>Ga0256889_1000352_pt1 | contig 12326 bp, 9 predicted proteins | sample MC6MC0512MT_FD_186338 | JGI IMG/M metagenome (GOLD analysis project Ga0256889, IMG submission 186338) | Metatranscriptome of enriched soil aggregate microbial communities from Iowa State University, Ames, United States - MC6-MC0512-MT... | ecosystem: Environmental > Terrestrial > Soil >...
CATGAATCATCTTGATACAACCGGGCACACAATTCACGACGTGTTCAATACTCAGCGCTTTGGAGCGCGGCAATGGACGGTATTTATCGTATGCTTCCTCGTCACTGCGATTGAAGGCTTTGATACCACTATCATCGGTTTCGTGGCGCCTGCAATCTCTTCCCAGTGGGCGCTGTCTGGCAGCGCGTTAGCACCGCTCGTAGGCACCGGGTTAGCCGGGATTCTTGTCGGCTCTATAGCTGGTGGTGCACTCGCAGATCGATATGGGCGCAAGCCGATCGGTGTACTCGCAATCGCATGGTTCGGATTTGCGAGTCTTGCTTCAAGTCATTCGAGCAACGTTTTTCAGCTAATAGCGTGCCGTTTTATAACAGGTGTGGGGGTCGGTGCGGCAATGCCTGTAATGTCGGCGTTGGTTGCCGAATACTGCTCGGATAAAAAGCGCGCCGCGATGCTTGCCGCCACTTTTTGTGGATTCCTGTTTGGTGCGGCGTCTGCAGGCTTCGCTACTTCCTTGTTCATCAGAAGCGTCGCGTGGCAGGGCATGCTTGTACTAAGTGGCGCCTTGCCCCTTGCAGTCCTGCTGTTGTTCGTGTCGCGTGTACCTGAATCTCCTCGGCATATGCTGGTGCGCCAGCAGCCAGCTGATTTGATTCGCCGAACGATGGGGATGATTTTTCCCGCTATTGACCCGGATAAGCTTGTGCTTGACTCGCTTCACGGCGAATCTGCCGACACCCTTGCGCGTGGCGGTATTTTCTCTACTCATCTGCGGCTGGGAACGTTGCTGATCTGGGCGACGGAATTTTGCGGTTTTCTTGTGTTTTTTCTTATTGGCAGCTGGTTGCCCACGTATTTGAAGCAGACCGGTTTGTCGATCGTCATGGCGTCGCAATTGTCTTCGATGTTCCAATTCGGCGCGCTCGGTGGTGCGGTGTTGTTCGCATGGGCCGTAAGGCGTATCAACGTCGCGACAATTGTCGCAGGAGCATTCGGCCTCGGCATTTTGTTGACCTTTGCGCTTGGCCTGTTTGAACGTGCGCCCGGGTATCCTGGGATTGTGTTCCTTAGCGGTCTTACCGTCGGTGGCCCCTTGATTTGCGTGAACACGATTTCCGGAGTGTTTTATCCAACCTCGCTGCGCGCGTCGGGCGGTGGATGGACGCTTGCCATCGGCCGTCTGGGTTCGATCGTGGGTTCAATGCTGATCGGTGCGATCGTGTCATCCCACGCGTCGTTCTCGCTGGTATGCATGATGCTCGGGGCGCCATTGCTGATCGCTTGCCTGGCAATGTTGAGAATGCGTCCAGAGCTCCAGCCGCGATCTGCAGATGCACTCGGGAGCGACGACCATGACACGCACAAAACAGGCTTGTTGAGCGGAAGTAAATTTCACTAGACCGGACATTTGCAATGATGAAGCATGAGCAGCTTTCCCCACCGGTCATAACGTGCACCGAAGGTGCTTTGGCGGGTATCGCAAGCAACGGGGTTGATGCATTCTTCGATATTCCCTATGCCGCAGCTCTCAACCAGTCTCGGCGTTTTTCCCTGCCTGGCGAGCCCGCTCCCTGGCAGGGAGTACGTGATGCGACGCGGCCGGGCCCGGTGTTCCCGCAGACACGGAGCAGACTAACAGCCGTAATGGGTACGACGCCCGGATTCGCAAATCAGTCTGAAAGTGCATTCGCGTTGAACGTCTGGAGGCCCGCACGTACTTGCGCTACGAGCGACGGACTGCCAGTACTGGTATGGATCCATGGCGGCGGATGGTTGACAGGTGGCGCGCCGCTAGCCTGGTATCACGGAGATCGACTGGCTGCAAGCGGGCGCGTGGTCGTTGTCAGCGTAAATTACCGGCTCGGAGCGCTGGGAAATCTCTATCTTCCTGGGCAGACAGCAGGCAGCATGGCGTTGCACGATCTGGCTGCCGCGCTACGATGGATTCGTAAAAATATAGGGAACTTCGGCGGCGATCCTTCTCGCGTCACGGTTTGCGGGCAGTCTGCAGGGGCATGGTATACCGCCGCATTGACGCGTTCACCACTTGGAACCGGGTTATTCAGTCAGGCAGTGTTGCTGAGCCTGCCCGGTTCAATCGCGCCGCATGAGCCGGAGCAAGCAGCAGCGTTTGCGCACAGCTTTTGTGAGCTTCTCGAGATTCCCCCAACGCTCGATGCCCTTCGCCAGTTGTCGGTGGACCGAATACTCGAGGGGCAGGGATTGTTTGCCCGCGCTCATCCGGTATTCGCTGATATTCCGCCGACATTTCTGCCGCTCGTGTCCGATGCGTTACCCGCAAATTTGAGTGAAATTGATGAATCACAGGCTTCGAGAATGCGGTTTTTGTTGGGCTCGCTACCTGAGGAGATGGGTGCGTTTTTCTCACACGATGACAGCGTACTGAACGCAAGCGACGCTTCGACGCTGCAACGTCTTGCTGTTTTCGGTGAAAGGAATGAGATGCGGTTCCCAAAGGAGGGGCGAGATGGGTCTGGGACGGATAACTACGCACGGTTGCTACACGCCGTTTCAGACGAAATCTTTCGCGCGCCCACCCAGAAACTGGCGGACGGGATCGCTAACCATGGAGGCACCTGCTATGTATATGAGTTTATGCTGCGATCGCGTATGCCGAGAACGGGTGCGTGCCATTGTTTTGAGTTGCCATATCTGTTCGACACATTCGACGCGTGGTCAAACGCGCCGATGTTGGACGGGCTAGATGTAGAGGCAGCGCGCCGTGTCTCGGCCGATTTTCAGGAGTCAATCTTGTGCTTTGTTGCTGGCGGCGATCCAAACTGCGGAAGGCTGCCGAATTGGCCGCGATACACGTCGAGAGATCGATCGGCGATGCATTTCGATACGACCCCCGTCGTTGGCACGTTCGACGTCTCCGTCACGACAATACATTCGTGACTTCAGGTTATCTTTTTTGACATTATGGAAAACTCCATGTCACCTACTGCGATCCAACGGATCTCTCGCACACTCATGTCAGCGTTGTTCTTGGTTGCTGGCATCCGCAAGCTGATTGCCTGGAATGCGACCGTTGCATATTTTGGCTCGTCCGGGCTGCCCTCGGCGGAGCTGCTTGTTCCGCTCGTCGTGCTGCTAGAGATTGGCGGCGCGGTAGCCTTGATAGCAGGATGGCGCCTGCGCGAGCTATCGATCGTGCTCGCATTCTATTCGGTAGCGACTGCACTAATCGCACATCGATTCTGGAGCGTGGAGCCCGCCCAATTCAACGGTCAGCTGAATAATTTTTTCAAAAATTTCGCGATCGCTGGGGGATTTTTTCTACTGTGGTCGCAAAACCACCGCCAAAAGGATAACAAGTCGGTCGCAGCATAATTTCGGCAAGTGATGAAAGTTATTCGTAATGTCGACGAAGATCAGATTGAATGCACAAGAGCACACGGCAAACATATGTACGCGTGTTTAATCGAATCGGTTGCGAAGTGTCATCAAGCGGCAAATCCCTCTTTGAAAAAGCTTCGAGTGGCATGCACCGGTACTGCACAAACTGATTCTGGAGGCACGCAGTTGATGCCCAGTCGTTTTCTTTGTTGGTCGTGAAAGGCTCGCGCAACTGCAAGCTGCGCGAGCAGAGGGTTCCGTTCGAACGCTTACGGCAGACCGGGCTGTCGCGCGAAGACGAATCCAGGGTTGAACCCAGTCATTTCAACCTTACTGGGCGACGCGGAACGATGATCCGCAGCGCGCAGGTCAAGGTCGATGGATTCATTCAGTCCGTCACCATGCAGAAAGCGCAGCAGCTCAGAAATGGCGATGGCTGCAGCGCTGCATCCAACAAACGCGGCGCCTACTGCCTTCCCCGCCAGCGTTGTCATGCCACATTGATCCAGCAAGCCAGCCGCCTTGAGCCGTTTGTACTCGTCGGGAACATGTTCTGCGTCCGTTGCAGGCGCATCCTTCCAGATTTCGTCCGCCGTACGCCGACCAGGCAACGTATGCACGCGCAGTGAGCGAAAATCGTCGTGCCGGCTTCCCAGTCCTGCTTCGATGACGAGGCCAAATCCGACCTTGTCGAGCGCACGCCGCCCAGGAATATTGTCGAGGCCGCAGAGCGCGACAGACGGATCGGCGCTTGCGACGCAAAAATCAGCATCGAAGAGTCGCTCGGTGATGGCGGTACGAAATCCTCGTCGTTCGGCCCACGCAGCCATTTCGCGCGTCTTTCGGTGGCCCACCATCGACATGTTCGACAGGATTGACGTGCTCGGCGTTGATGGCCCGATCACATCAGTATCCTGGAGCACAAGCTGCAGGGGCGCGGACGGATCATAAGGTAGAAGCCCAAGACACCACAGATAGGCCTGACCGACATGCCCAAGCCCGATCAGCCATAGCTTTTCTGGCAAGACAGAGAGGACAGGCCCAGCATCTGTCGCAGTGAGCCAGTTGCGTTCGTGCGGCGTCCACAGCGACATTCCGGCTGGGAAATGCCCGACGGTAGGGCTTTTTGTCCTGACGTATTCGAACGCTTCAGCAACCGCGATGGACGCCGCAAGAACAGGCGCCAGAGGCATAGCCGGCGGTCGGTCGACATGGGAAAGTGTGTCCGCGAAGTCTGCCGGCACAATGCCACCGCGCCAGCCATCGAAAACGACGCGAATGTGGAAGGGCGCACGTCGTGAGCACGCGCTTCCTATACGGATGCGTGGAACGTCGGTGGGGGCTTGGTCAGTTCTGCCACCACACGCAATTACAGCGTCCTCGATCGTTTCGCCAAGGGGTAGTGGAAGAAGCAGCGGCGTCCCTTCACACCCTTCAACGTACACGCCGCCGTGGAAAACGCGCGACGCGAGACTGACGAGCGTGACGAGAGCAATCTGCCCATCTTCGCGTTCGAAATACTCCGCGTCGATTTCGATGACAAGCCTGTATCCAGCGAAGATGGCATACGCTTCTTCGATCGAGGCTTCGCCGCTGTCGACCAGTTGCTTGATGGTGCGATCTAGCGTTTCAGGTCCGATATTGATCATTGAATTCACCATCCGATGTAGAAGAATCGCTTGCGGTCGCGACGGTGAACTGCGTCCCAGCCTCCGTCGTGCCGGTACTCGTAGATGCCGATGTCGTCACGTCGTACCGGCGTGCGGGCAAAATCCGGGAGGATCAACGACAGATGACCTGCGACGGAGAGCATCGGATGGTCGCGGTCGGACTGGCTCTGATGCGACGAGCCAGGGTGCACGTGTACATCGGCCACAACGCTTTGCTGGCGCTCGCGGCAGATCGCCCAAAGTTTCCCGTAGTGCTGTCCGTCGAAGGTGACGATGCCCGTGTCGAGACAGCGCGGATCGAGGTCGTCATAGAGGACGTAATGAGTGATGTGCCTGCGGCCGTCAATCTTGGTCCCAAGCAGAAAAGCACCGCTTTCGCGACTGCCGCGTCCGCGCTCGCGCAGGTCGCGCAGAAGCTGCTGCCAGACGCGCGCCGGGCACGAGAGACGTTGGTCAGGCGCCAGCAGGTGGCGCATAGTCCGGGCAATTGAGAAGTTCATGTACGAGTTCCAGATAGTGCGTGATGCCGACGGACGGTTGCCATGCCTTTGATGGCATCTGTTGCAGCCAGACTTCGTGTCCGGCAAGTGCAGTACGGTCGCATGGGAGGTACAGTGCCTGACCACCATTCCAGTCCGTGCGGAAAACATCTTTCACACGTCCAGTCTCGTTGCGGCTTCTCGGAAAAAGTGCGGGGGCAAGCGCGGCGTTTTGATCTCTGCTCCAAAGGCCGGACGTGGGCGCAGAGGCTGGATAGTTACTGACATCGAATCGCAGACGGTACTGCAAGCCGTCGCGTGCGGTCACATCAATCAGGGCGATTGGCCATTCGAGCGACACAAGCTTCCAGCGCCCCTCAAGCTCTCCGAGCCTGAAGGGCGCCTTGAGCAGGTCGCTGCGAAACGCCTTCTCATCGGGCGTGTTCACATGGACCTCCGTGGGTTAGCCCTGGATGCGATGGCTGGGCAGCAGATCGAACACGACCGAGCATTCGCGACCGGTCGTGAGCGCGCCTAGATGCGTCGTTGCAACCGGGCGGTCGTTCGTACCCGCGAGCTGCAATTGCAAATGACCCTTTTCGGTTTCCGCGATGTGGAACTTGTCTTCCGCCCAGCGCAGCACCTTGCCGACGGTCGTCGATGGCGAAAACTTGTGGTGCGCCGTGTGCAGGTCGTAATGCACGGTGACTTCGACGTGATGGCAGTGGTGAGCGTGCAGCTTGTGATGCTGACCTTCGATGAGCACGACTTCCAGCAACTCGGCCGTCAACGGTTCATCACCGTCTTCGACAAAAATCAGCACTTCTTCGATAGCAATGACATCGCCGCTCATCGCCGCTTTGAGCGCATCAAGTTTGCGCTCGACCGTTTCATCGAGCGCCTGGAAGTCGCGCTCGCCTGCGCGTTGAAAAAAGATTGCCATAGCGGTGGTTTCCCATCAGTGGGAGCCGTCTAGCGTGATGTACGCTACTGCGCTCCCTTGCTATGTAAACCGCCTGGCGACTGTGAAACCGGCAAGCTGATTTCACAAATTTTTTGGATCGATTTCTCCACCGGGAGATGCGTCGCAAATAAAGAAGTGCGGACAACGAGGGCAGCGCATGGCGTCAGGACTGGCCGAGAAGTCGCAACGACGCATGTCGGCAAGCATCTGCTCACATTTCTCGGACCGAGACATCAGCTTCTTGTCGGTGGTCTCCAGAATCCGTCGCTCGGCCGTCGTCAGCGACACGACTTCGATAGCGCAGTTCTTTCCAAACGCCTGGCGTCCAGCCAGGTGGTGCACGGTTGCGTTGAGCGCATCATCTTCTTCTTTCGGGATTCGCTTTGTCAGGACATATCGCATAACGCTGGCGCCGCTGGCGGTCTGAACCACGTCGTGACCCTTGACGCGGATGCTGGCCGACGAGCGGGGAAACGGTACGTCGATATCCTGTGCGGCCGAAACAGCACCACTTGACTTGAAATCCAGCAACTGCTTGGCCATTTGATGCGCAAGCGCGTTGTAGCGCGCAGCGTAGGCGTGCGCGGTGGGACCACGTTCATTCCAGAGACGGTTAAACTCCGCTGCTACGACTGCTTCGTCCGCTGGGCCGAGTTCAGGCCGCTCAGCTACCCACTTGATGAGTCGATGAACGCAGTCGTGCGTACGGGCGAAAGCGCTGTTTCTTTGGGCAGTCAGAATCCCGATAATGTAGGTGTAAAAGAATCGTCGAGGACATTGGTCGTACGCGCGCAACCACGTCTGACTCACGGTCAGCTGCGCCGGCCAGCGAACTCGTGGCCGGTCGATCGTTTCGGTCAAAGCGTCAGTGGCGAACGGCTCGACGGTTGCTGCCTTGACGTGAGTTCCGAGGCGCTGCAGATACGGCGACGCTGAGCGATTTTGCGTCTTCTGTGTCTCGGAACGGTACAGATGGAGTCGCTTCCGGGCGCGGGACAGCGCCACGAAGAAGAGACACTCTTCTTCGTCTTGATGTGCGGCGTCCCGCGCTTCTTTGGCCGAGAATCCCCCGTAGCCTGAGATCATCCCGTCCGGCGGCGGGCATTTGTCCGCTTGTCTGTTCGCGGGCACGCTGGATTTTGACAGGCCGGGAAGGTGCACCACATCGAACTCTAGACCCTTGCTTCCATGCACGGTAAGAAGACGAACTGCGTCGAGATGGGCAGCTTCATCCGGAACTACGCGCAGATCTCGCTCTTCTGTCATCAGCACCAGTTGTCTGATTCGGTCGAGCAGTTGCTGAACCGGATGTCCGGATTTCTTCCGCGCTGGCTGGCCAAGGAAGTCAAGAAACTGCCAGATGGCCACCGCGCGCATGCGGTCTGGAACCGACGGTGAGGTAGCCAGGTCACGGGCGATTGTCGTCCGCTCAAGAAGGTAGCTGCTCAGGAACTCCCAGGGCGACTCAAGGGCGAGTCCGTCCAGATCTTCTCGCAGTGCTGTGAGCACGACCTTCCCGGCGGACGACAAGGATTCGATTGATGCTTCCGGGCGCAGCCACGACAGCGGAGCAGAATCATTGCTGTGGGTGTGTCTGATAATGGCGGCCGCATCTTCGAGCGACATCCGGTATCTCGGCATCGTGGCGACTCGCATCAGTCCACCAGCGAATTTTTCAACGATGAGACTGAGCACGGAGAGCAGGTCGCGGATTTCACTGCGTTCGAACAGGCTCCCGAGGTAAAGGACAGGAATGCCTCGCGCTTCCAACCCGTTTGCGATAGCGGCCAGGCGTGCATTGGTCCTGCAGAGCACGGCCTGCTGAGAGTATGCAAAGCCTTGTACCCGGTAGGCAAGAATGCTCGATGCGATGGCATCGACCTCTGCCTCGAGTGTGGGCGAAGCAGTGAAGCAGAGAGGGCTACCGGTTGAACCCGCGTCCGCTTTGAGGGAAAGCGGCAGTATGCCCCGCGACGCCCCCATAGGACTAGCAAAGTCAACGAATGCGTCGACAATCTCAGTCGATGAGCGATAGTTAACTTCGAGTCGCGACTGGTCCGCTCTAGCAAAGTCGGCGCCGAAGTTAGCCATGTTGGCCGGGGCGGCGCCACGAAACCGGTAGATCGATTGCCTTGGATCTCCGACGACCCAGAGGCGGTTTCCGTCTCCGACAATGCCCTTGAGCAGCTGTACGCTGGCGAAGTTGACGTCCTGATACTCGTCGACAAGCACATGCCTGTGGCGTCCCTGAACCTGCTGCCGGATGACCTCGTTGTTCGCGAGAAGCAGCGCGGGACGCATGACCAGATCACCAAAATCGACCGCGCCGTGACTTTGCAGCATCTTCTGGTATTCATCATAGATGACCGCTACCTCGAGGCTCTTCGCTGCCGCTTCCTGTGCTGCCGGATCCGATGAGTCGGACGCATCCACTCGCATCCGTTCGCCGAGGTCACGATAAGCTTTCGGGGCGATGAGTTCGTCCTTAGCGCGTGATATAGCGACGAGGACATCCTTCAGGACTCTCGCAGGGTCTGAGAGGCTGTAATAATGCTGCAGCGGGAGTACAGGTAGAAGCTCCTCCAGTGCGTCAATCGAATCACTACGATCGTAGATGGGCGGATCGGGAGGCAGGTCGAGCTGGTCATAGTATCGACGCACGAGATCGAGACCAAACGAATGAAACGTCCCAACCCATACCCGCCGTGCATTTTCACAAAGGGCCGTCTTCAGCCTGTCCGTTATTTCGGTGGCGGCCTTGTTCGAGAAAGTGAGAACGAGAATGGATTCAGGTGACTCTCCTTTTTCGACAAGATCGACGATTCGAGAAATGAGCGTTCGGGTCTTGCCAGTTCCCGGTCCGGCAATCAGCTGGAAAGGCGTAGAACGATGGTCGACCGCTTTCCTTTGTGTGTGATCAAGCCCTGCAGCGCCCGTCGAAGGACTTTCCAAAGGTGATTCAGACTGTGGCGGGAGCAGAAGGGCATCGAGTAGTTGCTGTTTTACCAGTCGCGCGGGCAGGCTCGTTGCAGAACAAATGTCCTTTACGCTCATACCCTGTTCAATGTGTAGTCGCCTGCAAAACTCTCGAGGTAGCAGTAGTTCTCGGGCAAATACATTGGCCTCGAGCTCACGGCGCTCATGTGGGCCATAGTCTCCTACCTTGCTTGAGGGCACATGGCTTGGCTGCGCAGTTGCACCGGCGATGTCCGCGTCATCGCAAAACAGGTGCTCGACGTGAAGACGGGCGTGGCCAATCTCATGCGCTGCGACGACTGCCATCTCTATGAACGACGATCCCTTTTCAAGGTAGATATCTCCGCTTTGCGGATCAAGTACCCCCTTTGCTCCCTTCAACTGTTTGTGGCCATATGGAAGAGGGACAATTTCGAATTCAAGGCTCCTGGCTGCAGCGTCAATCAATGCCTTGATATCAAGGGGATTTGCTCCTTTGGATACCAGTTCTGTATGCAGTTCTACAGCTCGTTGTCTTGCCCCGTGAAACGAACTCATGGTTGTCCTCAGTCTAGAAGAGATCTGATTTGTTCATCATCCAGCCCAGAGTGCAGCAAGGCTTCCTCGAAGCTTTCCTTCGTCTTGTTTCGTGGTTTTCCTTCAGCCTTAAAACTTGCCATAGGAGATATTGCGGCTGGTAAGTTAAGGAACTCTCGGATTACCTCGACCCCGGCATTAAGCTCATGTGCAAGACGCTCTATGAAGCGTCGGGAGACTGTTGTGGAGTCAATCTCTCTGTCACGTAGCTGATTTAAAACCAATGTATTTATTCCGAGTCGAGAAGCGAGATTCCTGTAGGCTGGTCTCTCAAGTGAGTTCAATCTATTCTCAATAGATTTAGCATCTTCCCGAGACTCTCCAAACACGCACCCGGTCTCGTCAAAGTATCGGCTTTGAAAGACGCTGACCGATGCAGCCGCCTCTTCGATATCGCAAGAGTCAAGGGTTCCAGCTTCGCTTTCCCACTGGGGTGCCTCGTAGCCTGCGTTCATGAGCTGGTACGCAAGACTTCTCAACTGCGATTCGAATTGGGGATACTTCTCGACGTAAGAGTCGAGAAGTTGCTGGTCGGGGGTATCCTGTTCAACGGAAAATTGTACTAACACTTCTCGCAGCACAGGAGACGATTTCTTGGCGGAAGTCATTGACGCTCCTTGAATTTCGACAGCTTCTTGACAGCACGCACGAGGCGGTTGCGGACGGTGCGCTCGCTGAGTTTGAGTTTTTTGGTGATCGTTTCTTCGTCGGCCACCGTTGAGGTCGTTTTCATGCCCTTGAGGTACCGTAGCTCGAGAATCGAGCGCTCTTCCTCGGTGAGGGCGTGAAAAGCACGGTTGATCTGCGCACCGAAGGCAGCTCTCTCCGGACCTGTCAACTCCCTGCTGTCGTCTAGGGACGCGACGTCGACTACTTCGCCATCGTCTGCCAGATCTTCACGTGACGGATGCCTCGCGTACCAGAGACGGTTTTCTTCGAGCCGGTCAAGGACGAGGAAGGACAATGCGTTCCCGAAGCGAACCTCGAAGAAATCCATCTCGTCATTGGCTGAGTCGGCAGCGTCTTCAGCCAGCAGTTTTGCGAGCGCGGAACAGGTCTCGTCGGCGAGTTCGTCGGGGTTCCCGGGGCGGCGCGCAAACCTTGGGCGTATCAGGCGCCGCACCCGCGCCATGAAAGCATGGAACAGGGGATAGAAATCGTCGGATCGTCGCTCCTTGCCGGCTCTGCGCAGTAAGTGAAGCAGCACTTCGCTACGGAGGTAGCCGTCAGCACGGTAATCAACGTTTCCAGCCGCGCTTGCGACTAGCATCGCGTCGACCGTCTCCCACTGGACGATGCTATCGTCAACGTCTGGAAGGCGTCTGTAAACTTCGCCTTCTGCATTTTTTCGAGTTAAAGCCTTTGGCAAGATGTCCTCCACTGACGGGCGCCATCCCAGTAAACCGGTCCGGTATCATTAAACCGGCAAAATATTTTCGATACGCGACGCAAAGTCCGGGCGTCTCATTCAAACAGTCGTTTGATTTCCTCCTCGGAGAGGCCAGATTCCGCGCAACAGCCTCGAATGACGTGGCTTCAGCGACAACGACCGGCTTCGAATCCGACCGGAACATGCCGCCCACAGCGGGCGTCGGCGGGAGCGACAAGTATCGCCGCAGCACGACGATTGTTACGCGTAGTGCACCGGCGAGCCGCTCGAGGAAGACGCTCGGGAAGTCAGCAAGCGATACTTCACGGTCCCTGATGCGGTTCAGGAACATGGTGTTGATGCCCAGTTCATGGGCAAGCTTTCGATACGCGGGGCGCTCGATGTCCGAGAAGGGGTTCATCTCATCGACTGACGTCTCCGGTGCGCTGTCGACAGCAGCCATGCGGGCGCGTGTAAGCGCCTGCCGACCTCTCTGCGCGAACGCGCGGATATCGAGCCACAGTAACGTCGCGCTTTGATTACCGCCTGAAACGCATCCTGTGCTAGGTCTCCAGCATCGTTCGGTGACAGTTCGCGATATTTACGGCAAATGCGCTCTGCCTCGTAGTGCAGGACCGCGAAATCGCGGTCGGCCAGCCCCGTGATCGCGGATTCGACCCGATTCGCGGGGCGACCGCTCCGCTAGCGGTGGGCGGCCGGGAAACAGGTGCCAAGCTTCCTAAAAACATTGCTGCCTCACCTAGTAATGCTCCGGTCAGAGCGGTTTTCGACAAACTTCGACAATTTTTTTCGATGCGGCAAAGAGACGCTTTTGCTGGACCTAAATTCATGGTTTCGCGCGCATGAGGCCCTTTGGTCGAAGAACGATTTGTGTGTCGGCGCGGGATGCCAGTCTCCGAGCACTCAGGTCG
>Ga0256889_1000373_pt1 | contig 11998 bp, 13 predicted proteins | sample MC6MC0512MT_FD_186338 | JGI IMG/M metagenome (GOLD analysis project Ga0256889, IMG submission 186338) | Metatranscriptome of enriched soil aggregate microbial communities from Iowa State University, Ames, United States - MC6-MC0512-MT... | ecosystem: Environmental > Terrestrial > Soil >...
CTCATCCGCCTCGACAGCCCGATCGGCCGTCTCGAGGTCGTCGCCGACGACTCCGCCGTCCTCGCGCTGACGATCGAACGCGACGGCATCCTCCCTCACGACGGCGAGCCCGAACGCACCAATCCCGTGCTCGAGCGGGCGCGAACCGAACTCGACGAGTACTTCGCCGGCACCCGGACCGGATTCGACGTCCCCGTCCGCTGGCACGGCACGCCGTTCCAGGAGTCCGTCTGGCGCGAACTGTCGCGCCTCGGCTGGGGCGAGGCCACCTCGTACGGCTCGCTCGCCGCTGCGGTCGGTCGACCCGGCGCCGCGCGGGCGATCGGCGGAGCGGTCGGGGCGAATCCGGTGCCGATCCTCGTCGGCTGTCACCGCGTGCTCGCCTCCGACGGCCGCCTCACCGGTTACTCGGGCGGCGAGGGCATCCCCACGAAGCTCTGGCTCCTCGGGCACGAGCGCATCGGTTTCGCAGCGTGAGCGTGATCCCCCGCCCCGACGTCGTCCTCGGCGACGACGGGCTCGCCCGCTGCGCATGGGGCGCCACCGATCCCGAGTACCGTCGCTATCACGACGAGGAGTGGGGCACGCCGCAGCACGATCCCGTGCGGCTCTTCGAGAAGGTGTGTCTCGAGGGGTTCCAGGCGGGGCTGTCGTGGATCACGATCCTGCGGCGGCGCCCGGCGTTCCGCGAGGTGTTCCACGGATTCGACGCCGAGCGCGTCGCCGCGATGACGGAGCACGACGTCGAGCGCCTGCTCGGTGATGCCCGCATCATCCGCCATCGCGGCAAGATCGAGGCCACGATCGCCAATGCGCGAGCCGTACTCGCCCTCGACGTTCCGCTCGACCAGCTGCTGTGGAGCTTCGCGCCGCCCGCGCGCACGGGCGCACCCGCATCGTTCGCCGACGTACCGGCCGTCACCGTCGAGTCGACCGCGATGAGTCGCGACCTCAGGCGGCGAGGGTTCCGCTTCGTCGGCCCGACCACGATGTACGCGCTCATGCAGGCGTCGGGCATGGTCGACGATCACGTCGCCGGGTGTCACCGCGCGATGCATCATAGCGCTGCCTGAGCGCCTCGCACAGTGCGCAGAATGCGCGACTCGGAACTCTTGACACCGCCGATTCGCGCAGGCTACGTTGAGCCCACTTCGGGGGACGACGGGACGGGCAACGACGCTCGCCCCGCGGATCCGAGTCCGCTCGCCGATCCGGTGAGCGGTGATCGCTCACTCAGAAGGAGCACTGCATGCGATTCACGAGAACACTCGCGCTCGCCGCCACCGCGGCTGCCGCGTTCACCGTCGGCACGGTCATCCCGGCTGCCGGCGCAACCCCGCTCGACGACGACTCGAGCGTTCCCTCGTACCAGGAGTTCGCGGCGTCGACGTATCGAGACGTCGACGGCGGCTATGTCGTCAACGGTGACGAACTGATCTCCGGCCAGAGCGACCTGCGGTCGTTCTACGACGTGCTCGTCGGGCCGCAGACGCCGACCGACGGTCTCATCGTCAACACCGTCAACGGCGCCGACGACAAGTGGTCGACCTCGCAGGTCGGCAACCTCACGTACTGCGTCAGCACGAAGTTCGGCACGCGTCACGACGACGTCGTCGCCGCCATGGCCGGCGGTGCCGCCCTGTGGGAGGCCGCCTCGTCGAAGATCGACTTCGTGTACGTGCCGAGCGCCGACGGCTCGTGCACGACGCGCAACAAGAACGTCCTCTTCTCGGTCGAGCCCGTGCAGACGTCGCAGTACATCGCCCGCGCGTTCTTCCCGAGCTCGCCCGACCGTCAGCAGAACGTGCTCGTCGACGACTCGATCTGGTCGTCGGGCTCGTGGACGCCGAGCAACATCCTCGGGCACGAGCTCGGCCACACCCTGGGCTTCCGTCACGAGCACACCCGCCCGGAGTCGGGCACGTGCTTCGAGGACAACAACTGGCGCCCGCTGACGCCCTACGACTCGGCGTCGATCATGCACTACCCGCAGTGCAACGGCTCGTCCGACGACCTGTCGATGACGAACACTGACCGTGCGGGTGCCGTCGCCCTGTACGGCAACTGAGGTTCGACTCGATCGAGCTCTGAGCGCGAGCTCTGAGCGCGAGCTCTGAGCTCACCGCCAGAGTCCGCTGGACCCGGTCGCCTTCGACCGGGTCCAGTGGGCCGTCACGAAGAGGCGGCCAGGCCGCCCGAGGTGCCCGGCCCCGTCCCTGTCCCCCGACGCGGGTCGGTCAGCCGTTCAGGCGACGAGCTCGACCTCGCGCGGCAGACTCGCACCGCGATCCTCGCCGAGCTGCATCGCGAAGCCCGCACCGGCGGCCCAGTCGAGCAGCTCCTCGACCGTGTCCGCCTCGGGACGCTGCTCGAGCACGGCGCGCGTGAAGCGCCCTTTGGCCTGCTTGTTGAAGTGGTTGAGCGCACGCTTGCGCCCCGTGCCGTCGATCGAAACGACGCGCACGTAGACGCTGTCGGGTCTCGTAGGCGCCGGGCCCAACTCGGCGTAGCCCTCGGAGCGGAGGTCGACGATGAGGCCCGGCGTCCGATCGAGTACAAGCGCCAGCGGCTCGCGCCAGAACGCCTTGAGGCGCAGGCCCGGCACCCGGGAGTCATGCGAGAGTCGGTACGCGGGAAGCGGGTCGAGTGCGCCCACCAGCCCGAAGAGCGCCGAGTGGACGACGACGGTGCGAGCGCCGAACCCGCGCGCCGACTCGTCCAGTGACGGGGCGTCGAGCGCGTCGTACAGCACGCCCGTGTAGCGATCGATCGCGGGCATGGTCGCCGACGTCGCGAGGTCGCGGTTGCGTGCCACCTCGAGTGCCTGGCGCGGGCCGAGCTTCAGCGCGCGCATCATCGCGTCGTGGTCGCCGGCGAGATCGACGACGGCACGCGTCAGCTGCGCCCGCGGCGCGCTGAGCTCTTCGAACGACAGCGCGTCGAGTGAGAGCGGCGCGCCCGAACCGCCGTCGCGCTTCGTCTCCGACGGCGGGAGCAGGAGCAGCACTACGAGCCGATGAAGGCGAGGGCCGCGTCGACGTTCGTCCCGAGCGATTCGACGCTATCGATCGTGACGCGAGGCAGGGCCGACGACGGACCGGTCCACGCCGCATAGCCTTCCAGGCTCTGCTCGACCGCGCGCCACGTCGTCTCCTCGAGGTGCGGCAGCCCCCGCTCGCGCTTCTCGAGCCGGGAGCGGTGCAGCGCCTCGTCCGAGCAGACGACCTCGATCACACGGAGCTTCGCATCGGTGCGTGCGGCCAGATCGCGCCACTGCAGGCGAGCGGCCTCCGCGGCGTTCACGGCGTCGACGATCACGGTCCGGCCGGAGGCGAGCTCCTTCTCGGCGATCTCCTCGGCGACGAGGTACGCCGCCAGACCCGTGGGCTGGTCGGCATCGATCCCGGCCTTCAAGATCGCCGATTCGATCGGGTCGACGGACACGACGGTGGCGCCGAGCCGGGCACCGACGATCTGTGCGATCGTCGACTTGCCCGCGCCCGGCAGCCCCGCCATGACGATGAGCTGGGTGACGCTCAGGTCACCGAACTGGCGGTCGAACGGCTGCTCCCCCGGCATCCGTTCCCCCTCAGGCGAGGTCGGCGCGGGACGCGACGACCTGCACCTGATCGGACTGGACCGAGAGGAAGCCGTCCTCGGCGGAGGCGGTGACCTTCTCACCGCCCGGCAGGGTGACCCGCACCTCGCCGCTCGCCAGGATCGCGAGCATCGGCTCGTGACCGGGGAGGATGCCGATCTCGCCTTCGACGGTCTTCGCGACCACCATGGCGGCCTCGCCCGACCACACTTCGCGGTCGGCCGAGACGACGCTCACATTGAGGGCGGCCATGCTCAGCCGTTCTCCTTCTGGATCTGCGCCCACTTCTCTTCGACGTCGGTGATCGGGCCGACGTTGAAGAACGCCTGCTCGGCGACGTGGTCGAAGTCACCCCGGGCGATGGCGTCGAACGACTCGATCGTGTCCTTCAGCGGCACGGTCGAACCCTCGACACCCGTGAACTTCTTCGCCATGTAGGTGTTCTGCGAGAGGAACTGCTGGATGCGGCGCGCGCGGGCCACGGTGATCTTGTCCTCTTCCGAGAGCTCGTCGACACCGAGGATGGCGATGATCTCCTGCAGCTCCTTGTTCTTCTGGAGGATCTGCTTGACCGTGGTCGCGACGCGGTAGTGGTCGGCACCCAGGTAACGGGGGTCCATGATTCGCGACGTCGAGGTCAGCGGGTCGATCGCGGGGTACAGACCCTTCGAGGCGATCTCACGCGAGAGCTCGGTGGTCGCGTCGAGGTGCGCGAACGTCGTGGCCGGCGCCGGGTCGGTGTAGTCGTCGGCGGGCACGTAGATCGCCTGCAGCGACGTGATCGAGTGACCGCGCGTCGAGGTGATGCGCTCCTGCAGGATGCCCATCTCGTCGGCGAGGTTCGGCTGGTAGCCCACCGCGGAGGGCATACGGCCGAGCAGCGTCGACACCTCGGAACCGGCCTGCGTGAAGCGGAAGATGTTGTCGATGAAGAGCAGCACGTCCTGCTTCTGCACGTCACGGAAGTACTCCGCCATCGTCAGAGCCGAGAGGGCGACGCGCAGACGCGTCCCCGGCGGCTCGTCCATCTGGCCGAAGACGAGGGCGGTCTTGTCGAAGACGCCCGCCTCCTCCATCTCGTGGATGAGGTCGTTGCCCTCACGGGTGCGCTCGCCGACACCGGCGAACACCGACACACCGCCGTGGTCCTGCGCGACGCGCTGGATCATCTCCTGGATGAGGACGGTCTTGCCGACGCCCGCACCACCGAACAGACCGATCTTTCCACCCTGCACGTACGGCGTGAGGAGGTCGATCGACTTGATGCCGGTCTCGAAGAGCTGCGTCTTCGACTCGAGCTGGTCGAAGGCCGGGGGCTTGCGGTGGATCGGCCAGCGCTCGGTGACCTCGATCGTCTCGCCGGGCTCGAGGTTCAGCACCTCGCCCATGACGTTGAAGACCTTGCCCTTGGTGACGTCGCCGACGGGCACCGAGATCGGGGCACCGGTGTCGCGCACCTCCTGGCCGCGGACGAGACCGTCGGTCGGCTTCAGGGCGATGGCGCGCACGAGGTCGTCGCCGAGGTGCTGGGCGACCTCGAGGTTCAGCGTCGTGGTCTCGCCGCCGATGGTGACGTCGGTCTGGAGCGCGTTGTAGATCTCGGGGATCGAGTCGTGCGGGAACTCGATGTCGACGACGGGGCCGGTCACTCGGGCGATGCGGCCGACGGCGACGGCCTGGTCAGCGACCATGTCGATGGTGTCAGTCATTCTGCTCACTCTTTCTGGATTTGCTACTTGGCGGCGACGAGCGCGTCCGCGCCGCCCACGATCTCGGAGATCTGCTGCGTGATCTCGGCCTGGCGCGCGTTGTTCGCCAGACGGGTGTAGTCGGTGATGAGCTTGTCGGCATTGTCGGACGCCGACTTCATCGCCTTCTGCGTCGCCGCGTGCTTGGCGGCGGCCGACTGCAGGAGCGCGTTGAAGATGCGGCTCTCGATGTACACCGGCAGCAGGCCGTCGAGCACGGTCTCGACGTCGGGCTCGAACTCGTACAGGGGCTGCACGGTCGAGTCGAGCTCTTCGACGCCTTCGACGACCTCGAGCGGCAGGAGGCGCACGACCGTGGGGGTCTGCGTCATCATGCTGACGAAGGTGTTGTAGACGACGTGGATCTCGTCGACGCCGCCATCGGCGGCGTCGCGCAGGAACGACTCGAGCACCGCGTCGGCGATCTCCTTGGCGAGCTCGAACTCGGGGTTCTCGCTCTGCCCGACCCACTGCTGCTCGAACTCGCGGTGGCGGAACTGGAAGTACCCGACCGCCTTGCGTCCGACGAGGAAGTACACGACCTCCTTGCCCTGCGAGCGGAGCAGCTCTGCGAGCTCCTCCGCCTCACGCAGGACCTGCGAGTTGAACGCACCGGCGAGTCCGCGGTCGCTCGTGAGGATCACGATCGCCGCGCGCTCGATCTTCTCGGGCTCGGTCGTCAGCACGTGGTCGACGTTCGAGTACGTCGCCACGGCCGAGACGGCACGGGTGATCGCCCGCGAGTACGGCGTCGAAGCCGCCACCCTCGCCTGCGCCTTCTGGATGCGCGAGGCGGCGATGAGCTCCATCGCCTTGGTGATCTTCTTCGTCGTCTGGGCAGACTTGATCTTCTGCCGGTAGACCCGAAGTTGCGCTCCCATGTCTCTCCTGTATCCCTATGCCCGGTGAGTCGCCCGGCGCCTAGCGGCGACCCTTGACGATCTTCTCCTGGTTGACGTCTTCGGCGGCGATGGCCTCGAACTGCTCCGACCCGACCGAGGCGAGCGGCTTGCCCTCGCCGGTCTGGAACTCGTTCTTGAACGTCGCGACCGAGGACTCGAGCTTCGAGATGGTCTCGTCCTCGAGCTTGTTGGTCGCGCGCAGCACGTCGAGCACATCGGTGTTGCGGCGCAGGTAGTCGAGGAACTCGGCCTCGAAGCGCAGGATGTCCTCCACCGGCACCTCGTCGAGGTGGCCCTTGGTGCCGGCCCAGATCGAGACGACCTGGTCCTCGACGGGGTACGGCGAGTACTGCGGCTGCTTCAGCAGCTCGGTGAGACGCGCACCACGGGCGAGCTGGCGACGGCTCGCGGCGTCGAGGTCGGACGCGAACATCGCGAACGCCTCGAGCGAGCGGTACTGGGCGAGCTCGAGCTTCAGCGTGCCCGAGACCGACTTGATCGACTTGACCTGCGCGTCGCCACCGACTCGCGAGACCGAGATGCCGACGTCGACGGCCGGACGCTGGTTCGCGTTGAAGAGGTCGGACTGGAGGAAGATCTGGCCGTCGGTGATCGAGATCACGTTGGTCGGGATGTACGCCGAGACGTCGTTCGCCTTGGTCTCGATGATCGGCAGACCGGTCATCGAACCCGCACCGAGCTCGTCGGAGAGCTTCGCGCAACGCTCGAGGAGGCGCGAGTGCAGGTAGAAGACGTCGCCGGGGTACGCCTCGCGGCCCGGCGGGCGACGGAGGAGGAGCGACACGGCACGGTAGGCCTCGGCCTGCTTCGACAGGTCGTCGAAGATGATGAGGACGTGCTTCGAGTCGTACATCCAGTGCTGGCCGATGGCCGAGCCGGTGTACGGCGCGAGGTACTTGAAGCCCGCCGGGTCGGAGGCCGGCGCGGCGACGATCGTGGTGTACTCCATCGCGCCGGCGTCTTCGAGGGCGCCCTTCACCGAGGCGATGGTCGAGCCCTTCTGGCCGATCGCGACGTAGATGCAGCGAACCTGCTTCGACGGGTCGCCCGACTCCCAGTTCGCCTTCTGGTTGATGATCGTGTCGATCGCGATCGCGGTCTTGCCGGTCTGGCGGTCGCCGATGATGAGCTGGCGCTGGCCGCGGCCGACCGGGATCATCGCGTCGATCGCCTTGATGCCGGTCTGGAGCGGCTCATGCACGCTCTTGCGCTGCATGACGCCGGGAGCCTGGAGCTCGAGGGCGCGACGACCCTCGATGCCGGTGATCTCGCCGAGTCCGTCGATCGGGTTGCCGAGCGGGTCGACGACGCGGCCGAGGTAGCCCTCGCCCACGGGGACCGAGAGGACCTCGCCGGTGCGGGTCACCTCCATGCCCTCTTCGATGCCGGTGAACTCGCCGAGCACGACGACGCCGATCTCGTCTTCTTCGAGGTTCAGGGCGAGACCGAGGGTGCCGTCCGCGAAGCGGACGAGCTCGTTCGCCATGACCGACGGGAGGCCGCCCACGTGCGCGATGCCGTCGGCGGCGTCGGTGACGTACCCGACCTCGGTCTTCTGCGCCTGGCCCGGCTCGTACGACGAGACGAACTCCGAGAGAGCCGAACGGATCTCGTCGGGGCTGATGGAGAGTTCTGCCATTGCCATTTCCTTTTCTGGGCCGGGCCTCGTCGGCGCCGGTTTCAGCTTCTCTGTGTGGCGGCGCTGCACGCCGGTCGTGGTGTCAACCGGCGTCAGCCGGCAAGCTTCTGCCTCAGCGAGCCGAGGCGGCTGGCGACGCTGCCGTCGATGACGTCGTCGCCGATCTGGATGCGGACCCCGCCGATGAGGGTGGGGTCGACGATCGTGTCGAAACGGATCGGACGCCCGGCCTGAGCCGCGAGCCCCTTCTCGAGACGGCCGAGCTGCTCGGCCGAGAGTGCGACCGCGGTCGTCACGGTCGCCACGTCGAAACCGCGCTGGTCGGCGACGACGGATGCCGCGTGCCGGAGCGCCTCGCCGATGCGACGGCCGCGGGGCTGCTGCACGAGGTGGCGCACGATCGCGACGGTCTGCGGTGCCGCCTTGCCGTCGAGCAGGCGGTCGACGAGCTTCGTCTTCGCCTCGGCCGCGCTCAGCTTGGAGCCGAGCGCGAGCTCGAGCTCGGCGTCGGAGGCGACCGCCCGGTCGAACGCGAAGAGCTCGGCGTCGATGTCGACGCCCTCCGCCGCGGAATCGGTCGCGACGCGGTAACCGAGGTCTTCGATGCCCGCCAGGAAGTCGTCGCCCGACGACCAGCGGCTCGAGGCCGCTGCGACGAGCAGCGACACCGATGCGGCCGGCAGCTGCGACCCGAAGACCCGCTCGATGAGCGCGCGCTTCTGGGCGGCGTCGGCCTCCGCGTCGGTCAGCGCCGTGCGCAACTGCGACGACGCACCGATCACGCGGCCGGCGGCGAGGAGCCCCTCGGCGACGGGAAGTTCGGCCCGGCCGAGCTCCGCGAGCGCAGCTCGCGTCCCGGCCAGGGCCCCTCTCGTAGCGCTACCCATGGATTACTTCTTCCCCCCGGCGGCGGCCTCGGAGGCCTCCAGGTCGGCGAGGAAGCGGTCGACGACGGCGGTCGCCTTCGCGTCGTCGGAGAGCGACTCGCCGATGACGCCCGACGCGAGGTCGATGGCGAGGGTGCCCACCTCGGAGCGGAGCGAGACGAGTGCCGACTGGCGCTCCGCCTCGATCTGCGCCTGCGCGCTCGCGGTGACCCGCGAGGCCTCGGCCACAGCCGTGTCCTTGGCCTCGGCGACGATCTTCTTGCCGTCCTCGCGGGCGGTCTCGCGGATGCGGCCCGCCTCGGTACGCGCGTCGGCGAGCTGGGCGGTGTACTCCTCGAGTGCCGCCTCGGCCTTGCGCTGCGCCTCGTCGGCCTTCGCGATGTTGCCCTCGATGGCCTCGGCACGCTCGTCGAGCATCTTCTGGACGCGCGGGAGCACGTACTTCCAGAAGAAGAGGAGGAGGATGACGAAGATGACGCCGGACCACACGAGGTCGTAGACCTCGGGGATCAGCGGGTTTCGCGTACTCTCCTCCGCGGCGCTCACTACAGAGTGAAGCATGTGTTGACTCCTCGCGGGGCTGGAGGGTTTACGGGAACGGGATGAAGGCGACGGCGATGCCGACGAAGGCGAGCGCCTCGGTGAAGGCGATACCGATCCACATCAGGACCTGCAGGCGGCCGGCGAGCTCGGGCTGGCGGGCGACGCCCTCGATCGTCTTGCCGACGACGATGCCCACGCCGATGGCCGGGCCGATGGCTGCGAGGCCGTAACCGACCGAGGCGATGTGTCCGTTGATCTCAGCGAGAACGGTCGTTGCGTCCACGTTGTTTACCTTTCGTTGTGGTGGAGTTGTGGGCGGGGATGCCCGAGTCGTGCGATCAGTGCTCTTCGGCGACGGCGAGCTGGATGTAGACCGCCGTCAGCACGGTGAAGACGTACGCCTGGAGCACCGCGACGAGGATCTCGAACACCGTGAAGGCGAACCCGAAGGCGAACGTGCCGACACCCATGAGCTTGAACAGGCCGGGCGCGGTGAACAGGAAGAACCAGGTCGCCGAGAAGCACAGCACGAGCAGCATGTGGCCCACGAGCATGTTCATGAGCAGTCGGAGCGTCAGCGTCACCGGGCGGATGATGAAGGTCGAGATGAACTCGATCGGCGTCACGATGAAGTAGACGGGCCAGGGCACGCCCGCGGGGAACAGCGCGTTCTTGAAGAAGTTCGCGGGGCTCTTCTTCACACCCGCGTAGATGAAGGTCACGTACGAGATCGCGGCGAGCACGAACGGCACGCCGATGACCGAGGTGCCGGCGATGTTCAGACCCGGGAAGATGCCCGTCAGGTTCATGAACAGGATCATGAAGAACATGGTCGTGAGGATCGGCAGGAACCGCTTGCCGTCCTTCTTGCCGAGCAGGTCGTCGGCGATGTTCACGCGCACCAGGTCGAGACCCATCTCGACGAGGCTCTGGAAGCGACCGGGAACGACCCGCATGCGACGCGTGCCGAGCCAGAAGATCACGAGCAGCGCGATGATGGCGATGATGCGGACCATCATGACGCGGTTGATCGCGAACGGCGTGCCCTCGAAGAGGAAGACTTCGGGGAAGAACTCGTCGAGACTGGGCCCGTGGAATCCGCCTTCGTCGGCGGCGGTCAGAACCAGCTGGTTCAGAGCGTGTGCTAGCAGGGCTCTCTCCTGTTTCGGGGCGTGGAGCAGGGGCTCTCGCGACGACGAACATCGGAAACGGGTTTCGCACAGGCCGGAGCCCTGCGAAAACCGTGGGGGATCGCCATTACTCTAGCAAGACTTCTACGAGCAGACGAATTCGAGATCGAAGGTCGTTCGGCTGAGGTTCAGTCGTCTTCGGGAGCCTTGGGCAGCGTGACGTCGCTCGCGTAGGGCAGGCGCGACTTCGCGACGACGAGCACGTCGACCACGAGCGAGGCGATGACACCCGCCACGAGGCTCAGGAACACCACCATCGGGTCGAGCCACGCGGCATCCCGCAGCACGAACACGAGCACGATGAAGAGCACGAACTTCAGCAGCCAGCCCCCGAGCACGATGCCGAAGAAGATGCCGACGAACAGGTCGCTGCCCGCGAAGCGGTTGGCCAGGAGGATGGTGCCGGCCGTGATGCCCATGAACAGCACCGCCATGAGCGTGCCGACGATGCCGCCCCACAGGCCGGGGAGCCCGGCGAAGACGTAGCCGAGCACGGCGCTCACGACGAGGATGACGCCCGCGAGCGCCCCTCCCCACGCGAGTGCGCGCTTCAGCACGGGGTTCGAGGTGGGGGTGCGGTCGGCGGGTTCGGGGCGTGCGTCGCTCATCGTGCTCCAGTCCCCGGGTCGGGGGTGCGGTCGGCCGATCCGGGGCGTGCGGTCATCGCGCTCCGGTCGGGGGGTCGCCCGATTCTACCGAGGGCGAACCTGCGAGTTCGTCGACCGCGGCATCGGGCAGGTCGGCCGATGCGCCGACGGGGGTCGCCGACGGCGGACGCTCCTCCGCGGCGACGGTGAGGCGCTTGCGGCGGCCGAGCGGGGCGAGCGTGATGATCGTGCAGGCGAGGAATCCGACGCCGAGGAACACGAACGCCCACCAGGTGCTCAGGTGGAAGTAGACGGGCAGCACGTAGGTGAGCAGGCACCCCACCGAGGCGACGGCCGTCCAGCCGTACAGGATGAGCACGGCGTTGAGGTGCGAATGACCCATGTCGAGCAGGCGGTGGTGCAGGTGCTTGCGATCGGCGGCGAACGGCGACTTCCCCGCACGCAGGCGACGGATGACCGCCATGCCGAAGTCGAGCAGGGGGATGATGAGCACCACGAACGGCAGGATGATCGGCATGAACGCGGCGAACAGCTCGCTGAACCCGACGCCGCGCGGGTTGATCTGCCCGGTGACCGCGATCGCCGAGGTCGCCATGAGCAGGCCGATGAGCAGGGCGCCGGCGTCGCCCATGAAGAGCTTCGCGGGGTGCCAGTTGAGCGGCAGGAAGCCCGCGCACGCGCCGACGATGACGACGGCGAGGAGCGACGCGAGGTTGAAGTAGTTGAGCGGCGAGGTCTGCTGCACGAGCAGGTACGTGTAGAGGAAGAACACGCCGTTGGCGATGAGCGAGACGCCGGCGACGAGGCCGTCGAGCCCGTCGATGAAGTTGACGGCGTTCATCACGAGCACGATGACGAAAAC
>Ga0256889_1000375_pt1 | contig 11979 bp, 10 predicted proteins | sample MC6MC0512MT_FD_186338 | JGI IMG/M metagenome (GOLD analysis project Ga0256889, IMG submission 186338) | Metatranscriptome of enriched soil aggregate microbial communities from Iowa State University, Ames, United States - MC6-MC0512-MT... | ecosystem: Environmental > Terrestrial > Soil >...
CGCGCCAGCCGCAGTTCGCGGATGGGGCCATGGTTGATCACCTCGATGAGCGTCGTCATGCTGCAGTCTCGTTGCGGACAGGGAACGAGGCCGATGATAACCAAACCATTCGTGTGCGTATTGTTGGGGCTGTGTGCGTTCGCAGCATCGGCCGCTGCCGCCGAGCCGGCCTGCGTGTCGGTGCGTGAGGGCTGGGTGCGCCTGCCACCGGGGCCGATGCCGATGGCGGCCGGTTACGGGCAGATCCGCAATGACTGCCGCAGCGCGGTGGTGGTGGTCGGCGCCGGCAGCAAGGCGTTCGGCGATGTGTCGCTGCACGAAACCACGCTGGTCGACGGCGTCAGCCGCATGCGCGCGGTGGAACGCCTGCCGATCGCGGCGGGGGCGACGGTCGAACTCAAACCCGGTGGCCTGCACCTGATGCTGATGCAGCCGGAGGTGGCGCTGAAAGCAGGGGTCCAGCTGCCGTTGCGGCTCAGTCTGGAAGACGGGCGCAAGGTGGATGGCATGCTGCAGGTGCGCAACGCGGTGAAGTAGCGGTGCGCGTTCGCCCACCCGAAAAAAAGGCCGCCCCATGGGCGGCCTTTTCGTTCCATCGGTTCTGCAGTCGCTCAGCTCGATGCCGTACGGATCGCCTCGGGCAACGGTGCGCTCTTGCCGGTCTGCGTGTCCATCCAGACCACCACCACGTTGCCATCCGAATACAGCGTGCTGCCGTTCTTTTCGTCCACGATGCGGTGGCCGATGGTCACGCTGCTGTTGCCGAGGCGCTCGACGAACAGCTCCACCACGATGTCGTTGGGCCACACGATCGGCAGGCGGTAGTTGACGTTCGTCGCGGCCACCACCGGTGCGATCCGGTCGGTCATCGAAACGCCCTCCACGCCCAGCATCCAGCGCACGCGCGCCTCTTCCAGGTAGGAGATGTACTTGGCGTTGTTCACGTGGCCCATGCTGTCCATGTCGCGCCAGCGGACGCTGATCGGCACGCGGGCGAGGATCTTGTGCTCGTTGCTCATGCGGTCTTCTTCTTGCTTTTGCTGGGGGCTTTGGTCGCGGCGGTCTTGCGCACGGCCTTCTTCGGTTCCGGCTTGGCCTTGCGCGGCGGGCGGGCGTCGGGCTTGTTGGCCACGGCGGCCGGCTGTTCCGGGCGCGCGCTGGTGGACGGCAGCATCTTGGCCAGGAACTGGCCGGTGTACGAGGTCGGGCAGGCCGCCACGTCTTCCGGTGTGCCCGTGACCAGGATGGTGCCGCCGCGGTGGCCGCCTTCCGGCCCCAGATCGACGATCCAGTCGGCGGTCTTGATCACATCCAGGTTGTGCTCGATCACCACCACCGTGTTGCCTTCGTCGGCAGCTTGTGCAGCACGCCGAGCAGCGCTTCGATGTCGTGGAAATGCAGGCCGGTGGTCGGCTCATCGAGGATGTACAGCGTGCGCCCGGTATCGCGGCGCGACAGTTCCTTGGAAAGCTTCACGCGCTGCGCTTCACCGCCGGACAGCGTGGTCGCGCTCTGGCCCAGTTTGATGTAGCTCAGGCCCACATCGACCAGCGTTTCCAGCTTGCGCGCGATGCTCGGCACCGGCTCGAACAGCTTCAACGCATCTTCGACGGTCATCTGCAGCACGTCGTTGATGTTGTAGCCCTTGTAGAGGATCTCCAGCGTTTCGCGGTTGTAGCGCTTGCCGTGGCAGACATCGCAGGGCACGTACACGTCCGGCAGGAAGTGCATTTCCACCTTGATCAGGCCATCGCCCTGGCACGCTTCGCAGCGGCCACCGCGCACGTTGAAGCTGAAACGGCCCGGCGAATAGCCGCGTGCGCGCGCTTCGGGCACCTGCGCGTACAGCTCGCGCAGCGGCGTGAACAGGCCGGTGTACGTGGCCGGGTTCGAGCGCGGGGTGCGGCCGATCGGCGACTGGTCGATGTCCACCACCTTGTCGAACAGATCCAGCCCGTCCACTTCCTTGTAGGGAGCGATCGGGTGCGAGGAACCATTGATCTCGTTGGCCGCCAGCGAGAACAGGGTGTCGTTGATCAGGGTCGACTTGCCCGAGCCGGACACGCCGGTGATGCAGGTCAGCAGGCCCGAGGGAATGTCCAGGTCCACGCCCTTGAGGTTGTTGCCGCTGGCACCGCGCAGGTGCAGGGTCATCTTCGGGTTGGGCTTGTGCCGGCGCGCCGGGATCTCGATGGCGCGCTTGCCCGACAGGTACTGGCCGGTCAGCGAACGCGGGGCATCCAGGATGTCCTGCAGCGTGCCCTGGCCGACGATCTCACCGCCGTGCACGCCCGCGCCCGGACCGATATCCAGCACGTAGTCGGCCAGGCGGATCGCGTCTTCGTCATGCTCGACCACGATCACCGTGTTGCCGAGGTCGCGCAGGCGGGTCAGGGTGCCGAGCAGGCGCTCGTTGTCGCGCTGGTGAAGGCCGATCGACGGTTCATCCAGCACGTACATCACGCCGACCAGGCCGGCGCCGATCTGCGAGGCCAGCCGGATGCGCTGGGCTTCGCCGCCGGAGAGGGTGTCGGCCTTGCGTTCCAGGGTGAGGTAATCCAGGCCGACATCGACCAGGAAGCCCAGGCGTTCGCCGATCTCCTTGACGATCTTGCCGGCGATCTCGCCGCGCCAGCCGGGCAGCGTCATGCCGCTGAAGAATTTCAGCGCGTCGTCGATCGGCATCACCACCAGCTCCGGCAGTGCGCGGTCGGCCACGAACACGTTGCGCGCGGCCTTGTTCAGGCGCTGGCCGTTGCACTCGGGGCAGTTGCGCTCGCTGATGTACTTGGCGAGCTCTTCGCGCACCGCCGCCGATTCGGTCTCTTTGTAGCGGCGCTCGAGGTTTGGAATGATGCCCTCGAAGCGATGCTTGCGCTGGGTGCGGCCACCGGCTTCGGTGAAGTAGGTGAAGGTGATGGTTTCATCGCCGCTGCCGTACAGCACGGCCTGGCGCACGTCTTCGGACAGGCTCTGCCACGGGGCGTCGGTGTCGAACTTGTAGTGCTTGGCCAGCGAGGCGATCAGCTGGAAATAATAGGCGTTGCGGCGATCCCAGCCGCGCACGGCACCGGCCGAGAGCGACAGCTCCGGGTGCACCACCACGCGCGAGGGATCGAAGAACTCGGCCATGCCCAGGCCATCGCAGCCCGGGCAGGCGCCGACCGGCGAGTTGAACGAGAACAGGCGCGGTTCCAGCTCCGGCAGCGAGTAATCGCAGACCGGGCAGCTGTACTTGGACGAGAACAGATGCGCAGGCGCATCCTCCACATCCAGCGACTGCACCGAGACCATGCCGTCGCCGAGCTTCAGCGCGGTCTCGAAACTCTCGGCCAGGCGCTGCTTGATGTCTTCGCGCGGCCGGAAGCGGTCGATCACCGCTTCGATGGTGTGCTTCTGGCGCAGCGCCAGTGGCGGCACCGCATCGATTTCATGCAGTTGGCTGTCCACGCGCACGCGCACATAGCCCTGCGCGCGCAGCTGGTCGAAGACCTGGGCGTGCTCGCCCTTGCGCTCGCGGATCACCGGGGCCAGCAGCATGTAGCGCTGCTCGGCGTCGAGGGTCAGTACGTGGTCGACCATCTGGCTGACGGTCTGCGCTTCCAGCGGGTAGCCGTGGTCCGGGCAGCGCGGGCTGCCGACCCGGGCGTACAGCAGGCGCAGATAGTCGTAGATCTCGGTGATCGTGCCGACGGTCGAACGCGGGTTGTGCGAGGTCGACTTCTGCTCGATCGAGATCGCCGGGGACAGGCCCTCGATGTGGTCCAGGTCCGGCTTTTCCATCACGCTGAGGAACTGGCGGGCATAGGCCGACAGCGACTCCACGTAACGACGCTGGCCTTCGGCGTAGATGGTGTCGAACGCCAACGAGGACTTGCCCGAGCCGGACAGGCCGGTGATGACAATGAGCTTGTCGCGGGGCAGGTCGAGATCGATGTTCTTGAGATTGTGCGTCCGCGCGCCGCGGATGCGGATGAAATCCATCGCCATGGGGGATCCGTTGTGGGGCTTCGGCTCAGGGAGCCGGCAAGCGGGTGGGGCAATCGGAAACGGCAATCGGTCAGCCTACCGAGCTTGGGATTTGGGGGCAATCGCGGACTTTGCCACCCCCATGTCTCATTCCCTGAGACCCCGCCAGCCGGTTTCCTGAACCGTATTCAGCCAAATCCGGGTCAGAGCAGGGGATGGGTTGACCCGAAGTGGTTGAAGTCATTAAAATTCCGCTTCTGTCCGCCCTCGATGGCGGCAGTCCATAGACCACAATAACTACAGAGGAAGTCTGGTCATGTACGCAGTACTGGTAACCGGCGGTAAGCAATACCGCGTGGCGCAGGGCGAAACGCTCCGCGTTGAAAAGCTCGAAGTCGAAGTCGGCAACGAGATCAAGTTCGACAACATCCTGATGCTGGGCGATAGCGATGGCATCAAGCTGGGCGACGCGCTGAGCGGCGCTTCGGTCACTGCCAAGGTCGTGTCCCAGGGTCGTGCCGACAAGGTCCGGATCATCAAGTTCCGTCGCCGTAAGCACCACATGAAGCGCCAGGGTCACCGTCAGTACTACACCGAAATCGAGATCACCGGCATTGCCGGTGGCAGCAAGTAATAAGGAGAAGCAGTCATGGCACATAAGAAGGGCGTAGGCTCATCGCGCAACGGTCGCGACTCCAACCCGAAGTACCTCGGCGTCAAGATCTTCGGTGGCCAGGCCATCGATGCCGGCAACATCATCGTGCGTCAGCGCGGCACCCAGTTCCATCCGGGTACCGGCGTTGGCCTCGGCCGTGACCACACCCTGTTCGCGCTCGTCGACGGCAAGGTGGAGTTCTCGGTCAAGGGCCCGAAGAAGCGTCGTACCGTCAGCGTCGTCGCCGAAGCCTGATCTTCAGCGGTACGCAGGCGCCCACGCCACGGCGTGGGGTCGCTGACGAAAGCCCCGCTTCGGCGGGGTTTTTCGTTGGTATCAACTATCGGGCGGGACATTTCCCGCCACCGGCCCTGGATCGTACCGGGGCCGTTAGACTCTGCGGTGGGGTGCACCTCGCGCCCGCCGCCTCCAGATTGGCATCCAGAATCATGAAACTTGTAGACGAAGCAGAAATCCAGGTGATCGCCGGCAATGGCGGCAACGGCTGCATCGGTTTCCGTCGCGAGAAGTTCATTCCGCTGGGCGGGCCGGACGGTGGCGACGGCGGTAATGGCGGCAGCGTGTGGATCCGCGCCGACGAGAACCTCAACACCCTGGTCGATTTCCGCCATGACCGCATCTTCAAGGCGCAGCGCGGCGAGAACGGCATGGGCCGCCAGGCCTATGGCAAGGGCGGGGAAGACCTGGTCATCACCGTGCCGATCGGCACCGTGATCATGAACGTCAGCACCGATGAAGTGATCGGCGATCTGACCGGTCACGGCGACCGCCTGCTGGTAGCCAAGGGCGGCCGCGGTGGCTTGGGCAACATGCATTTCAAGAGCTCCACCAACCGCTCGCCGCGCCAGGCGCTGCCGGGCGAAGAGGGCGAAGAGCGCCTGCTCAAGCTCGAGCTGAAGCTGCTGGCGGACGTGGGCCTGCTGGGCTTCCCGAACGCCGGCAAGAGCACGCTGATCCGCGCGGTGTCCGCCGCGACCCCGAAGGTCGCTGATTACCCGTTCACCACGCTGTACCCCAATCTGGGCGTCGTGCGCGTGGAGAACTACCGCAGCTTCGTGATCGCCGATATTCCCGGCCTGATCGAAGGCGCGGCCGATGGTGCCGGCCTGGGCGCGCAGTTCCTGCGCCACCTGCAGCGCACCCGCCTGCTGCTGCACCTCGTGGATATCTCCCCGATGGAAGGCGGCGTGGAAGGTGTCTCGCCGATCGAGCAGGTCCGTGCAATCGAGCGCGAGCTGGAAAAGCACGATCCGGAGCTGCTGGACAAGCCGCGCTGGCTGGTGCTGAACAAGGCCGACCTGATGTTCGAGGACGAGGCCAAGGCCGCCGCCGAGAAGATCGTCGCCGAGCTGGGCTGGACCCAGCCGTGGTACCTGGTCTCGGCCCTGGGCCGCGAAGGCACCTGGCCGATCATGAACAACGTGATGGCCTTCTTCGACCGCCAGAAGGAAGATGAGGCGCAAGCGCGCGATGCGTACTGAGCGCACCCGCGCGCCCTTGAGAAACCCGGCTTCGGCCGGGTTTTTCTGTGGTGCCGTCGTCACCGCCGACCGGGCTGGCCGCCCCGGATCGCAGGCAACAAAAAACCCGGCCGGGGCCGGGCTTTTCTCTGCGGCTGGATCGAAGCCACGCATGGCGTGGCTCTACGACACCCGCAGCGCCGTATCAGGCGGCCTTGATGGCCTTGATGCGCGCGGTCAGGCGGCTCTTGTGGCGAGCAGCCTTGTTCTTGTGGATCAGACCACGCGAGCTGAAACGGTCGAGGATCGGCTGGGCAACAGCGAAGGCTGCCTCGGCGCCGGCGGCGTCATTGGCATCCAGAGCCTTGATCACCTTCTTGACAGCGGTGCGCAGCATCGAACGCTGAGCCGTATTGCGCGCGTTGCGCACGACGGTCTGCTTGGCGCGCTTCTTGGCGGACTTGATATTGGCCACAGTGGTGGTTTCCTGAAAAATCGGTGTAATGGGAACAGCAAGCTGGAAAGTATGATGGCTCGAAAAATGTACGTCAAGTCAATTGTCAAGAGGGAACACGGGTGAGTTCACCAAGGATGTTGCGGGGCCTGCTGTCTTTCAGCAGCATGACCATGATTTCGCGGGTGTTGGGGCTGGTTCGCGACCTGGTCATCACCACCACGTTCGGCACCAATGCGGTGACCGACGCCTTCTGGGTCGCCTTCCGGGTGCCCAATTTCCTGCGCCGGCTGTTCGCCGAGGGTTCGTTTGCCACCGCGTTCGTCCCGGTGTTCACGGAAGTGAAGGAAACCCGCTCGCATGCCGAACTGCGCGAGCTGATGTCGCGCGTGGCCGGTACCCTGGGCGGCGTGCTGCTGCTGGTCACCGCGCTGGCGCTGATCTTCGCGCCGCAGCTGGCGACCCTGTTCTCCAGCGGGGTGGATACCGACCCGGCCAAGCATGGCCTGCTGGTGGATCTGTTCCGGCTGACCTTCCCGTTCCTGCTGTTCGTCTCGTTGACCGCCTTGGCGGGCGGGGCGCTCAACAGTTTCCAGAAGTTCGCGATGCCGGCGCTGACCCCGGTCATCCTCAACCTGTGCATGATCGCCGGTGCGCTATGGCTGGCTCCGCGGCTGGGCGGCACCCCGGAGAAGCAGATCCTGGCCCTGGGCTGGGCGGTCCTGGCGGCCGGCCTGCTGCAGCTGCTGTTCCAGCTGCCCTCGCTGAAGGGGATCAACCTGCTGACCCTGCCGCGCTGGGGCTGGGGGCATCCGGGCGTGCGCAAGGTGCTGACCCTGATGGTGCCGACCCTGTTCGGCTCCTCCATCGCGCAGATCAACCTGCTGCTGGATACCGTCATCGCCGCCAAGCTGACCGACGGCTCGCAGTCCTGGCTGTCGCTGGCCGACCGCTTCCTTGAGCTGCCGCTGGGCGTGTTCGGGGTGGCGCTGGGCACGGTGATCCTGCCGGCGCTGGCCCGCCACCATGTCAGTACCGACAAGGCCGGCTTCTCCAGCGCGCTGGACTGGGGCCTGCGCACGACGCTGCTGATCGCCATCCCGGCCATGCTGGGGCTGCTGCTGCTGGCCGAGCCGCTGATCGCCACGGTCTTCCAGTACGGGCGCTTCACCGCGTTCGATACCCGGATGACGGCGCTGTCGGTGTACGGCCTGAGCTTCGCGCTGCCGGCGTTCGCACTGCTCAAGGTGGTGTTGCCGGCCTTCTACGCGCGTCAGGACACCCGTACCCCGGTCCGCGCCGGCGTGGCGGCGCTGGTGGCCAACATGGTGTTCAACTTCATCCTGCTGGCCGTGCTGTACCAGGTGATGGTGCCCGAAGCGCTCAAGGCGCAGGGCGTGTGGGTCGCGCTGGGCAAGCAGCCCGGCCTGCATCTGGCGCTGGGTATCGCCAGCGCACTGTCCAGTTATCTGAACCTGGGCCTGCTCTGGTATTGGCTGGGCAAGACCGATGTCTACCAGCCCAAGCCGGGCTGGGGCGGCTATGTGACCAAGCTGGGGCTGGCCTGCCTGGCCATGGTCGCGGTGCTGCTGGGCCTGCGCTACGGGATGGCGGACTTCACCGGCATGGACAAATGGCACCGGATCGGCAACCTCGCGCTGCTGGTCGGTGGCGGCGGCCTGACCTACCTGGTGGCCCTGATCGCGATGGGCTTCCGCCCGCGCCACCTGCGGGAGCATTGATCCGGGGGCAGCCCGGCTATACTTCATGGCTATCTCTTGCAAAGCATCGGCCCTGGTGGGCCGCATTCCACGTAGATGAGCAGGCTGTTTAGAAGCGTCGAAGGCGGGCAGTTGTTCCCGCACGGAAGCGTGGTCTGCATCGGCGCATTCGACGGCCTGCACCTGGGTCATCGTGCGTTGGTGCGCCACGCCGTTTCGCGCGCGCGCGCGCTGGGCGTGGCGGCCGTGGCGGTGGCCTTCGAGCCGCTGCCGCGCGAGTACTTCGCCCAGGGCGAGCCGCCGCCGCGGTTGACCCTGGCCCGTGACAAGGTCGCGATGCTGCGCGAACTCGGCGTGGATGCGATCGGCCTGTTGCGCTTCGATGCGCGCATGGCTGCGATGCAGGCCGAGGATTTCGTCGAGCAGTTGCTGGTGCACCGGCTGAGCGCGCGCGAGGTGTGGATCGGGCCGGAGTTCTGCTTCGGCAACCGCCGCAAGGGCGATCTGGCCCTGCTGCAGGCGATGGGCCGCGAGCGTGGCTTCAGTGCGGGGGAGATCGAGCCGGTCGACCTGCACGGCGAGCGCATCTCCAGCACCCGCATCCGCCAGTTGCTGCGCGCCGGTGATTTCCGTCATGCCGGCGATCTGCTGGGCAGGCCGTATACGATTGGGGGCAGGGTAGTGCGCGGCCGCCAGTTGGGCCGTACGCTGGGGTTCCCGACGGCCAACCTGCGCTTTCCGAAGACGCCGGCGCTGTCGGGGATCTACGCGACCTGGGTCCACGGTGTGTTCGACCAGCCGTGGCCGTCGGTCTCCAGCTTCGGTACGCGTCCCACCGTGGATGGCGTGGAGCCGCTGCTGGAAGCGCACCTGTTTGATTTCCAGGGCGACCTGTACGGCCGCCACATCGATGTCGAGTTCGTCGCCAAGTTGCGCGATGAAGAAAAGTTCCACGATCTGGCTGCGTTGACCGACCAGATGCACCGTGACGCCGAACAGGCCCGTCACATCCTTTCCGAACACAGATTGCGAGCCACTGCGTGAGCCAGGACTACAAAGCCACCCTTCATCTGCCGGCAACCGAATTCCCGATGCGCGGCGACCTGCCCAAGCGCGAGCCGGGCATTCTGTCGCGCTGGGAGGACGAGGGCCTTTACGCCCGCCTGCGCGACAACGCGCAGGGCCGCCCGCTGTTCGTGCTGCACGACGGCCCGCCTTACGCCAATGGCCAGATCCACCTGGGCCACGCGGTCAACAAGATCCTCAAGGACATCATCGTCAAGTCGCGCTACCTGGCCGGCTTCGATGCGCCCTACGTGCCGGGCTGGGATTGCCATGGCCTGCCGATCGAGATCGCGGTCGAAAAGAAGTGGGGCAAGGTCGGCGTCAAGCTTGATGCGGTCGCGTTCCGCCAGAAGTGCCGCGAGTTCGCCGAAGAGCAGATCGAGCTGCAGCGCCGCGACTTCAAGCGCCTGGGCGTGATCGGCGATTGGGACAACCCGTACAAGACGCTGAGCTTCGATTTCGAAGCCAACGAGATCCGCGCGCTCTCCAAGGTGTTCGCCAACGGTCACATCGTGCGCGGCGCCAAGCCGGTGCACTGGTGCTTCGACTGTGGCTCGGCGCTGGCCGAGGCCGAGATCGAATACCAGGACAAGACCTCGCCGGCGATCGACGTGGCGTACGTGTCGCGCGATTCGCAGCAGCTGGCCGCGCGCTTCGGCGCAACGCTGCCGGCCGATGCAGACGTTGCCGTGCCGATCTGGACCACCACCCCGTGGACGCTGCCGGCCTCGCTGGCGGTGTCGCTCGGTGCGGAGATCGAGTACGTGCTGGCCGAAGGCCCGGCCCACCACGGCAAGCGCCGTTGGCTGGTGCTGGCCGCCGCGCTGGCCGAGCGTTCGCTGCAGCGCTACGGCGTTGAAGGTCTGGTCGTGCACGGCCGTGCCACCGGCGCCGCGCTGGAAAACCTGCTGCTGGCCCATCCGTTCTACCCGCAGCGCGACATCCCGCTGCTCAACGGCGAGCACGTCTCCGACGAAGACGGTACCGGCGCGGTGCATACCGCCCCGGGCCACGGCCAGGAGGACTTCGTGGTCAGCCAGCAGTACGGGCTGATGGAGAAGTACAACGCCGGCCAGATCAACCCGGTCGACGGCCGTGGCGTGTACCTGTCCTCGACCCCGCCGGCCGGCGATGTCGAGCTGGCGGGCGTGCACCTGTGGAAGGCGCAGCCGCTGATCGTCGATGTGCTGCGTGCGTCCGGTGCGCTGCTGGCCTTCGTTGAGATCGTGCACAGCTACCCGCATTGCTGGCGCCACAAGACCCCGGTGGTGTTCCGTGCCACCCCGCAGTGGTTCATCTCGATGGACAAGGCCAACCTGCGCCGCGACGCGATGGCCGCGATCGACAACGTCGGCTGGTTCCCGAGCTGGGGCAAGGCGCGCATCGGCTCGATGGTCGATGGCCGCCCGGACTGGTGCATCAGCCGCCAGCGCACCTGGGGCGTCCCGATCGCGCTGTTCACCCATCGCGAAACCGGTGAGCCGCACCCGCGCACCGTTGAGCTGATGCAGCAGGTCGCCGACCGCGTGCAGGCCGAAGGCATCGACGTGTGGTACTCGCTGGACAGCGCCGAGCTGCTGGGTGAGGAAGCGCCGCAGTACGAGAAGGTCACCGACATCCTCGATGTCTGGTTCGACTCGGGCGTGACCCATGAAGGCGTGCTGCTGGCGCGTGGCTTCGGCAAGCCGGCCGATCTGTACCTGGAAGGCTCGGACCAGCACCGCGGCTGGTTCCAGTCCTCGCTGCTGACCGGCGTGGCCATCGACAAGCAGGCCCCGTACAAGCAGTGCCTCACCCACGGCTTCACCGTGGATGAGAAGGGCCGCAAGATGTCCAAGTCGCTGGGCAACGGCATCGAGCCGCAGGACATCATGAAGACCCTGGGCGCGGACATCCTGCGCCTGTGGATCGCCTCGGCCGACTACAGCAATGAAATGTCGCTGTCGCAGGAAATCCTCAAGCGCAACGCGGATGCCTACCGGCGCCTGCGCAATACCGCGCGCTTCCTGCTCGGCAACCTGGACGGCTTCGACCCGGCCCAGCACCGGGTGGCCCCGGCCGACATGGTCGCGCTGGACCGCTGGATCGTGCATCGCGCCTTCGAGGTGCAGGAGAAGATCAAGGCGGCGTACACCGGCTACAACATGGCCGAGATCGTGCAGCTGTTGCTGAACTTCTGCAGCGTGGATCTGGGCTCGGTGTATCTGGATGTCACCAAGGACCGCCTGTACACCATGCCGGTGGACTCGCGCGGCCGCCGCTCGGCGCAGACCGCGATGTACCACATCGCCGAGGCGTTCACGCGCTGGATCGCCCCGATCCTGAGCTTCACCGCCGACGAGCTGTGGGGCTACCTGCCGGGCGAGCGCAAGGAGAACGTGCTGTTCGCCACGTGGTACGAGGGTCTGGCGCCGTTGCCGGCCGACGCACCACTCAACGCGGCCGATTTCGACCAGCTGCTGGCCCTGCGCGAGCAGGTCGCCAAGGTGCTCGAGCCGATGCGCGCCAACGGTGCGATCGGTGCGGCGCTGGAAGCGGAGATCACCGTCGCCGCCAACGAGGAGACCGCCTCGCGCTGGCAGCCGCTGGCCGAGGAGCTGCGCTTCCTGCTGATCAGTGGTGACGTGCAGGTGC
>Ga0256889_1000384_pt1 | contig 11728 bp, 10 predicted proteins | sample MC6MC0512MT_FD_186338 | JGI IMG/M metagenome (GOLD analysis project Ga0256889, IMG submission 186338) | Metatranscriptome of enriched soil aggregate microbial communities from Iowa State University, Ames, United States - MC6-MC0512-MT... | ecosystem: Environmental > Terrestrial > Soil >...
ATCGATTACATTTGTTGCAACGTGCCATGGCCTGATAGGCCATAGTTGCCAGCCTTGTTAGCACGACGAGCTATTTCGGCTGGTGCTGCCGGCGCCCCGCCTGTTTTTAGTCATGCGCCAAGGCGAACAACCATGGCCTAGCTGGAACGGCGCGTTGCAACAAATGTAGGAGCGGATTTATCCGCGATGCGCCGCGCGGGCGGCGCTCGATCTCACAGGCGCTGAACATGCCGTGACGGGCACCCGGGGAGATGCGAAAGCCTTCTTCGCGAACAGGGTGGGTTGGCGATAAGTGCTGCACGCCGGTAGTTGAGTTGTCTCTAACGGCGTCTCTGATACTGTTCGATGCTATGGACAAGGATGTAATCCTTTCAGAAGTACTACCACCCATACCTTACGTTTACCCCTAAGCTTTCAAGGTAGTACATGGCCGGTTTCAACTGTTCCATTGAAGTTCTAAAGTGGCCAGATTGATTGGTTAGGATAAAATCTCTTCCCGCTCTGATTATGTATCCTGCGCTGATAACTTCGAGGCGTCTACCGAGTGCGTGTTGTCCCAGTTCGGCTATGCTGGCGTGGCTTAGGTGTCCGTCTTCGATGTTGTAGCTGCCGATCAAAAAATCGTTGTCTCGAGTAAAGACAAATTTGTTTTTTGAATCCGCTTCGGGGATCCTCTCCAAGCTTCCTGGACCTTTTGCTAGGGTGAAGTGAGCTTTTCCGCGGGATATTAAATCTTCAGCGTCCCACCTATCATTTGCCAATTTTTCAGGTTCGAGGTTAGTTAGGGTTTTCCACTCGCTTGTTATTGCTTTTCTAGGCTTTAGGGGTAGTTTGAATCTAATGATTGCCAGGATTTTAGTAACGATAGTCTTGAGTCGGTATTTACCGCTAGGGTCTTTTGAGTTAATGGGGTCGTTGATGCAGTAAGCATAGCAGTTTAAGCCTCCGCGGTTAAAAGGGCTTAGTGCGTCAGGGCTGATGAAACGCATCAGACGGGGGTTGTATAGCCGGTGTCCATTTCCGAGGGCGTAACACCCTGTTGCAGTAGAAAGAAGCTCGCCGTTGAAGCCCAATAATCCAGTTGGCCAGGTAGTAATGTTTCGATAGCCGTATGCGTCATAGGCCTGCCAGCCAGCTCCGGAACACATTGCATTCATATCTACTCCCCGCCGATAGCATGCTTGGATATACCTACAATTATCGCCTACGGTCTTGATTACGGGTAACTGGCAAAAATAACAGGTGCGAGTAGTTTCTTGATTTGTTGGGCAGGGGATCGAGCGCCGCGCGGGCGGCGCTCGATCTCACAGGCGCTGAAGATGCATCGGGGAGCGCCTTAAACCCCCGCCCGCCGCACATGCTTCACCAACACCTTCTCCAGCAACTCCCACATCGCCGGGTCCGTACTGAACGCCACGTTGAACCGCATCCACCCGGTCGGCTTGGCATCCACCATGAACAACTGCCCGGGCCCAAGCATGATGCCTTTCTCCAGCGCATCGTCCAGCAGCGCGGCGCTGTCGGGGATGGCCGGGTGGCGGGTCCAGATGTACATGCCTTCGTCCGACTCGGTGAACAGCTCGAAGCCGAGACGATGCAGGTGACGGCCAACTTCCTGGTGCGCCTCGGCCAGGCGCTGGCGCAGGCGTTTGAGGTGCTTGCGCCAGCGACCGTCGATGATCGCGGCGTACACCACGCGCTCCATCACCTGCGAGGTGGTCAGGCCCGAACGCATCTTCAGGTGCAACAACTTCTGCGAAAGCGCCGGGTTGGCCAGCAGGTAGCCGACCCGTACGTTGGGCGAGATGCTCTTGGAATAACTGCCCACATACACCACCTGCTGCAGATGGTCGAGGCTGGCCAGGCACGGCTGTGGCTCGGCGACCATGTCGGCGTACAGGTTGTTCTCCACCAGCCGGAAGCCGTGCTGGCTGGCCAGTTGCAGGAGGCGGTGCAGCTGCGGCAACGGGGTGCGCGAGCAGGTCGGGCTGTGCAGGTGCGGCTGGGTGAAAAAAGCGGTCGGGCGGTGATGCGCCAGCAGTTGCTCCAGGTGGTTGAGGTCGTAGCCGTTCGGGGTGCGCGGCACGCCGATCAGGGTGGCGCCCTGGGTACGCAGGATGCTCATCAGGTTGGGGTAACCGGGGTCGTCCACCAGCACCACGTCACCCGGGCGCACCAGCGTGCGCACGGCGAGGTCGAGTGCCTGGCTGGCGCCGTGGGTCAGCATCAACTGCGCCGTATTGGCGACGATCGACAGCTCTTGCTGCAGGTTCTGCGCAGTCAGCGCGCGCAGCTCCGGCAGGCCCATGGGATCGCCGTAGCCGGAAAGCTCCAGCGGGCTGCCGGCCACCTGGCGCAAACCGCGGCGCAGGCCTTCTTCGTACATCCAGTCGTTGGGCAGCCAGCCGCAACCTGGCTTGAACGGCAGTTGGCGGGTTTCGAAGATCTGCTGCAGGTACCATTCGGAGTTGAACGATGGTCGACTGGCGTCGGCCTCGGCGGTGTGCGTGTCCAGCAACTCGGCCACCGCGCGGTTGACGAAGAAGCCGGCATTGCCCTTGCTCACCAGCAGCCCCTGAGCCACCAGGCGATCGTAAGCCTCGACCACGGTGAAGGTGCTCACCGAATAGGTCGCGGCGAACGCGCGGATCGACGGGACCTTGGCGCCTGGCTTGAGGGTCTGGTTGTCGATCAGCTCGCGCAGCCCGTCGATGATCTGGTTGACCAACGGGGTTGAGGAGTCTGGATGTAATTCGAGCATTCGGGGGCCTTGAGGGTGCGTATCGCCTGGCGCCTGCAGGGTGTATTGCATCGGCGGCCTGTACAGTGCAGTGCGAGATTCATGCCACTGTGCATGGCTCTATCTGTCGGACATTTTTACATTAGGTGTCAGATATCGCCAGATAAAGCATGTTCAGTTCGCCCGAAGGGCAAACCTTCGGGTGTGCAAGCAGGCCGCCAGGGATGGCCTGCGTGTGTTTGCGCACACCTTCCTGCCCGCATTAGCGCTGATGTACAGGTGAAGCCGATCGCCATCATGGCTTCACGCATTTCCTTGGATAAAAAGAAGCACGGGGTACACAACTGATGGGAGCAACATCCACAACCACCACCGCGAAAGGTGAGCACGAGAGCAAGCTCAGTGCCTCGCTCAAGTCGCGCCACCTGACGATGATGTCGATCGCCGGGGTTATCGGCGGCGCCTTGTTCGTCGGTTCCGGCAGCGTGATCCACAGCGCCGGCCCGGCTGCTGTCCTGGCCTACCTTGCCGGCGGCATCCTGGTGGTACTGATCATGCGCATGCTCGGTGAGATGGCGACGTCCTCGCCCGACACCGGCTCGTTCTCCACCTACGCCGACCGCGCGATTGGCCGTTGGGCCGGTTTCACCATCGGCTGGCTGTACTGGTGGTACTGGGTCATCCTGATGGCCTGGGAAGCGTACGTGGCGGGCAAGATCCTGCATGGCTTCTTCCCGGACGTGAGCGTCAACGTGTTCGTGCTGGCCACGACCCTGTTGCTGATTACCGTGAACTTCTTCAACGTCAAGCACTACGGTGAGTTCGAATTCTGGTTCGCGCTGATCAAGGTGATTGCGATTGTCTGCTTCCTGATCGTGTGTACCGCGGCGGTCATGAACGTCTGGCAGTTCGGTGAAGTGCGGGGCATCACCCACCTGACCGCCGAAGGCTTCATGCCCAATGGCATTACCACGGTCATTGGTGCGTTGCTTGGGGTGATGTTCGCCTTCCTCGGCGCCGAAATCGTCACCATCGCGGCCTCCGAAGCCAAAGACCCGGCCACCCAGATCGTCAAGGCCACCAACTCGGTGGTATGGCGTGTGTGCCTGTTCTACGTCGGTTCGATCTTCCTGATCGTCTGCCTGGTACCGTGGAACGACCCTCAGCTGGGCGTCTCCGGCTATGGCGCCTACCGCCGTACCCTGGAACTGCTGGGCGTGCCGTATGCCGAGCTGCTGATGAACTTCGTGGTACTGACCTCGGTGAGCAGCTGCCTGATCTCCGGCCACTACACCGCTTCGCGCATGCTGTTCTCCCTGGCCCAGCGTGGCGACGCACCGTCGTTCTTCAAGATCACCCGCGCCGGCACCGGCGTACCGGTGTACGCGATCATCGGTTCGTGCGCGGTGGCTGTGGTTTGCGCGCTGATCAACTTCAGCGAAACCCTGCGCCCGAAAGACGTGCTGGACACCCTGATGAACACCACCGGCATGATCGCCCTGCTGGTGTACCTGGTGATCGCCTTCTCGCAGCTGCGCATGCGCCGCAAGCTGATCGCCGAGGGCAAGGAAGTACGCCTGAAGATGTGGCTGTTCCCGTGGCTCACCTACCTGGTGATCGCCTTCATCGTCGCCGCGCTGGTCACCATGGCCTTCATGCCTGACTACCAGATCCTGGTGATCTCCACCGGCATCGCCGCGGCCATCGTGGTGGCCATGGGTGTGGTGCATCAGATTCGTAGCGCCAAGCAACACTAAGCACTAGTGCTGCTTAGAAACGGCCGGCTCCCTTGGGGACCCGGCCGTTTCGCGTTGCTGGGCCGGGGTTTTGTCTGAAGGCATGTGGAAGCGCCCGTTCATCCACGGCGAGCCGAGGAGGGCGGCGGCGGCGATCAGGGCCAGCAGGGCGAGGGCCAGGAATGTTTTCATGGGCATGCGCATAGTTGAACTGACTCCAAGCTTAGCCCGTCAGTTCCGGCCCTGATGCCGGTGAAGACAACACCGGTAATCTCACACTACAATGCGAAGCATTATCACCTGGACGTTTGTGCTGTCATGTCCGATACCCCGCCCAATCAGCAATTGCTCGACACCCTGGCACTGCATTACGACGACCTGGTCAAGTTCATCAGGCAGCGTTTTCGCGATCGTCACTTCGCCCGTGATCTGGTCCACGACGTATACCTGCAGATCCTCGACAAGCCTCCCCGCGAACGGGTGTCGTTGCCCTTGGCTTTTCTGCGCAAGGTCACGTTCAACCGCGCCATCGACCGCATCCGCGCCGAGTCGATTCGCGCCGCACACCTGGCCACCGCCAGCACCGAAGAGCCTGCGCTGGATACCTGGGACGGCGCACAGGCATTGGATTTCGAGCAGCAATTGCATGCCTTGCTGGCGATCATCGAAGGGCTGCCGGCGCGCCAGCGTCAGGTGTTCCTGCTGCACCGCATCCACGGCATGGCCCAGCGTGACATTGCCGAGGAACTGGAGATCTCGACCAACATGGTGACCCAGCACTTCAACCGCGCAATGCGCGCCATCATCAGCCGTTGGGAACCCGCGCGCCGCCTGCGTGGCGAGGGCCAGGCATGAGCCAGGACAAAACAGCCGCGAAACAGCAGGCCGACCTGCTGGAACCCTTCAGCGCAGCCTTGCGCGAGCGAGTGGCTTCACGCGAGGTGCTGCTGGCCGAGGCCAAAGCCATGACCGCGCGGCAGCGCAAAGGGCGCAAGGCCGCAGGCTCGACCGCCCTAGTGTTGCTGCTGGCAGGCGCTGTGTGGTGGCTGGACCCGGCTTGGCGCACTGAGCAGGTGCTGGTGGCCATTGGCGCGCAGCGTGAAATCCAACTGGCCGATGGCAGCCAGGCACTGCTCGATTCCGGCAGCCACCTGCGTATAGAGCGCCGCCTGCGCAGCCGTCAGCTGGAGCTGGTGGATGGGCAGGCCAGGTTCATTGTGGTGCATGCCGATGCGCCGTTCATTGTGCGTAGCCAGGGCGTAAGCGTGCGCGACATCGGTACAGTGTTCGATGTCCGCAGCGATGTGCGCGGGGTGCGGGTGGGGGTGCTGCAAGGGGAGGTCGAAGTCAGTAACGGTCGCGGGGAGGTGCAGCCGCTGCAGGCTAACCAGCAGGTGCTGGCTTCGGTTGCCGAGTTGAGTGAAGTGCAGCAGGTGGACAGCGTAGCGCTGGACGGCTGGCGGCAGTCGGTGCTGCGCTTCGATGGCACGCCGCTGCGCGAAGCGGTCGTCGACTTGCAGCGCTACAGTGAACAGCCGTTGCGGTTGGCGGATGAGCGTACCGGCGGGCTGCGGCTGTCGGGTGAGTTCGATAGTCGGCAGGTGCGGGCATTGCTCGAGCAGTTGCCGGCCGTGTTGCCGGTGACCACGGTGCGCGGTGTGGACGGCGGCCTGACAATCGGCCGGAAAGATTGATCGCCTGTACCGGCCTCATTGCCAGCACAGGCAACCAATAATTATTTGCAAGTGCACATCAACTTTCCTCCATGGCCAACCGCCATCCCCATGAAGTCACTCGAATCGTTGGTATGGGGAACACATGAACAACGCTTTTTCACCGTTGGCGCTGTTGGCCGGATGCCTGATGGCCAGTGCTGCCGTGCAGGCGCAGGACGCCACCTTCACCGTGGATATCCCGGCGCAACGCCTGGACCGCTCGCTCAATGAACTGGCGCGGCAGACGGGCACGCGCATCCTGTTTGCCACCGACGCCGCTCAAGCCCTCCAGGCCCGTGCCGTACAAGGGCGTATGACCGTCGAGCAGGCCCTGCAGCGACTTCTGACGGGTAGCACACTGCAGGTGCAGCGTGTCGGTGACGGCTACTTGATCGGCAGCGCTGCCAGCGGGACTGCGCTGGAGCTTGGCGCCACCAACGTCGACGGCCAGTTGTTCGGCAACATCACGGAGGGTAGCGGTGCCTACACCCTGGGTTCGACCCGCAGCGGTACCGGCCTGGACCTCTCGCTGCGCGAAACGCCGCAGTCGATCAGTGTGGTCACCCGTCAACGTATGGACGATCAGGGCCTCAACGGCCTGACCGAGGTGTTGCAACAAACACCGGGCTTGTCGGTGCAGAGCCTGGGCAGCGAGCGCTTCAATATTTATTCGCGCGGATATTCGGTCGATAATTTCCAGTTCGACGGTATCCCGACCACCCTCGACATCGTCAGCCAGGTGTCGGCCCAGAGCCTGGCTGACATGGCCGTTTACGACCACGTTGAAGTGCTGCGCGGTGCAACCGGCCTGCTGACCGGCGCCGGCGATCCGTCCGCCACCATCAACTTGGTACGCAAGCGCCCGACTGCAGCGTTCAAGGGGCATGTCAGTGCCGGGCTGGGGTCGTGGAACAAATACCGTACCGAAGTCGACCTTTCGGGGCCGCTGACACCAACGGGCAATGTGCGTGGGCGGATGGTCGCGGCCTACCAGCAGAGCGACAGCTTCGTCGACCACTATCACCAGGAAAAACAGGTGTTCTACGGTATCCTCGAAGCCGACCTGAGCGACACCACCTTGTTCACCGTAGGCGCCGACTATCAGAAGAACGAGCCCCAAGGTTCGTCGTCGGTGGCGTTCCCACTGTTCTACAGCAACGGCGAGCAGACCGATTTTTCGCGCTCGACCAACAGCGCTGCGCGCTGGAGCAGCAACCCGCAGGACGTGCTGAATACCTTCGCCAGCCTCGAGCAGCAACTGGGCCATGACTGGAGCCTGCGCGTTGCCGTCAACCAGATGTACATCAATCGCGAGGACTATCGCCTGGCCACCGCCAGTTGGGGCTTCCCTGACAAGCAGACCGGGCAGGGCGTGCGCTTGTATGGCGGTGCCGGCAGCACCTGGCAGAAACAGGTCGGCGTCGATGCCCAGCTCAAAGGGCCGTTCCAGGCCTTTGGCCGTGAACATGAGCTGGTACTGGGTTACAACTTCTCCCGTTATGAAAATCACCACGACCCGTTGCGTGGTACGTCGATCGAAGGCAATCGCGTCAACTTCTTCACCTGGGATAACTACACCACCGAGCCAAACACCGGCGTCGGCAAGCTGTACGACGGTGATACCAGCATTTATCAGACGGGCACCTACCTGGCCACTCGATTACGGCCTACCGATGACCTGTCGGTAATACTCGGCACCCGCGTCAGCAACTACCATTACCGTTACGATCTCGAATATGTGGTCAGCCCTGCGTTGAACCGGGTTACAGCCAACCGTGAGAGCGGGGTGGTCACGCCCTATGCCGGCATCGTCTATGACCTCAACGGTATCCACTCGGTCTACGCCAGCTATACCAGCATCTTCAAGCCGCAGACGGTGCGTGATGCCACCGGCAGTACCCTCGACCCGCGTGAGGGTGACAACTACGAGGTCGGCCTGAAAAGTACGTACTTCGGCGGGCGCCTCGACGCCAGCATTGCCGCCTTCGAGATCAAGCAGGACAACCTGGCCGAAGTCGACCCGGGCAAAGTCGTGCCCGGCACCACCACCTCGGCCTATCGGGCGATTTCCGGTGCCACCACTCGCGGCTTCGAAGTAGAAGCCACCGGCGAGTTGCAACCCGGCTGGAACCTGAGCGCCAGTTACAACCACAGCATCACCAAGGACGCTGATGGTGAGCGGGTGAACACGGTATCCCCGGCCAACATGGTCAAGCTGTGGACCACGTACCGCCTGCCGGGCGAGCTGGAGCGGCTGACCGTAGGTGGCGGCATGAACTGGCAGAGCGGCACCCACTTCACGGCGGCGCCGGTGGACCTGGGCAAGACGGTCAAGGCCAGGCAAGGGCAGTTCGCGGTGTTCAACCTGATGGGGCGCTACCAGTTCACCGAGCAGCTCTCGAGCACCCTCAACGTCAACAACCTGTTCGACAAGAAGTACCTGAGTGCGCTGGATACCACGTTCTACAGCGGCTACTACGGTGAGCCGCGCAACGTCATGCTGACCACGCGCTGGGATTTCTGATTGTGGCAAACGGCCCCTGATGGCTGGCACATGGCTTATGCTGAGCACATTGCCCGCCAAAAGGAGCCCCCCATGGCCTGGTCCGCCACCCAGTATTCCCTGTTCGAAGATGAACGCACCCGCGCCGTGCGCGATTTGCTGGCCGCTGTGCCGCCGCGCCCGGTGCGCCATGCCACCGACCTGGGCTGTGGCCCGGGCAATTCCACCGAGGTGCTGCTGCAGCGCCACCCGGATGCCCAGGTGACTGCGCTGGACAGCGACCCGGACATGATCGACAAGGCGCGTGCGCGGCAGCGCCTGCGTATCCCGCGGGTGCGCTGCGACATCGCCGAGATCGCCACCTGGACCGCACCCGAAGCACAAGACCTGATCCTCGCCAATGCTTCGCTGCAGTGGGTGCCCGACCACGGTTCGCTGTACCCGCACCTGGTGCGCCAGCTGAGCGAAGGGGGAAGCCTGGCCGTGCAAACGCCGGACAACCTCGACGAACCGGCCCACCGGCAACTGCGCGAGATAGCCGGTCGCGGCCGCTGGGCCGACAAGTTTGCCGACTTCAGCTTGCCGCCGCGGCATAACGCGGCGTTCTACTACGACCTGCTCAGCCCGCTGTGCTCGCGGGTGGATGTGTGGCGCACCACTTATCACCACCCGCTGCCGGGCGGCGCCGAGGCAGTGGTGGAGTGGTTCAAGGGCTCGGCCCTGCGGCCGTATCTGGCCAGGCTTGACCAAGATGAGCAGGCGGACTTCCTGCAGATGTACCTGCAGGCCATGCAGCACGACTACCCGCCGGCCACCGATGGCAAGGTGCTGCTGCCGTTCCCGCGGCTGTTCGTGATCGCTAACCGCTAGTTGCGACGCCAGCGCCAGGTCACGTAACCGTAGACGCCGAGGTTGACCAGCAGCACGACGCCGCCCAGCAGCCACTGGATCTGCGGCGTCAGGCCGGCCGGGTAGATCAGCGGCCAGATGTAGTGCTCGACGAAACCGCCGTGGTAGCCGGCATCGCCTGCGGCGAAGCGCATGCGGTTTTCCCAGTCGGTCAGCGGGCACTCCAGGTGCAGGCCCTCCACCGCCAGGCCCCAGGCCAGGGCGGGCAGGTGGACGAGCAGGGCGGGGCGCCATCTGAGCACCAGCAGGCCACCGAACAGCACCAGCAGGATGAAGGCCAGGTGTAGCAGGACCAGGGCGTCGGCGGCTAGGCGAGAGAGCATGGGCTGCGCATCTGAGGTTGGGATATTGCCAGCATACCTGTGTTCGCAGTGCTGGGCCCTTCGCGGGCAAGTCGGATCGCCGCAGCGCCGCGCCTACAATTCTTCCTGGACCATCTGCAAGAACGTCGCCACCACCCGCCGCGTTCGCTGTTCGCTCAGGCACACCAGGGTCTCGGTCAAGTGCCGCTGGCAATCGACAATCGGCAGCGCACACACCCTCGCATCCGCGCCGAACTCGGCCGCCGACACCACCCCCACGCCAATCCCCACCACCACGGCCTCGCGCGCAGCCTCGCGGCCCTCGACCTGGATCGCCGGGCGAATCCGCAGCCCGGCACGCTGCATCTCTTCCTCCAGCGTCTGCCGCGTCACCGAGCCCGGTTCGCGCAGCACCAGCGGGGTGTCGTCCAGGTCTGCCAGGCTGATCGAGCCCCGGCTGGCCCAAGGATGGTTGTGCGAGACGAACGCCACCATCGGGTCGCGGCGCAAGGGCACGCAGTACAGACGCTCATCATCCACATCGCGCCCCAGCAGGGCGAGGTCGGCCTGGTAACTGAACAGCCGGGCCAGGGATTCATCGGTGTTGCCAGTCTCGACCTTGACCTGGATGCCGGGGTAGCGCTGGCAAAAGCGCGCGATCTGGGGCAGCACGTGCACTGGCGCATCCACCGCCAGCACCAGGCTGCCGGTGTGCAGGGCACGGGAGTCGTGCAACAGTTCCTGGGCTTCGGCTTCGCAGGCGAACAGGCGTTGGCTGATGCCCAGCAGCCGTTCACCGAGGTCGGTCAATTGCACCGAACGCTTGTTGCGTTGGAACAACAATACGCCAAAGCGCTCCTCAAGCTTGCGCACCTGGTCAGACACCGCCGGCTGGGTGAGAAACAGTTTTTGCGCGGCGCGGGTGAAGCTGCCGTGCACGGCCACCGCGTGGAAGGCCTTCAATTGAGCATGGGACACCGACATGATGACTCCAGTTAAAAGCTGAGCTTATGTGTGTAATACGATAAATCGATTTTATTTATCAGTCTGCAACTGTTTCCATATCGCTCAACCCAACACCGCCCAAGCGGCCCGGGCCATGGCGCATGCAACTGCGCCATCTGACCAATGACGAGCCCACGTCATGCAGTGCGCAACACAAGAACAAGACAGGCGTTTTTTAACAATCTGCCGGCACACTTGAGCAAGAGGTCAGAGTCAACATGAACCAATCCCTAGCCGCGTTCAAACGCTGGCGTATCCAGATTTTCGCCATTACCTGGCTGGCCTACGCCGCCTTCTACTTCACCCGCAAGGCGTTTTCGGTAGCCAAGCTCGGTATCGGTGAAGACCCGACATTCATGCTCGACAAGGCCGCCATGGCCAACCTCGACGCCATCTACCTGGCTGCCTACGCCGTGGGCCAGTTCACCTGGGGCATGCTTGCCGACCGCTTCGGCCCGCGCGTGGTGGTGCTGGGCGGGCTGCTGATTTCGGCAGCAGCGGCGGTGGTGATGGGCAGCTATGCGACGTTCCCGATCTTCGCAACCTGCATGCTGATCCAGGGCCTGGCGCAGTCCACCGGCTGGGCCGGGCTGTGCAAGAACATCGGCAGCTTCTTCCCGGCCTCGCAACGCGGGCGGGTGTTGGGGTTGTGGAGTTCGTGCTACGCCTTCGGTGGCCTTGTCGCTTCGCCGTTTGCCGGCTGGTGGGCCTATACCCTGGTCGGTAGCTGGCACGCGGCGTTTTTCTCCAGTGCCGTGGTCGTGGCCGCGGTGGCGGTGCTGTTCTTCTTCCTGCAGCGCAACAAACCCGAGGACGTC
>Ga0256889_1000402_pt1 | contig 11370 bp, 6 predicted proteins | sample MC6MC0512MT_FD_186338 | JGI IMG/M metagenome (GOLD analysis project Ga0256889, IMG submission 186338) | Metatranscriptome of enriched soil aggregate microbial communities from Iowa State University, Ames, United States - MC6-MC0512-MT... | ecosystem: Environmental > Terrestrial > Soil >...
GCACAAAGCTCCAGGAGGCGATCTTCAGCGACGGCCGCGCGGAGTTTCGCGTGCGCGAACGCGACTTCGACTGCCATACCGAAATTGCCGTGTCGCCCGAAGACGATATCGAACTGCGACGCCTGCACCTGACCAACCATGGCGACCTGCCCCGCACCCTGGAGCTGACCAGCTACGCCGAAGTGGTGTTGGCACCGGCCTTGAGCGATGCCCTGCACCCGGCTTTCAGCAAGCTGTTCATCCAGACCGAACTGATCCGCCCGCTGCAAGCCATTCTCTGCACGCGACGGCCGCGCTCGCAGCAGGACGCCGTGCCATGGATGTGCCATGTGCTCGCGGTGCACGGCGCCGACATCGAGGCGCTGTCCTACGAAACCGATCGGGCGCGCTTCATCGGCCGAGGGCGCACCCTGGCGCGGCCGGCAGCCATGGACCGGGACAACGAGGCGTTGTCCGATAGCGAGGGGGCGGTGCTGGACCCGATCGTGGCCATCCGCTGCCGCATCACCCTGATGCCCGGCCAGGCGACCACGGTCGACCTGGTCACAGGCGTCGCCGACAGCCGCGACGCCTGCCTGCAGCAAGTCGCCAAGTACCGCGACCGGCACTTGGCCGATCGGGTGTTCGACCTCGCCTGGCCGCACAGCCAGGTATTGTTGCACCAGCTCAACGGTTCGCTGGCCGACGCCCGGCTGTTCGAGCAGATGGCCGCCTCGGTGCTGTACCCCAACGCCAGCCTGCGGCCCAACGCAGCGCTGCTGGCCAGCAACCGACGCAACCAGTCTGGCCTGTGGGGCCAGGGGGTGTCGGGCGACCTGCCAATCGTGCTGGTACAGATCGGCGACCCGGCCAACATTCATCTGGTCAAGCAAATGGTGCTGGCCCATGCCTACTGGCGCCAGAAGGGGCTCGCGCTCGACCTGTTGATCTGGAACGAAGACCAGGCCGGTTATCGCCAGCAACTGCAGGACCTGATCATGGGGATCGTCACCTCCGGCAGCGAAGCGGCCCTGCTCGACCGCCCCGGCGGCATTTACGTAAGGCCTGCGCAGCAACTGTCTGCCGAAGACCGGCTGCTGACCTTGTCGGTAGCCCGGCTGGTGCTCAACGACAATCTCGGCACGCTGGAAGAGCAACTGCACCTGCGCCGCCAGCCAAAGGTCCCGCCGGCTGTTCAGGCCAACCCTGCCAGCCGCCGGCCGGCGCCTGCCAGCCACTCACCGGCCGAGCAACCCACAGTGATGCTGGGCAACCGTTATGGCGGGTTCAGCACCGACGGCCGCGAGTACGTCATTGCGCTGCCACCCGGCTCATCGCCACCGGCGCCATGGGTAAACATCCTGGCCAACCCGCACTTCGGCAGCGTGGTCTCCGAGGCCGGCAGCGCTTACACCTGGTACGAGAACGCCCACGAGTACCGGTTGACGCCCTGGCACAACGACCCGGTTACCGACGCCAGTGGCGAAACCTTCTACCTGCGCGACGAGGACACCGGCGAATACTGGTCACCGACGCCGCAACCCTGCCCAGGCAGTGGCCGTTACTGCACCCGCCACGGCTTTGGCTACAGCGTATTCGAATATACCGAGCAAGACCTGCGCTGCGAGCTGTGGGTGCATGTGGCACTGGATGGCCCGGTCAAGTTCAGCCGGCTCAAACTGCACAACACATCGGCACGGGTACGCCGTTTGTCGGTGACCTGCTTCGTCGAGTGGGTGCTGGGCGACCTGCCGAGCAAAACCGCCATGCACGTTGTCAGTGAGCCCGACCCTTTCAGCGGCGCGCTGTTTGCCCGCAACAGCTACTCAGTGGAATTTTCCACGCACGTGGCGTTTCTCGATTGCGACCTGCCAATACAGGGCATGACCTGTGATCGCGGCGAATTCCTGGGGCGCAACGGCGATTGCCAGGCGCCTTTGGGTATGCGCCAGTCACGGCTGTCGGGGCGTACCGGCGGTGGTCTGGACCCGTGCGCGGCATTGCAGGTGGCGCTGCAGCTGGAGCCTGGCGAAAGCCGGGAGGTGGTATTCCGCCTGGGCGCCGCCCGGGACGCCCGCGCCGCTACCCGCTGCGTGCAGCAGTACCGGGGGTTGCAGGCCGCCATGGACGAGTTCGACAAGGTCAGCGCCTACTGGCGGCGCACACTGGACACCGTGCAGATCGAGACGCCGGAACCTGCACTGGATGTGCTGGCCAACGGCTGGTTGATGTACCAGGTGATCGCCTGCCGGTTCTGGGCGCGCAGCGGCTTTTACCAGTCTGGCGGTGCCATCGGTTTCCGCGACCAGCTGCAGGACAGCATGGCCATGGTCCATGCCGCGCCGGCGGCGGCGCGTCAACACCTGCTGGCCTGCGCTGCGCACCAGTATGCCGAAGGCGACGTCCAGCACTGGTGGCACCCACCGCTGCAGCGCGGGGTGCGCACCCGCTGCTCCGATGACCTGCTGTGGCTACCGCTGGCCGCCAGCCGCTACGTAGAGGCCACCGGGGACTACGCTGTGCTTGACGAGCCGGTCGGCTATCTGGAAGGCCGCGCGCTAAACGCCGGGGAAGAGTCCTACTACGACCTGCCTGGCCACTCGGCCCTGGTCGAGAGCCTGTACCAGCATTGTCAGCGCGCCCTCGCCCACGCCCTGCAGTGCGGGGCCCACGGCCTGCCGTTGATGGGCAGCGGCGACTGGAACGACGGCATGAACAGGGTGGGCGAACAAGGGCAAGGCGAAAGCGTGTGGCTGGGCTTCTTTGGCCACGAGGTGCTGCGGGCATTCGGCTGCGTCGCCTTGCGCCAGGGCGACAGCGCCTTTGCGTTGCGCTGCACCACCCAGGCCGCCGCACTCGCCGAAAAACTGGAAGCGCACGCCTGGGACGGCGGCTGGTATCGCCGCGCCTGGTTCGACGATGGCCAGGTACTGGGGTCGGCGAGCAACCAGGAATGCCGCATCGATTCGCTGTCGCAGAGCTGGGCAGTGCTGTCGGGTGTCGCTTCGCCCGAACGCGCCCGCCAGGCCATGGCGGCGCTGGACAGCCACCTGGTACGCCGTGATATCGGCATCGTCAAACTGCTCGACCCACCCTTCGACCAGGGCCAGCTGGACCCTGGCTACATCAAGGGTTACCTGCCAGGGGTGCGTGAAAACGGCGGGCAGTACACCCATGCGGCCATCTGGGCGAGCATGGCCTATGCGCAGCTGGGCGACGCCGACAGGGCCTGGGAACTGCTGCGCCTGATCAACCCGGTGCGCCAGGGCTGCGACGCGTTGATCGATACCTACAAGGTCGAACCCTATGTGATGGCCGCCGACGTCTATGCGGTTGCGCCCCACGCCGGGCGGGGTGGCTGGAGCTGGTACACCGGCTCTGCCGGCTGGATGTACCGCTTGATAGTCGAAAGCCTGCTGGGCCTGCAACGCAGTGGCGACACCCTGCGCCTGCAGCCGCTGTTGCCGGCAGGCTGGCCGGGTTATGTCCTGCATTACCGCTTTGGCAGCACCCATTACCGGATCGAGGTACGCAACGGCAACGGCAGCGAACTGAGCCTGAGCCTGGACGGCGAGCGGCTTGCCGACGCCAAGCTTCGGCTGAAGGATGACGGGGGCGAGCACCACGTCATTGCCCAGTGCCGGGCCTGCTCCTTGCCTGCCATCTGAACCGTTGGGCGCGTCACGGCAGCGCTGGCGCAAGCCTTGGCCCCGCTAGGCTAAGCTTGTTCCGACAGCCGCTGCCATCGATGGTCCCACGCATGCAACACACGGTAAAACCCCAGAACAACCATTTGCTGGCTGCCCTGTCGCCAGAGGCGTTCAGCCGGTTGGCACCGGACCTGGAGCACGTCAACCTGCCCCTGGGCAAGGCGCTGTACGAGTCCGGCGACACCCTGAGCCACGTCCACTTCCCGGTCGATGCCATCGTTTCGCTGCTGTATGTGATGGAGAACGGCGCCTCGGCCGAAATATCAGTGGTCGGTAACGAAGGGCTGGTCGGCATCGCCGTGTTCATGGGCGGCGAAAGCACCCCCAGCCGGGCCATCGTGCAAAGCGCCGGGCATGCCTACCGTCTGCCCGTGCAAAAGATCAAGGACGAGTTCAACCGCCATGGCGAGTTGATGACTTTGATGCTGCGCTACACCCAGGCACTGATCACGCAGATGGCACAAACAGCGGTGTGCAACCGGCATCACTCCATCGACCAGCAATTGTGCCGCTGGTTGCTGTTGTCACTCGACCGCCTGCCGGGCGACCGCCTGTGTATGACCCAGGAACTGATCGCCAACATGCTCGGCGTGCGCCGCGAGGGTGTGACCGACGCCGCCGGCAAGCTGCAGCGCCTGGGGGTGATCGAGTACAACCGCGGGCAGATCAGGGTGCTGGACCGGGCACGGCTGGAAATGCTGAGTTGCGAATGCTACGCGGTGGTGAAGAAAGAAACCGAGCGACTGCTGCCCTACCTGCCGCCCCCCCAAGGTTGAACCCTGGCCAGATCAGCCAAATCTGCAGCGCGGGCATTGGCCCGCCCCCCCGCAGAGACTGAACGCCATGCGCCGGAATCAGACAGTCGCTAGCGGCCCGCTTTTCCCTTTGCATTCAAATGGCCGCTTTCGACCCTTAGCGGACTGTCGCTCCGATTTCACCTTCTTGCCGCTAGAAAGCTTTCTCTTTCATCTGCACGTGCAATGCACCGACAATTCTGAAAAAAAGCGCGGCTTCTGCGTCTCGTGTCGTTCATACATTCGAAAGGAGGGTGAAATGCTGATGGATTTGTCTCGAGACGCGGCGAAGGCTTCTCTTGACGGAGGTATCGACGCCACTGCTGCCCTTACCAGTGGCGTTGCTGCATTCATCTGAAGAGGACCATGCTGGGCTAAAAAAACGTTCGGCAATATGATGGCAAGCGTTCTGGCGGGCACAGTGGATGTTGCGGTACAGACTTATCCGGAGCTGAAACCCAATAAGGACATATGGATGGAAATCGCTAGGGAGTGCGCTGCAAGAAGGGCCTGTAACAGGAATGAAGAATCACTCGACAGCGTAGCAAGCGTCCACTATGGGTAGATGGTGGTCATTGTCGACCGGCAGTATCGCCCCATATCAAACGCTTGCATTAAGGCCTACAGATCGGGCTTAGAACGTACCACGCAAGGTCAACAGGTATTCACGGGGGTTACCGTACCAATTGTTCATCGCGTTGGTTCCCACGGTCTGGTAGTACTTCTTGTCGAAGATGTTGTTGACGTTAACCGATGCCGTCCAGTGCTTGTCGATTTCGTAATCGACCAGAGCGTTCCACACGGCATAGCCTGGCTGCTCGTACTCGAATGGATTCACGGTGGTGACGGTGTTTCCGAACGCATCCTTTACAGAAGAGGTTCCGCTGACGTAGTTTCGGCTCTGGATATTGGCGCCCAGGCCAAGCTTCCAGTGGTCCAGATCTCCTGGCAGGCGATAGCTGGTGAACAGCTTGAGCAAATGCTTCGGTGTTTGAGTGCTCAGCGGTTTGCCTCGGTTGGACGCTGTGCCGGTCTTGACCTGCTCGTTGACATTGAAAGTGTAACCCGCCCCGACTTGCCAGTTCGGCAGAAGCTCGCCGGTGATCTCGGCATCGAAGCCTTTGCTGACAATCTTGCCACCGTCTTCGTAGCAGCATGGGTTGCCGATCACGGTTTCGGAATTGAGCAGCATGGCCTCGTTCTCGCGCTTGGTGTAGTAGACCGCCAGCGAGAGGTTGGCTTTTTTGTCGAACAACTCGGCTTTAGTGCCCACCTCATAAGTATCACCCGTCATAGGCTTGAGCGACTGGTGATCGGTGCCCAAGTAGTTGGTCTGCGGGGTGTAAATCTGGCTGTAGCTGGTATAGACCGACCACTGCTCGTTCAGAGTGTAGACAAGCCCACCGAACGGGGTGATCACCCCGCTTTCCTTGCCGCCGGTAGGGTAAACTTGGCCATCGGATGGCGTCACGCTGGTGATGTTGTCGTCGTAGTCCGAATAACGCGCACCAACAATCAGTTTTAACGGCTCGGCCAGCTGCGCGCGCAGGGTAGCGTAGGCGCCGCTCTTACGCTGGTTCCATGCGGGGAAGTTGATGTACATCCCAGGCATGGCACCTTCAGGCTGATTGCTGATGTCGTCCTGACGTGGGTCGACCGGGATGTTGGCCATGCCTAGACGGAATGACTCGAAACCGCGCCGGGTTTCCTGATGGTCGATACCGAACAGCACCTCGTGCTCCAGGCCGAATGCACGAAAACGCCCGGAGACGTTGGCGTCGTAAAGGTCTTGGTCAATGGTGTAATTGCGCCCCCAGCGTGAGAACAGCGAGCCTCTTCCAGTCGTGCTGTCGAGGGTACCGGTTGCCTGGCCGATGTTCTGGGTGATGTCTTGGCTGTAACGTGTATAACTGCCGTTGACCTTCCAGTCTTCATTGAAGGCGTGCTCCAGTTTGACGAACAGCTCGTTGGTTTCGTAGTTTGCTGTGGACCAGTCCGCGCCCAGTGATGTGTCGCGGGACAAACCAATGTCGTCGCCAGTGTTGTACCGAGGCAGTCCACTGTCCCAGTAACCCTTTATCTTGCGCCACTGGTGACTGCCGCCAAACGTCAGCAGCGTATCCGGTGTGAGGTCGGCTTCAAGGATCCCATAGTAGATTTCTTTCTTGCTGTTGGTGGTGTCGTAGAAATAATCGCGATCTTCGACGGCGACCACACCTCGCCCACGCAAGCGACCATCTAAACCGAGCGGCCCGGTGACATCGACCTCCTGGCGATAGTTGTCCCAGCTGCCCGCCGAGGTAGTGGTCTTGAGCTGGTTGAACGCCAATGGCTTCTTACGCACCAGATTGAGGGTGCCGCCAGGCTCACCGGTCCCGCTGAACAGGCCATCAGAGCCTCGCAGGATCTCGATATGGTCATACATGGCCATGTCTGGCAACGACTGATAGTTCTGCTGGCGGATCGCCGGAGCACCGCCGTCAGTCTGCACGCTGGTGACCTCGAAACCACGGGAGTAGAACTTGGTATCTACGCCGTTGCCGCCTACCACGGTGATGCCGGTCAGTTTATCCAGCGCCTGTTCCATGTTGGTGATGCCCTGATCCTCGATGTTCTGCCGGGTCAACACCGAGACCGATTGGGGAATCTCACGCAGCGCCACGGGAGTTTTACCCCCAACCGATACAGCGCCTGCGGTGTAGGAACCGGTATTTTCTGTCGTCAGTTCAAGGCCCTGGCTTTGGATGATGGTCGACCCCAGCTCCAGGGCCTTGTCGCCGACTTGGACTTTTTCGATCAAAAGGATGTCACCGTTGAAACTCGCCTTCAGTCCGCTTCCACCGAGCAAACGCTGAACCCCTTCACCGGCGCTGAACTGCCCGCTCAATCCCTTGCTCTCCTGCCCCTTCAGTACCTCGCTGGCCACCATCAGCCTCAGACCTGCCTGGTCGGCAAAACGCGTCAAAGCTTGGTCCAGCGAACCTGGAGCAATGTTAAAGGTGTGGAGCGTGCTCTGAGTGCGTTCGGCCGCCTGCGTCGCAGTAGTCATGGCAAAGGCGGCAATGGTGGTAATGGCGAGGCTCAGGGCTGTCCGGCGAATCAAGTGCTGCATGTGTCTCCCCTTGCTGAAATCAGCGAAATAAAAATCACTCTCGACAGGGAAAGACGACAGGCTGCAAAAAGCCGACAGCGCGATAGCAAAAAATTTTCAGCGAGACACACGCACCCTGGTGTTGTCGCGTTCGATGAGGGTCAGCCAGGGCAGTTGGCGAATCCGCACAGGGAGCGAGCGTTGCAACAGCTGCAACTGTGCCGGCAAGTCATTGGTGCCGACGATGCCGGTCACCGGCAATTGGCGCAGCTCTGCGTCGCGGATCCAGATCAGCCCTGAGTGATAAGGTTTCATGGCGTCAAGCACATCACCAAGCGTGCGGTTGTTGAAGACGAGACGATCATGCAGCCAGGCAGTTTCGGCACTCGCGTCTACTGCGTATGGCTGGGACACGCCGTTGTCGTCATAGTCCAGCGCCTGCCCTTCCTGAACCTCAGCCGTTTGCACGGCATCGTTGGCTTGCACGTCTACCCGCACCGCATGTTCAGTGACCACCAGATGGACACTGCTGTCCTGCCGACGCACATCGAAAGCGGTGCCCAATGCGCGCATGCGCCCCTCGCCCGCCTCGACGTCGAAAGGCCTCTTTGGATCAGCAGCGACCTGCACGTACAGCTCGCCGCTATAAAGTCGCAACACTCGCCGCGATCCATCCACATCGACGTCCACTCGCGTCTGCGGTGCCAGTTCCAGGCGCGAGCCATCCGCCAGTTGCAGCGTACGGCGTTCACCCACTCCCGTGCGCTGGTCCGCCATCCAGCCGTTCTCGGCTGCATGCCATGTCAGCCCGCAGGCAAGTCCCACCGCCAGCACCAAGCCCAAAACCGGCAGGCGCTGGGGGCGTGATACGGGGCATTGTAGGGCGCTACCCAACTGCTCCCACAGCCGTTCAGCCGCCTGTGCTGCCCGCCGATGCTCCGGCGAGTTTTCGCACCATTGCAGGTAACCCTCCCAGTCGACCTTCTGCTTGTCGCCCGAGTGCAGGTCGACCAGCCACTGCAAGGCTTGTTCGCGCAGGGCAGACTGTGTGGCTTGAGAATCAGGCACGTTCACTTAGTCTTCCATCAGCCCTAGGCGGCTGGCGCAGTGACTCAACGCCCGCATGATGTACTTGCTGACCATGCTCGGTGAAACGCCAAGCCGTTCGGCAATTTCCGTGTGCCCCAGCCCGTCGATGCGGTTGAGCAACAGTGCGTGGCGGCATTTTTCGGGCAACTCGTCCAAAGCGTTGTGCAGCAGGCGCAACTGCTCGCGCAAAAGCAGAAGCTCAGCTGGCCCCGGACTGGAGTCGAGCAACTCATCCTGAAGATCGTGCAACGATGCCTGAGTACCACGCCGCGAACGGCTGCGACAAAAGTCGATGATCAGGTTGCGCATCACCCGGATCAGGAAGAATTGCGGATTGCTGATGCTCTGAGTCCGTGCTTGGCGGTCGAGGCTCACATAACGCAGGAAAGTGTCTTGGGTCAGGTCCGCAGCCAGATCACGATCACCGAGACGACGGTAGGCGAGTTGCTGGAGTTCGCGGTGGTAAAGGCGAAACAACTGCTCCATTTTGTCGGCCACTGCGCGCTCCGAGAGAGGTGACATCCATTTTTTGTGGAGTGAGCATACTGACTGTGAGAATCATTCGCAATGATGAGGATGCCGGATGAATGTCTGCAATGGGTCGAAAGCGGACCCTCGTCCTGAAACCGAAGCACACCCCGATTGTGCTGTCGTAGGAACAGTATGAGGCGCCCAACCCCTGCAGTATCAGGCGTTGGGCGCTTTTTTGCATTCTGGCATCAACTCATGCAAAGGTATGGTTTGGCGTATGGTTTGCCCCATCTGCTCAAGAGCGCCTGTCGCTAATTTGACCGACGCAATCTGATCTCTGAGCGAGATTGATGCAATATGCGCGCTCAGGGTTGAGGGGGTGTCGCCTATATTGGGGCTGCTGCGCAGCCCATCGCAGGCAAGCCAGCTCCCACAAGTGCAGCGTAGCGTTTGAAATTTAGGCTGCCGACGCTGGTGCTGGTGCTAGTGGCCAACGATGGACTGTAGTGTGGAATGGCATCGGGGCTTCGTTGGCCGAACTTGGGCTGTGGGTTGCCCGATCTCCCGCAGGGGGGATTACTAATGATGCTGAAGAGTCACGTGGGCCGGTGTCCGTGAGGCGCTCTACCCTAAGTAACCATGGCTCACCGAGGCTGAGGGTGTAGGGCCTCATGTCGCCCCAACAGCATTCGAAGGACGTGTTTCCGGACGAACCGCGATCTCTCTTGGTAAACTAGCTGCCTTCTCTCCTCAAGCGAACAGGGCCTGTGTAGCAGGCTTAACAATCTGCCCCTGCGTGCGCTGCCCGTTGCCACGGGCATTTGCTACACGCTGCAGCCCGGTTGCTACATCGCAGCCTTCGCTTGCTGAAATCACCCTGAAAACCCCGAATCCGGTATGAAACACGTTGAACGAAATGACTGCAAAATCAGGCTCTAACCCAGTTGCGACAAGGCCTGAGCCGTCGCGCCGGTTCTCCGTTGCCCCTATGATGGACTGGACCGACCGCCACTGTCGCTTCTTCCTGCGCCTGCTTTCCAAGCACACGCTGCTCTACACCGAAATGGTCACCACCGGCGCCCTGCTGCACAACGACGCCCACCGTTTCCTGCGCCATGACGTCTCCGAGCACCCGCTGGCGCTGCAACTGGGCGGCAGCGTGCCGGCCGACCTGGCCGCGTGTGCGCGCCTGGCGGAGGAGGCGGGCTATGACGAGGTCAATTTGAACGTCGGCTGCCCGAGCGACCGGGTGCAGAACAACATGATCGGCGCCTGCCTGATGGCCCACCCGGTGTTGGTTGCCGATTGCGTCAAGGCCATGCGTGACGCCGTGTCGACGCCGATTACGGTGAAGCACCGCATCGGCATCAATGGCCGTGACAGCTATGCCGAGTTGTGTGATTTCGTGGGTACGGTGCGCGAGGCGGGCTGCCGCAGCTTTACCGTGCATGCGCGGATCGCGATTCTCGAAGGGCTGTCGCCGAAGGAAAACCGTGAGATTCCGCCGCTGCGTTACGACGTGGCCGCGCAATTGAAAGCGGACTTCCCGGACCTTGAGATTGTGCTCAACGGTGGCATCAAGACCTTGGAAGAGTGCCAGGCGCACCTTCAGACGTTCGATGGGGTGATGATGGGGCGCGAGGCGTACCACAACTCGTATGTGCTGGCTGAGGTGGATCAGCTGCTGTTTGGCAGTGATGCGCCGGTGGTCAGCCGTAGCGAGGCGATGGCGCAGTTGCGGCCTTATATCGTGGCGCATATGGAAAGTGGCGGTGCGATGCATCACGTCACCCGGCATATTCTGGGGTTGGGCCAGGGCTTCAAGGGGGCGCGGCGGTTCCGGCAGTTGCTGTCGGCGGATATTCACAAGGCGCCGGAGCCACTGGTGGTGTTTGACCAAGCGGCGGAGTTGTTGCAGGGGCGGTAAGGTGGTCTGGCGGGCCTATCGCCGGCAAGCCGGCTCCCACAGGGACCGCGCTGTTCTTTGTGGGGAACCTCGTGCTGGCTGGTGACTCGAATCATCACCTTCGACAATTCGCCACCGCCCCAATGGCCCCTTGAGCGGCCGTCGGGGCTCGGGTAATGTCGAGACATCGCACAGGACAGAGCACGCCATGACTTCCAAGCTGGAACAACTCAAGCAGTTCACCACCGTTGTCGCCGACACCGGGGACCTGGACGCCATCACCCGCCTCAAGCCGGTGGATGCCACCACCAACCCGTCGCTGTTGCTCAA
>Ga0256889_1000407_pt1 | contig 11263 bp, 9 predicted proteins | sample MC6MC0512MT_FD_186338 | JGI IMG/M metagenome (GOLD analysis project Ga0256889, IMG submission 186338) | Metatranscriptome of enriched soil aggregate microbial communities from Iowa State University, Ames, United States - MC6-MC0512-MT... | ecosystem: Environmental > Terrestrial > Soil >...
GCCGAGGTCGCGCAGGTACCCGAGCCGGGCGCGATCCACTCGGTACCGAAGGAGCTACCGTGATCGAATTCTCCACGCCCGCCGTGGTCGCCCCGGACCCCACGGCGAACACCACCGACCTGCTCGTCGACCGCCTCGCGGCGACGCCCGATTCGGTGCTGTTCTCCCGGCCCACCGCCGACGGCGGCTGGAGCCCGGTGACGACGCGCGAGTTCTACGACCAGGTGATCGCCCTCGCCAAGGGCTTCGTCGCCGCGGGCATCGAGCCCGGCGACAAGATCGGCCTCATGTGCAAGACCCGCTACGAGTGGACGCTCATCGACTTCGCCGCGTGGTTCGCGGGCGCCGTGCTCGTTCCCGTGTACGAGACGAGCTCGCCCGCCCAGGTGCGGTGGAACCTCAGCGACTCGGGCGCCATCGCCGTCATCCTCGAGACGCCCGACCACTTCGCCCGATTCGACGAGGTGCACCCCGACCTGCCGCTCATCCGCAAGAGCTGGCAGATCGACCTCGGCGACCTCGACAAGATCGCCGCCGGCGGCACCGAAGTTCCCGACGACGAGATCGAGCGCCGCCGCAAGCTCGCGAACGGCGACGACATCGCGACGCTCATCTACACGTCAGGCTCGACCGGCAAGCCCAAGGGCTGCGTGCTCACCCACTCGAACTTCGTCGAGCTCTCGCGCAACGCCGCCGTGGCGCTCGACGAGGTCGTCCTCGACCCGAACGGCGCCTCGACGCTGCTCTTCATCACGCTCGCGCACGTGTTCGCCCGCTTCATCGCGGTGCTGTGCGTGCACGCCGGTGTCCGCGTCGGCCACCAGCCCGACACCCGCCAACTGCTCCCCTCGCTCGGCAGCTTCAAGCCGACCTTCCTCCTCGCCGTGCCGCGCGTGTTCGAGAAGGTCTACAACGTCTCCGAGCAGAAGGCCGAAGCGGGCGGCAAGGGCAAGATCTTCCGCGCCGCCGCGGAGACGGCCGTCGCCTACTCGACGGCGAAGGAGCAGGGCTCGGTGCCGTTCGGCCTGAAGCTCAAGTTCAAGGTGTTCGACGCGCTCGTGTTCTCGAAGCTGCGCCAGGCGATGGGCGGCAACGTCAAGTACGCCGTCTCGGGCTCCGCGCCGCTCGGCCCGCGCCTCGGTCACTTCTACCACGCGCTCGGCATCGCGATCCTCGAGGGCTACGGCCTCACCGAGACCACCGCGCCGGCGACGGTCAACCTGCCCACGAAGTCGAAGATCGGTACCGTCGGCCCCGCGCTGCCGGGCGTCTCGGTGCGCCTCGCCGACGACGGGGAGATCCAGGTCAAGGGCGTCGACGTCTTCAAGGAGTACTGGAAGAACCCCGAGGCCACGGCCGAGGCCTTCGACGGCGACTGGTTCAAGACGGGCGACATCGGCGCGTTCGACAGCGACGGCTTCCTCACGATCACGGGGCGCAAGAAGGAGATCATCGTCACGGCCGGTGGCAAGAACGTCGCCCCTGCCGCGCTCGAGGACCCGATCCGCGCGAACCCGCTCGTCGGCCAGGTCGTCGTCGTCGGCGACAAGAAGCCCTTCATCGCGGCTCTCGTCACCCTCGACCCCGAGATGCTGCCGGTCTGGCTCAACAACAACGGCGAGGACGCGGGCATGTCGCTCGAGGAGGCTTCGACGAACCCGGCCGTGCTCGCCGAGGTGCAGCGCGCGATCGACGCCGCGAACGAGAACGTGTCCCGCGCCGAGTCGATCCGCAAGTTCACGATCCTCACGTCCGAGCTGACGGAGGAGAGCGGCCACCTCACGCCGAAGCTCAGCATCAAGCGCAACATCATCCTCGAGGACTTCTCGCCGCTCATCGAGTCGATGTACTCGGGCGCACCGGCGACGGAGGGCCACTCGATCGTCAGCTGACCGACGTCGATCCACGACGAAGCGCCCCGCGGAGCATCCACGGGGCGCTTCGTCGTCCTCGGGCCGCACGTCTCCCGAGCGGCTCGCTCGGGCGGCGGCATCGGGATGCTGCGACCCGCCGCACTCGAGACCGATGCGTCAGAACCAGTCGGACTCGCGGATCTCCTTCATCGCGGCCCGACGCTCGTCCTTCTCGAGACGGTCGAGATACAGCAGTCCGTCGAGGTGGTCGGTCTCGTGCTGCAGCGCCTGGGCCATGAGTCCCGTGCCCTCCAGCACGAGCTCGTTGCCGTCGAGGTCGATGCCGCGCACTTTCGCGTACGGATGGCGGGGCGTCTTGTGCCAGAGCCCGGGAACGGAGAGGCAGCCCTCGTCGACGAGCTCCTTCTCGCCCGAAACCTCGATGATCTCGGGGTTGATGACGTAGCCCACCTCGCCGTCGACGTTGTAGCTGAACGCGCGCAGGTTGACGCCGATCTGCGAGGCTGCGACGCCCGCGCGGCCGGGCAGCTTCACACTGTCGACGAGGTCGGCGACGAGCGCGCGCACACGCTCGTCCACCTGTTCGACGGGAGCTGAGACGGTCTTGAGGACGGGGTCGCCGAACAGGCGGATGGGACGCTCTGGCAATGTTCTCCGATCAGTGCCCGCGGTCGGCGGGCAGGCCTTCCACCACGAGGGCGGCGAGTTCGCGAGCCGCGTCGCGGGTGACGGGGCGCAGTTGGTGCCAGTTCACGACCGAGCCGGCCGCGAGCTGGGGGTCGTACGGGATGCGCACGATCTCACGCACGCGCGACTGGAAGTGGGCCTCGATCTCGTCGACCTTGACGAGGTGCGTGCCCTGGGTGGCGAGGTTGATCGCGACGATCGCATTGCGCACGAGCTCGCCGTAGCCGTTCGCCTCGAGCCACGTGAGCGTCTCGGAGGCGAGCCGCGCCTCGTCGACGCTGCCGCCCGAGACGATCACGATCGAGTCGGCCCGCTGAAGCGTCGCGCGCATCACCGAGTGCACGATGCCCGTGCCGCAGTCGGTGAGCACGATCGAGTAGTAGCGGGCCGCGAGCCCCGCCACCACGTTGTAGTCGTTGTCGTCGAACGCCTCGGACAGCGTGGGATCGGTGTCGGAGGCGAGGATGTCGAGCCGGGTCTCGTCGCGTGAGACGAAACGTGAGAAGTCGGTGTACCCGCCGATCGACGACGCCTTCGCGACGACGTCGCGCACCGTCTCGCGCGTCTGCCGGTCGACGCGTTCGGCGAGCGTGCCGCGGTCGGGGTTCGCGTCGATCGCGATGATGCGGTCGTCGCGCGCGTCGGCCAGCGCCATGCCGAGCAGCGCCGTGATCGTCGTCTTGCCGACGCCGCCCTTGCGGGTGAGCACGGGCACGAACCGGGCGCCGCCCTCGAAGCGCTTCTGGATGCGCTGGTTCATCGCCTTGTGCGCGCGCACCTTGGCCGAGTCGCCGAGGTTCACGAGATGCAGGGACGCCTCGTACAGGAAGCGGTTGAGGCCGCCCTCGGGCGCCGGACGGGTCGTGCGATTGACGTCGATCAGGCGGTCGGGCGTCAGCGAGTCGGGCGTCTCGGGCAGTTCGGCGGGCTCGGCCGGGTCATGACCCTCGCTCGGGGCGACGTCGGCGGCCGCGACCGGACGGTCGAGATCGACCTCGCGGGCGCGCTTCGTCGCATCGGCGGCGAGCAGGGCACTGTACGGCGACGCCTCACGGTGGACCGGCGGACGACTGCCCGAGGGCAACCCCGTCGCGAGGATCGGCACCGACCGCGTTCCGGTGTCGGTCGCCGCGAGCGATCCCGGGTTGACCGACACGTCGTCGATCGCCACCGCGACCTCGTCTTCGGGGACCTCGTGCACCGGTGCCGGCGGCAGGTCGACCCGCAGGTCGAGATCGGGGCGTGCGGCATGCGCGCCGGTCGTCCCGGTCACCGGGATGCGGTCGACCGGGCCGGTGCGAACACCGACGCCGCGCCGGCTCACCGGCCCCGTATCATGCGTCTCGTCAGCCACCGATACCCCTCCTCATCAGCGCCGTTCCACGCCAAGCCTAGCGTGCGCGCACGACGACGAGCAGATCACCGGCCTCCACCTGCTGGGTCTTGGGCACGGCGACGCGCTCGACGACGCCCGAGACGGGCGACGTGATGGCGGCCTCCATCTTCATGGCCTCGATCGATGCGACGCTCTGACCGGCCTCGATCTCGGTGCCGGCTTCGACCTGGAGCGTCACCACGCCCGAGAAGGGCGCCGCGATCTGACCCGGCTGCGAGGCATCCGCCTTCTCGGCCGTTCTCGTCTCGACCGTGATGCTGCGGTCACGCACGAACACCGGGCGAAGCTGCCCGTTGAGGATCGTCATGACCGTGCGCATGCCCTTGTCGTCGGCTTCGCCGATCGCCTCGAGCCCCGCGTAGAGCCGGACGCCCTTCGCGATCTCGACGACGTGTTCGGCGCCGGGGCGCAGGCCGTAGAGGTAGTCGACCGTGTCGACGACCGAGAGGTCGCCGAACAGCTCGCGGATCTGCTCGAACTGCCGGGTCGGCGCCGGGAACAGCAGCGCGTTGAGCGTCGAGCGTCGCGTCGCGCTGTCGGCCTCGAGCGCGGCGAGCTGGTCGGGCGTCAGCTCGGCGACACCCGTTCGTACGTCGCGGCCCGCGAGCACCTTCGTGCGGAACGGCTCGGGCCAGCCGCCCGGCAGGTCGCCGAGCTCGCCCGCCATGAAGCCGATGACGGAGTCGGGCACGTCGTACTTCTCGGGGTTCGCCGCGAAGTCGGCCGGGTCGGCCTTGACGGCCGCGAGGTGGAGCGCGAGGTCGCCGACGACCTTCGACGACGGGGTCACCTTCGGCACACGGCCGAGGATCTCGTCGGCCGCGGCGTACATGTCCTCGATGAGCTCGAAGTCGTCGGCGAGGCCGAGTGCGATCGCCTGCTGGCGCAGGTTCGACAGCTGCCCGCCCGGGATCTCGTGGTGGTACACGCGCCCGGTGGGGCCGGGCAGGCCCGACTCGAACGGGTGGTACAGGCGGCGCACCGCCTCCCAGTACGGCTCGAGGTCGCTGACGGCGTCGAGCGAGAGGCCGGTGTCGCGTTCGGTGTGGGCGAGCGCGGCGACGAGCGATGACGCCGACGGCTGGCTCGTGGTGCCCGCCATCGGCGCGCTCGCCACGTCGACGGCGTCGACCCCGGCCGCACTCGCGGCCATCAGCGTCGCGAGCTGGCCGCCCGCGGTGTCGTGCGTGTGCAGGTGCACCGGCACGTCGAACCGCTCGCGGAGCGCACCGACGAGCTTCGCGGCCGCCGCGGGCCGGAGCAGGCCCGCCATGTCCTTGATCGCGAGCACGTGCGCGCCCGCCCCGACGATCTCGTCGGCGAGACGCAGGTAGTAGTCGAGCGTGTACAGGTCTTCGGCCGGGTCGAGCAGGTCGCCCGTGTAGCAGAGCGCGACCTCGGCGACGCTGTGACCCGTCTCGAGGACCGCGTCGATCGCCGGCCGCATCTGCGAGACGTCGTTGAGCGCGTCGAAGATGCGGAAGATGTCGACGCCGGTGGCCGCGGCCTCGCGCACGAAGGCGTCGGTGACCTCGGTCGGGTACGGCGTGTAGCCGACCGTGTTGCGGCCGCGGAGGAGCATCTGGATGTTGATGTTCGGCAGCGCCTCGCGGAGGGCGGCGAGCCGGTCCCACGGGTCCTCGCCGAGGAAGCGGAGGGCGACGTCGTACGTCGCACCGCCCCATGCCTCGACCGAGAGGAGCTCGGGCGTCAGGCGCGCCACGTACGGTGCCACCGCGACCAGGTCCTTCGTGCGCACGCGGGTCGCGAGCAGCGACTGGTGGGCGTCACGGAAGGTCGTCTCGGTGACGGCGAGCGGCGTCTGGGCGCGCAGCGCCGCGGCGAAGCCGGTCGGGCCGAGCTCGAGCAGCCGCTGGCGCGAGCCGTCGGGCGCGGGCGCGGTCAGGTCGATGGTCGGCAGCTTCTCGACCGGGCTGATGCCGATCGGCGCGGCGCCGTTCGGCTGGTTGACGGTCACGTCGGCGAGCCAGTTCAGGATCTTGGTGCCGCGGTCCTTCGAGACGCGGCCGCGCAGGAGCTGCGGGCGCTCGTCGATGAAGGAGGTGCTGAGGTCGCCGGCCACGAACGCCGGGTCCTCGAGCACCGCCTGGAGGAAGGGGATGTTCGTGGACACGCCGCGGATGCGGAACTCCGCGAGCGCCCGCTTCGCCCGGGCGACGGCGGCGGTGTAGTCGCGACCTCGGCAGGTGAGCTTCGCGAGCATCGAGTCGAAGTGCGGGCTGATCTGCGCGCCGGGGTTGATGGTGCCGCCGTCGAGACGGATGCCGGCGCCGCCCGGCGATCGGTAGGTCGTGATCTTGCCGGTGTCGGGGCGGAAGCCGGCCGTGGGGTCCTCGGTCGTGATGCGGCACTGCAGGGCGGCGCCGCGGAGGCGGATCGAGTCCTGCTCGAGCCCGAGCTCGGCGAGCGTCTCGCCGGCGGCGATGCGCATCTGGGAGACGACGAGGTCGACGTCGGTGACCTCCTCGGTCACGGTGTGCTCGACCTGGATGCGCGGGTTCATCTCGATGAAGACATGCTTGCCGGCCCGCTCCCCCGCCGTGTCGAGCAGGAACTCGACGGTGCCGGCGTTCACGTAGCCGATCGATCGCGCGAACGCGATCGCGTCGCGGTAGAGCGACCGACGGACGTCGTCGGAGAGGTTCGGCGCGGGCGCGATCTCGATGACCTTCTGGTGGCGCCGCTGCACCGAGCAGTCGCGCTCGAAGAGGTGCACGGTCTCGCCGGTGGCGTCGGCCAGCACCTGCACCTCGATGTGCCGCGGCCGGAGCACCGCCTGCTCGAGGAACATCGTGGGGTCGCCGAACGCGCTGTCGGCCTCGCGCATCGCCTCTTCGAGGGCCGCGCGCAGGTCGTCCTTCGCGTCCACGCGGCGCATGCCGCGCCCGCCGCCGCCGGCGACGGCCTTGGCGAAGATGGGGAAACCGATCTCGTCGGCCTGCGCGACGAGCGCCTCGATGTCGCGCGAGGGCGGGGTCGACTTCAGCACGGGGACGCCCGCGGCGATCGCGTGCTCCTTCGCGGTGACCTTGTTGCCCGCCATCTCGAGCACGTGCTTCGGCGGGCCGATGAAGGCGATGCCCGCCTCGGCCGCGGCCTGCGCGAGCTCGGGGTTCTCGGAGAGGAAGCCGTAGCCCGGGTAGATCGCGTCAGCTCCCGACTCCTTGGCGACGCGGATGATCTCCGAGACGTCGAGGTAGGCGCGGACCGGATGACCCGGCTCGCCGATCTGGTACGCCTCGTCGGCCTTCAGCCGGTGCAGCGAGTTGCGGTCTTCGAACGGATACACCGCGACCGTCTTCGCACCGAGTTCGACGGCGGCACGGAACGCACGGATGGCGATCTCACCGCGATTGGCAACCAGGATCTTCGTGAACATGCAAGCCTTTCCGAACGGAATCCGCACAGCGAACGTTTAGGTATCGCCCGAGCACTAAAGGTAACGTATCTGTTCGTGCACGTTCTCTCCGTCAGCTCCCTGAAAGGCGGCGTCGGCAAGACCACTGTCACGCTCGGACTGGCGTCGGCGGCCTTCGCCCGCGGCGTCCGTACGCTCGTCGTCGACCTCGACCCGCAGTCCGACGTCTCGACCGGCATGGACATCCAGGTCGCCGGCCACCTGAACGTCGCCGACGTGCTCGCGTCGCCGAAGGAGAAGATCGTCCGCTCGGCGATCGCACCGAGCGGCTGGGCCCGGCAGAATCCGCAGTCGACCATCGACGTCATGATCGGCAGCCCGTCGGCCATCAACTTCGACGGCCCGCACCCCTCGATCCGCGACATCTGGAAGCTCGAGGAGGCGCTGGCCAACGTCGAGTCCGACTACGAGCTCGTGCTCATCGACTGCGCACCCTCGCTCAACGCGCTGACCCGCACGGCATGGGCGGCGAGCGACCGCGTCGCCGTCGTCACCGAGCCCGGCCTGTTCTCGGTCGCTGCGGCCGACCGCGCGCTGCGCGCGATCGAGGAGATCCGGCGCGGCCTCTCCCCTCGCCTGCAGCCGCTCGGCATCATCGTGAACCGGGCGCGCGTGCAGTCGCTCGAGCACCAGTTCCGCATCAAAGAATTGCGCGACATGTTCGGTCCGCTCGTGCTCAGCCCGCAGCTGCCCGAGCGCACGTCGCTGCAGCAGGCGCAGGGGGCTGCGAAGCCGCTCCACATGTGGCCGGGCGAGAGCGCCGAAGAGATGTCGGCGAACTTCGACCAGCTGCTCGACCGGGTGCTGCGCACCGCTCGCATCATCGACGACGCCGACGGTCAGCTCGCGGTCGAGTCGCACGCGATCTGAGCCCCGAAGCGCCCCGCGAGTGTGACGTCGTATGACGTCAGGAGATCTTGCGGGACTTCGCTCCGCGGCGAGCGGCGAGCTCGTCCATCGGGTCGGCGGGGTGCGTGTCGAGCTCGACGAGCGTCGACTCGACCTCGCGGAGCACCTTGCCGACCGCGATGCCGAACACACCCTGGCCGCGATTGACGAGGTCGATGACCTCGTCGTCGGAGGTGCAGAGGTAGACGCTCGCACCGTCGCTCATGAGCGTGGTCTGGGCCAGGTCCTCGACGCCTGCCTCGCGCAGCTGGGTGACGGCCGCGCGGATCTGCTGCAGTGAGATGCCGGTGTCGAGTAGGCGCTTCACGAGCTTCAACACGAGGATGTCGCGGAAGCCGTAGAGGCGCTGCGAACCGGAGCCGGCCGCGCCTCGCACCGTCGGTTCGACGAGCTGCGTGCGCGCCCAGTAGTCGAGCTGGCGATAGCTGATGCCGGCGGCACGTGCCGCGATCGCGCCGCGGTACCCGGTGCCGTCTTCGTACTCCGGCATCCCGTCGGTGAACAGCAGGCCGAGGTCGTAACGCGAGCGCATGGTCTCACTCATCGATTCGCCCCTCACTTCTGCTCCGCCACCCCGGCGACGCGAGTTCCACGCTACCGAGGCGGACGGCCCGCGCCAAACATATCGGGCCGATCGTCACGGCGTGTCGCGCGATCATCTCGACAGGCGTTCGAGCGTCGAGCGCAGGATGCTCGAGTGCACCGTTTCGAGCGCCCCGGCAAGCTCCCTCGCCTGCTCGGCGGTGCGTGCCTTTCCGGCGGCGTCGGTGCGTCGCGACGGCGCGATCGCCCGGTCGACCAACGCGGCCTCGCGTTCGGCCGCGGCACGGACGCCGCGAAGGTGTCGCGGCTCGATGCCGACGGCTCGCAGGGCGACGAGCGCGCGGAGGACGCCCAGCGAGTCCTCGCCGTAGTGCTCGGCCGCCGGCAGCAGGGACGCGGAGACCGCATCGTCGACGAGCGCGGCGTTCGCTCCGGCCGCACGCACGAGCTCGGCCCGCGTCATCCGCTTCGCCGTGAGGAAGCCGGCGGCGCTCGTCGCGGCCGGCAACGCCGGGGTCTCGCCCGCGTCGATCGCCTCGAGGTGCGCCCGGATGACCTTGAGCGGCAGGTAGTGATCGCGCTGCATCGAGAGGACGAGCGTGATGCGCTCGACATCGGCCGCCGAGAACTTGCGGTACCCGGCAGCTGTGCGCGCAGGTGCCACGAGCCCCTGCTCCTCGAGGAAGCGCAGCTTCGACGGAGTGAGTTCGGAAAACTCGGGTTGCAGCTTCGCCAGCACCTGGCCGATGCCGAGCAGTGGCGCCTGTTCGCTCGTGCGCGCCGACGCCGCCGTGCCGACCACTACTCGCTCGCCACCGGAGCCAGGTCGCGTCGGGAGGCGTAGAAGGTGAGCCGGAACTTGCCGATCTGCACCTCGGCGCCGTCGGAGAGCAGCGCGGTCTCGATGCGGACGCCGTCGAAGTAGGTGCCGTTCAGCGAGCTCAGGTCGCGCACCTCGAACGCGGTGCGGTGCCGGACGAACTCGGCATGTTTGCGCGAGACCGTGACGTCGTCGAGGAAGATGTCGGCGTCGGGGTGACGGCCGACGACCGTGACGTCGGTGTCGAGCAGGAACCGCGCACCGGTGTTGGGTCCGCGCCGAACGACGAGCAGCGCCGAGCCGGACGGCAGGGCCGCGATCGCCTCCTGCTCCTCTGCGGAGATGTCGGAGTCGATCGCACCGAGCTGGGCCGCCGCCTCGCGGCTGAAGCCCATCGTCGAATCGACGGAGCTGTCTGACACCGGGTTCGACGAGGTGTGCGCCTGCTCGAAGCCGGCCTCACCTGCCCCGTCGGCCTGTGTGTTGTCGGAATCCGCCACGGCTAACCTCCCTCTTCCAGCGTATCGGATCGCGAGTCGCCCGCCACCCGCGGAATGCGGATGGCACGTGCCGTCTCGATCGCGTAGATCGCACCGGCCCACCAATAGAGGAATGCACCCCAGAGCGTGATCGCCCAGCCGACGGGCTCGCTCACGGCGGCGACCGCCGGGAATGCCGCACCGAGCATGATCACCGGCAGGCCGAAGAACAGTGCGAACGTCGCGACCTTGCCGAGTTGGTGCACGGGCAGCGGGCCGAACCCGTGGTTCGCGAGCACGACGCCGAGCACGAGCAGGAAGACGTCTCGGGCGACGATGACGACGACGATCCACCACGGCACGAGCTGCTGGGCCGCGAGTCCGATGAGTGCGGCGAAGATGTAGAGGCGGTCGGCGGCGGGGTCGAGGAGCTGCCCGAGCCGGGTGACCTGGTCGAGCCGTCGCGCGAGGTATCCGTCGGCGAGGTCGGTGAGGCTCGCGACCACGAGGACGACGAGGGCGACGACGTAGTCGCCGATGACGAGGTAGACGAGGAACACCGGCACGAGTGCCAGCCTGAGCATGCTCAGGATGTTCGGGATCGTCCAGATCTCCGAACCGACGGCCCCCGCCCGCTCCCCAGCCACGCCCCGATCCTATCGGGCGGGCGGATGCCTCGTCTCAGAGCCGCGCGGCGAGCGCCGGCCACGCCTCGGCGAACCGCGGGTGCAGCGGGTGCCGGCCGACCTCGCCGACGGGGACCCAGCGCAGTTCGATGCTCTCGGGATCGCTCACGACGGGTTCGAAGCGCACGAGCGCGTCGGCCACGACGGTCGTGTACGACCAGAAACCGAGATCGAGCACGCTCGTGAACCGCACCGAGAGCGCTTCGGGAGGGACGCCCGCCTCCTCCCCCGCTTCGCGGATCGCGGCATCCACGGCGGCCTCGTCGGCGTGCAGCGCGCCACCGGGGATGCCCCACGTGCCGCCGAAATGACTCCACTCGGCGCGGTGCTGGAGGAGCACCTCGGCCTCGGGGCTGATCGCGAGCAGGCCCGCGGCGCCGTAGCGACCCCAGTACCGCACCCCGCCGGGACCCTCGACCCATGCGTCGCC
>Ga0256889_1000431_pt1 | contig 10988 bp, 7 predicted proteins | sample MC6MC0512MT_FD_186338 | JGI IMG/M metagenome (GOLD analysis project Ga0256889, IMG submission 186338) | Metatranscriptome of enriched soil aggregate microbial communities from Iowa State University, Ames, United States - MC6-MC0512-MT... | ecosystem: Environmental > Terrestrial > Soil >...
CCCGTATTAAATTCCTTTGGCTTGTTGCTATCCACATTTTTACATTTTCAGCTGTTTTTGCACAGCAATCCGATTCGGCATATGTAAAAGAAAATTACACTAAGATTGAACGTAGTATTACCATGAGAGATGGTGTCAAATTATTTACTTCAATCTATATCCCAAAAGATAAGACAAAAAAGTACCCTTTTCTAATTAATAGAACCCCATACACTGTTGCACCTTACGGAGCAGATAAATACAAAACCAGTTTGGGCAACTTCCCTGCAATGATGAGAGAAGGATTCATATTCGTTTATCAGGATGTGAGAGGCAAGTGGATGAGTGAGGGTACGTTCGATGATATAAGACCACAGGTAGCCAACAAAAAAACTAAAAAAGACATTGATGAGAGCACTGATACCTACGATACCATTGATTGGCTTGTAAAAAATATAGAGAACAATAATGGCAAAGCTGGTATCTACGGCATTTCTTATCCAGGATTTTACTCTACCACATCTTTACCGGGAGCACATCCTGCTTTAAAGGCTGTTTCTCCACAGGCACCTGTTACCGATTGGTTCCGTGGCGACGATTTTCACCACAATGGAAGTCTGTTTTTAATGGACGCGTTCAGTTTTATGAGCACATTCGGTGTTCCAAGACCGCAGCCCATCACTCCAGACAAAGGACCTAAAGGTTTCGAATTTCCAATACAAGACAACTATCGTTTTTACCTGGAAGCCGGATCAGTTAAAAACTTAAAAGATAAATACTTTGCCGATAGCATTAAATTCTGGAATGACTTATTTGCCCACCCTAATCTGGATACCTTTTGGCAGGCAAGAAACATCCAGCCGCATTTAGTTAATGTAAAACCTGCCGTTATGGTTGTTGGTGGTTTCTTTGATGCAGAAGATGCCTATGGTACCTTTGCAACCTATAAAAGCATCGAGAAACAAAACCCAAAAGCAAATAACATTCTGGTTATGGGGCCATGGTTCCATGGTGGCTGGGTACGCAGTACCGGAAGCAGCTTTGGTGATATTGAATTCGGACAGCCAACCAGCACATACTATCAGGAAAACTTTGAGCTCCCTTTCTTTAAGCACTACCTTAAAGGTCAGGGTGATTTTAATGCCGCAGAAGCAAACATCTTTATAACTGGCAGCAATGAATGGAAAAAGTTTAGTACATGGCCGCCTAAAGATACCGAAACTAAAACGCTGTATTTGCAACCCAATGGAAAACTAAGCTTTGAAAAAGTTAAGAGAACAGATAGCTGGGACGAATACGTAAGTGACCCTAATAATCCAGTTCCTTATCAGGATGGAGTTCAAGCTAAAAGAACGCGCGAATATATGATTGATGACCAACGTTTTGCTGCCCGCAGACCTGATGTTAAGGTATACCAAACTGATACGTTAACTGAGGATATCACACTAACCGGACCAGTATTGGCTAATCTGGTTGTGTCTACAACCGGCTCAGATGCAGATTATGCGGTAAAACTAATTGATGTTTATCCTGAAAACACTCCAAATCCGACAACAAACCCAAAAAACCTGATTATGGGTGGTTACCAAATGCTGGTACGCGGAGAGATTATGCGTGGGAAATATCGTAATAGCTTTGAGAAACCTGAGGCCATCAATCCAGGCGAAATCACCAAGGTTAATTATGCCCTGCCTGATGTTGCCCACACTTTCAAAAAAGGTCACAGGATTATGATACAGATACAAAATTCATGGTTCCCATTAGCAGATAGAAACCCTCAAAAATTCATGGATATTTACCAGGCTGAGTCAAGTGATTTCCAAAAGGCAACACACCGCATTTTTCACGATGTACACAATTCTTCCTCACTAACCGTAACCGTTCTAAAACAATAATTTAATGAAGAAGCTATTATTCAGTGCGATTGCGTTACTGTGTACAATAAATTTTGCAAAGGCACAATTACTTACCGGAGCCGAAAAATCTTCCAGGGCTGATAGCCTCAGAGGTGCGCTTACCCCGTTAAGAACCTGCTACGACATCAATTACTACCACCTTGATGTTAAAATTAACATCGATAACAAATTCATCAGCGGCAGCAATGAATTTAAATTTACGGCCACTCAAAACTTCAACAAACTGCAATTTGACCTGTTCGATAACCTTAAGGTTGATAAAATTGTATTTAAGGGTGTCGAGCTCCCCTACAAGAGAGAATTCAATGCAGTATTTGTAACTTTCCCTACTGAGATTAAAAAAGGTGCTAAGGAAAGCTTTACTGTATATTATTCAGGCAATCCTGTTATAGCAAAGAACCCACCCTGGGATGGAGGCTTTATCTTTACCAAAGATAAGTCTGGAAATCCATGGGTTTCTGTAGCCTGTCAGGGCTTTGGCGCCAGCTGCTGGTGGCCCAACAAAGACCATCAAAGTGATGAGGTGGATAGCATACTTATTAGTATAACTGTACCGAAAGACCTTCAGGATATTTCAAACGGTCGCTTAAGAAGCACTGTTCAAAAACCAGATGGCTACACTCAATACAACTGGTTTGTAGCCAACCCAATAAACAACTACAACGTAACCTTTTACATTGGCAAATACGCGCATTGGTCTGATCAGTATCAGGGCGAAAAAGGCAAATTATCTCTTGATTACTGGGCACTTAAAGAGGACAGTTTAAAAGCCCATCCCCATTGGGATACGGATGTGAAACCCATGCTAAAATCTTTTGAGCATTGGTTTGGCCCCTACCCTTTTTATGAAGACGGCTATAAGCTTGTTCAGGCACCACATCTTGGCATGGAGCATCAGAGTGCCGTTGCATATGGTAATCAGTTTAAAATGGGCTACCTTGGAAAAGACTTGTCCGCCTCAGGCTGGGGTTTAAAGTTCGACTTCATTATTGTTCACGAAAGTGGGCATGAATGGTTTGGGAACAATATCACCTCAAAAGATATAGCCGACATGTGGATCCATGAAGCCTTCACAAACTACTCTGAAACCCTGTTCACAGAATCAGAACATGGAAAACAAGCTGCATCAGATTATGTTGTGGGGATAAGACATAACATCCAGAACGATATTCCAATTATTGGACAATATGATGTCAATAAAGAAGGATCTGGTGATATGTATTACAAAGGTGCAAACATGATCCACATTATCCGTCAGCTGATCAATAATGATGAGAAATTCAGAAGCATATTAAGGGGATTAAATAAAACATTCTATCATAAAACTGTTACCACTCAAGAAGTTGAGAATTATATAGCAAAGAAAAGTGGCTTAAAACTGGATAAGGTATTTGACCAATACCTTCGTTATGCGAATATTCCAACTTTAGAGTATAAAATTGTAGGCTCAAAACTATCATACAGATGGCTTGCCGATGTAAAGAATTTTGATATGCCGGTTAAGGTAAGCCTAAAAGAAAACACCTTTTCCCTCCTTCACCCAACTACTCAATGGAAAACAGCTGAATTGGGCAAAGGCGTAACGGCAAATACTTTCAAAGCAGACCGGAACTTTTATATTAAACTTAAAAAATCATAGATTTTTTTTTAAGATGGTGCAACTAATTGAAGTTCTGTGCGTCATATAGAAAAACCTAAACAAAATGAAAAAAATAAGTTCAATATTAATCCTTGCATTCCTGGCATTGGGAACAGCAAGCCAAGCTTCCAATCTAACCAGCAAATCAACATATTACTCAAATCAACAGAGACAAGTAAGCAATTTTACAGGTATCGAGATTGGTGGTTCTATTAATGCAAAAGTTAAGCTCGGCAATACGGAAAGTCTTAGATTAGAAGGAGATCAAGAGGCCATAGATAACCTTATTACAGAGGTAAAAAATGGCGTGCTCACCATTAAACCAAAAACAAAATGGAACGATTGGTTTAAAAAATTCAAAAACGCAAAAATCACAGCCTATATTACCGCAAAAAAGATCACGTCATTAGGATTGGGCGGCTCCGGAAGTATAGATGTTGAAGGAACGATCAATTCTTCTTCATTGAGTGTTGCCGTAAGCGGTTCTGGTAATATCAAAGCATCAGCAAGTGTAAATAATTTCGAAGGCGCAATCAGCGGTTCTGGTGGGTTGTCAATTAGTGGAAAAGCCAAGAGTTCAGAAGTTGCCATTAGTGGATCAGGTACATTCTCTGGAAAGGATTTCTCAGTAGAAACCATTTCAGCACATGTAAGCGGCTCTGGAAATATTTATATTGATGCACAAAAAAGCATTGATGCAGCGATAAGTGGGTCAGGAAACATAAGCTACTCAGGCAATCCTACAGTTCAAAAAACTGTATCAGGATCTGGTGGCGTAAGAAAAATATAAACACACACAAATAAATAAAAAACCCCAATGCTTAAAAACATTGGGGTTTTTCTATATAGTTTAAGCTATTAAACGCCTAACAATAATCTGGCTGGGTCTTCTAACAATTGTTTAACCCTTACAAGGAAGCCTACCGACTCTCTTCCATCAATAATTCTGTGGTCGTAAGATAAAGCCACATACATCATCGGACGAATTACAACCTCTCCTTTTTCAGCAATCGGGCGCTCAATGATATTGTGCATACCTAAAATTGCAGACTGAGGAGCATTAATAATTGGAGTAGACATCATAGATCCAAACACCCCACCGTTAGTTATAGTGAATGTACCACCAGTCATTTCCTCAATAGTCAATTTGCTATCGCGTGCTTTAGTAGCAAGCTCAATAACAGTTTTCTCGATCTGAGCAAGGCTCATGCTTTCTGCATTTCTAATGATCGGAACAACCAATCCTTTAGGAGCAGATACAGCGATAGAGATATCAGCAAAATCATTATAAACTATTTCCTCACCATCAATTTTAGCATTTACGGCAGGGAAATCTTTTAATGCCTCACAAACAGCTTTAGTAAAGAAACTCATAAAGCCTAAGCCTACACCAAATTTCTCTTTGAACTGATCTTTATACTTGCCTCTCAAATCCATTATCGGCTTCATATTAACTTCGTTAAACGTAGTTAACATTGCAGTCTCGTTTTTAACCGTTACCAATCTCTTAGCAACCGTTTTACGCAATGGCGACATTTTCTCTCTGCGCTCATTTCTAGAACCTGCAACAGCAGTAACCGCAGGAGTAGCTTTAGCAGCAGGAGCCGCAGCTTTTGGTTGAGATTTCTCTGCAGCAACAGCATCTTCCTTAGTAATTCTTCCATCAACACCTGTTCCTTTTACAGAAGCAGGATCAACGCCTTTTTCAGCAAGGATTTTTCCGGCAGCAGGAGAAGGAGTTCCTGTAGCATAATTCTCACCACTTTTTTCGGCAACCGGGGCAGCAGCCTTATCTGCAGCTGCAGCAGGTTTTTCTTCCTTAACTGGTTCTTCTTTAGCTTTAGGTGCAGCGCCACCATCTTCAATTTTGCAAACTACAGCACCAATGGCAAGTGTATCACCTTCGGCAGCTACTGTTTTTAAAGTTCCGGCTTGTTCTGCAGTCAATTCAAACGTTGCCTTATCAGATTCCAATTCAGCAATTACTTCGTCCATCTCAACTACATCCCCATCGTTTTTTACCCAACGTGATAAAACAACTTCGGTTATCGACTCGCCTACTGGCGGAACTTTTATTTCTATACTCATAACTGATGTATTATTTTTTCTAATCTACATTATAAACTTTATTCACTGATTTTTTAGCAATCTTTTTCTCTGTTTCAGTAACAGGAGCTTCAAAAGCTTTAGCTAAAATATAAGCCTGCTGATCTGCGTGTTGTCTTGCAAATCCGGTGGCGGTACTACTGCTTTCTTTTCTTGAAATCAGTTCAATATCACTAAAGATAGTTCTTCTTAATTTACGTAACAAATATGGCCATGCGCCCATATTCTCAGGTTCTTCCTGTACCCAAACTGCTTCTTTAGCATTTTTGTATTTCCCATATACAGTTTCCATTTGCTCCAATGGAGTTGGATAAAGCTGCTCAACACGAACAATAGCAACATCCTTGATCTGATCTTTCTGTTGTTTTTCTAACAACTCATAATAGATCTTACCAGAACAGAACAATACTCTTCTAACATCAGCTACTTTAACATTTTCATCATTAATAACCTCCTGGAATTTACCATCAGTGAACTCAGTAAGTTTCGAAACACACTGAGGGTGACGCAATAAACTCTTAGGCGTAAACACTACCAAAGGTTTTCTGAAATCACGTTTAAACTGTCTGCGTAATGCGTGGAAAAAGTTAGCCGGAGTAGTACAGTTGGTTATCTGCATGTTGTAATCAGCACAAAGTTCCATAAAACGCTCAATCCTTGCTGATGAGTGTTCCGGACCTTGTCCTTCATAACCATGAGGCAATAACATTACCAAACCGTTCTCACGTTGCCATTTCGTTTCAGCACTTGCAATATACTGATCTACCACTATCTGCGCTCCGTTAAAGAAATCACCAAACTGAGCTTCCCAAATGGTAAGCGCATTAGGATTAGCCATTGCATAACCATATTCAAAACCTAGTACACCGTACTCAGATAAATGCGAATTGTAAATATCAAATGGAGCTTGTTGGTCAGAAATGTTTGCCAATGGGATATATTCTTCCTCAGAATCTTCAAGAGTTATAACCGCATGTCTGTGAGAGAATGTTCCACGCTCTACATCCTGTCCGCTTAAACGTACTCTTTTTCCCTCAGCAAGGATAGTACCATATGCCAATTGCTCACCCATTGCCCAGTCGAACACATGAGTAGTATTTGCCATTTTACTACGCTCTTCAAAAAGTTTCTCAATTTTCTTAAAGAACTTTTTATTTGATGGAAGCGTACTTATTCTTTTAGCTACCTCAAGCAGCGTTGATTTTTTTACAGAAGTATTTGGAGAAGTTTCAAAATCTTTAGGTGTAGCTAAACGCATGTCTGACCATGCACCGCCAAATTTCACCTCATGATAAGTAGAAGTTATTTCTTTAGCTTCATTTAAACGTTCCTGTAATATACCACGGAACTCTTTTTCCATTTCCTTAGCTAAACTTGCTTCAAGCTTACCCTCACCAATCAGCTGCTGAATATAAATATCGTGTGGATTAGCATGCTTCTCTATGCTTTTGTATAGAAGCGGTTGAGTAAACTTAGGCTCATCGGCCTCGTTATGGCCAAATCTGCGGTAACATAAAATATCAATGAACACATCATTTTTATATTTCTGACGATATTCCATTGCCAAATTAATAGCATAAACTAAAGCCTCAGGATCGTCACCATTCACATGGAATACTGGCGACAATGTTACTTTAGCAATATCAGTACAATAAGTACTGGTACGGCCATCTTTATAATTGGTAGTAAAACCAATCTGGTTGTTTATAATCAAGTGAATTGTTCCACCGGTTTTATAACCATCCAGACCAGCCATCTGAATTACTTCATAAACAATACCCTGTCCTGCAACAGAAGCATCACCATGTATCAAAATTGGAGCAATGCGTGCATTGTCGCCACCATATTTAAAATCAATTTTAGATCTGGTCATACCCTCTACTACCCCATTCACTGTTTCCAGGTGAGAAGGGTTAGGGCATAAACTCAAATGCACACTGTTACCATTATTCGTAGTAACATCAGTTGAGTAACCCAGATGGTATTTCACGTCACCTCCAAAAGGAGATTCCGCACTATAACCCTTGCCTTCAAATTCAGCAAAGATGTCCTTATAGGTTTTCTGCATGATATTGGCAAGAACGTTTAAACGTCCTCTGTGTGCCATACCAATTACAAACTCTTCAATTCCAAGTTCCGCTCCTTTTTCAATTACCGAATCCAGGGCAGGAATTAAAGCTTCAGCTCCTTCAAGAGAAAAACGCTTCTGACCAAGAAACTTAGTTCCAAGGAAATTCTCAAAGCTAACCGCTTCATTCAATTTCTTTAATATCCTTCTTTTCTCATCAATAGAGAAGTTTGGAGTATTACGTGCGCTTTCCATTTTCTCTTCAATCCATGAAAGGATTTCAGGCGTACGTACATACTTATATTCTGCACCAATAGAGCGACAATAAGTTTGTTTTAAAAAAGCAATTATATCACTAAGCTTAGCTGCTCCAATACCAATCTCAATTCCAGAGTTAAATACAGTGTCCAGGTCTGCCTTTGTTAATCCAAAGTTTTCCATGTCCAAAGTAGGCAAGTGATGACGTCTTTCTCTTACCGGATTGGTTTGGGTAAATAAGTGGCCACGCTGACGATAGCCATTGATTAAATTAAGAACATTAATTTCCTTTAAAAAATGCTCAGGAGTCTCTGAACTAACCGATGTTCCGGAAGACCCTCTTCCAAAATCAAAGCCTTCAAAAAACTTTTGCCAACCAAACTCAACAGAATTAGGATCTTGTTTATAAGACTGATATACGGATTCTATGTATTCGGCATTTGCGCCGTTGAGATAAGATAAATTATCCATTATGTGTGAATTGCTATAAGTGTTGCAAAATTAGGTTTTTTTACCTTAATAAACAGGTAAATTTCCTTATAAATCTTCAAGAAATTCAACCATATCACAAACATTTTTCAATGGTGTCAGTTGATCCTTCACAAGAATATCAAATTCTGATATCAAACTCCCTGCCACTAACAACGGCACGTTCAAATTATCCATCACCTTTCCTACAACTTTATTAATATCCTTGCCTAAATTTAAGGAGGTTAGCACAATAAACGAATAATCTGGTTTATACGCTGCAACAATTTTTTTCAGATCAGAATATGGTATCTCCGAACCAAGATAAAGAGTTTCCTGTCCACAGCTTTTCAATAAATATCGGGCAAATAACAAACCTGCTTCATGCATCTCTGCCTCAGGCAAAAAAAGCAGAAATCGTTTCGGCTCTTCTCTATGTGGTTTTTCAACTTTATCAATCTCAACAATTATACGGTCCCTTATCAGGTTAGAAGCAAAATGCTCATGAGAAGGATCGATTGCGCCCGTTTGCCAAAGCATCCCAACCTTCTTCATAAAAGGGAACAGCACAAGATCCATGGTTTTAATCAATCCCATTTCATCAATGCAGCCTGCTAAAGTATTAGAAAAAACTTCTTCATCGTAATCGATAGTCGCGTTAGAAAGACTAAGCATCTGAACCGAATCATTGTTCCAATCTGCCTTAAGCTGAGTAACCAGATCAGAAATCTGCTTCTTACTCATTTTAGCTATTTTGCTAATCTTGTAACCATTCTCATTAAGCGCAACAATATTTAAAAGGGACTTCAAATCCTCCTCATCGTAATACCTGATGTTGGTTAATGTCCGCTTAGGCGGTACAAGATTGTACCGGATTTCCCACGCCCTGATGGTGTGCGCCTTTATGCCTATAAGGCCTTCTATATCACTAATTGAGAATTTTTTCACACTATATTGAACAACAAATGTTAAACAAGTTTGTTTAAAAAACAATTTTTGTTTAACATTTTTTTTATCTACTGTCCAAAAGCAGCATTTATTAAACAAGAATATCAGACAAGAGAGGCAGCATCAGGAGATACTACATCCAGAATTTTCATTTGTTTATCAAGGTCAAATGTGTTCTTTGATTTAAGGTCAAGACCAGCGCCTGCAACATTTGCCCAGTTACCCCAGTTACTCGCAGGAGCATAATCCACTAGCTTTTCTTCAAAATATGCAGCCCCAATTGTCCAATGAATTTTTAAAACATGAATCAGAAAAGTAGCAACAACTAAGCGGCCTGCATGAGGAATAAATCCAGAGTCATTTAGCTCTTTCATGTATTTATCAACAAGCAAATGCCCCGTCTCCCCATCTTTCCATTTTTTCACCAAAGTCTCATCAACTTCAACAGGCGATAAAATCAGTTCTTCAAAATCTGGCTCCTGGAAAAACTTAATCCCATGTTTTTTAAACATAAATCTAAAGTAATCGCGCCAAAGCAAGCCCAATAAGATCTGATTAAAATTAGGATTGGCACCAAAGCTCGCCTCGGCCTCTTTAACCATCCAATAAACCTTTCTTGGCGAAAGACAACCGAACGAGAGCCATCCCGAAATTTTAGAAGAAAACCCCTGTTTATCCGCTGTAACTTTTGAGCTATGTTTGATATAAATATCTGATCCGGGTTCAAGTAACTTTGTTAGATGTTCCAGTCCATCTAATTCCCCACCTTTAGCGTCATCATCAAAGTTCACAAACCCGGCCTCAGCAAATCCTAACTCCAATAACGACGGCAGCACACCCCAATTTTCATTTTCAACAAAATCAATCTCTAAAGGAGATTCATGACAGGATTTCACAATCGCATCACGCTCTGTTTTCTTTTTAAACTGAGTAAATACATCTGGAATATCTTTAATTGGAAAAGGCAAATCTTCCTTATTATAAAGTGTATGCCCAATAAAATGTTTAAGATTAATCCTTTGTTTCCACAAGGCATCCTCTACATAAGTAGATATTATAGTTTCTTCCGGACCAACTTCTCGGTGATGATAAACCTCAGAAATTTCTAACTGCTCAACAATAGCCGGTATATGCTCTTCAGGTTTACCCTGTATCAGCAATATGTCCCCACCTAATTTTTGAAATGCTGTTCTTAATGATGAAACACTTTCTAACAAAAACTGCGCTCTGCGTGCTCCTGTTTTTTCTGTTTCGAACGAAGTACTCTCAAAATGTCGGGGATCAAAAAAATAAATAGGTAAAATACAGTCCGATTTAGCAATTGCTTCAACTAACATTTCATTATCATGTAAGCGAAGGTCATTCCTGAACCACACCAATATTTTCTTAGACTTCATTAACTTGCAACTGAGTTTTGTGTACTATTTACAAAAATATACGATTTTTTATCCGAATAAGAATCACAACCCCAATATTTACTTATCAATTGCACACTCTTTGAACAGTCTGTATTCCATATTTGAGCGGCATCTTGTTGCATGTCTTTGAATATAATATAAAAAAATTAGATAAAACTTAGTTAAACAAGTTATATTAATATAATTTA
>Ga0256889_1000434_pt1 | contig 10967 bp, 8 predicted proteins | sample MC6MC0512MT_FD_186338 | JGI IMG/M metagenome (GOLD analysis project Ga0256889, IMG submission 186338) | Metatranscriptome of enriched soil aggregate microbial communities from Iowa State University, Ames, United States - MC6-MC0512-MT... | ecosystem: Environmental > Terrestrial > Soil >...
ACAATAGCTCGACTACAATCGTTCGTTCGGAATTCGGACGACCGCAGTGCATTTCGGCACTTTTTTGGGGTGTGCGATGGACCGGCTACTAGCCATGCAGGTATTTACACGAGTCGTTGATATGAACAGTTTCACGAGGGCTGCTGAATCGCTGCGGCTGCCGCGTCCTTCTGTGACCACGCTTATCCAGGGGCTCGAATCTTTCCTAGGAGCTCGGCTACTTCAGCGCACAACCCGGCGACTTTCGCTGACACCGGACGGAGCGGCATACTATGAGCGATGTGTTCGTATCCTTGCGGAGGTTGAGGAGACAGAGGCGAGCTTCCTCAATACGAACCGGCGTCCGCACGGAAAATTGCGTATTGATATGCCTGGCTCAATTGGAAGGCTGGCCGTCATTCCACGACTGCGTGAGTTCCGGTCGCAATACCCCGACATTGACCTGCAGCTGGGTTTATCGGACCGCCCAGTCGATCTCCTGCAGGAGGGAGTTGACTGCGTTGTACGGGTGGGGGTGTTACAGGACTCATCGTTGGTGGCGCGTCGCATTGGCCAGTTCGAATGCACGACTGTGGCAACGCCTGAATATATCGCAAAGTCCGGGATGCCACGGACAGTGGATGAGTTGACACAGCATCGAGCTGTGAATTACTTCTCGAGCCGCACTGGAGGTGTAATGGATTGGTCCTTCCTGGTCGACGGGAAGGAGGTCGAGGTCAAGATGAAAGGTTCGATGTCGGTGAATGATGCAGACGCGTATCTTGCATGTGGTCTAGAAGGCTTCGGTCTCATTCAGCTGCCGCGTTTCATGGTCATGCGGCATCTGGAGAAAGGACAACTTATTGAAGTGTTGCCCGACCTGCGACCATTACCGATGCCGATCTCCGCCGTCTACCCGCACAGCCGTCACCTTTCATCCAAGGTGCGAGTGTTTGTCGACTGGATCGCCGCCGTTTTCGATGGCTGCCCATTGTTGAGTGGTCGGGAAAGTGGCGACAAGACATGTACATTGCGCACTTGGGAAGACAAGGAAGCTGCCTCTGAGCTCAATACGCCGATCCTGTCTGGCGTGCAGCATGAGCTGATAGCGGTCTCGTCGGAGTACCTGCCGGGTGGAACGCTGTCTTGTTTTATAACAACAGACCTTCCCAGGTTGGCGAGCTCAAAGACAACCACGCGCGACGCCCATCTCAAAGCCGAAAGCCGCAAGACGGCGTACAGCGAACGCCGTTAGCGCCGGACCGGGAAAAACGGGTGGGACACTAGTCAACGCTAAACGTAATCCTACCGGGCACGTTCTTGCTCGCGTAGGACATCAGAACGTTCGACAGAACGTTCGTTAATTCCGCCAGCTAGCTGAGCAAATATTGGATAGTAAATATAGTCCAAACGGACGGCAGGTGAGCAATTCCACGAAGTCGAGCCGCTTTGAGGCGGTTGCTTCGCCGACCAGTCTGATTGCAATCGCCGACGGACGAGCGCTTTTGCGTAGCACATCCGTTGGACGAGCCGGTTTTATGAACGATAACCCGGGTTTTACTTCTATGGAAGAAACCGCATTGGGTCGCTAGCGACGGATGCTGCATCGCTTTTTGATGCTTTTTGAGCGCTCACTGAGCGCAAGTTAAGAGTGTCTCTCGGAAGATGCTCAAAACCTTCGGCCCACCATATATATGGGCGGCTCGCGCCGTCATGAAAATTCCCGAACTCGACAGGGAATTCTTCGATGGCTTCATCGACGTGGAACGGGGAGTGATTGCAAAAGGTCGCCTACCGTTCGTTCACTCATCGTCGATTCAACATCTCCTGATCTCGAGCCATCCGTTTATATCGGCTGATCTCGGGTATGGCCTGTCCGATATGTTGGGGCCTGCATATGTCGTAACATACGGTTCAAGGCTGACCTGTCCGTCTAACTGGATGGGCAGATTGAACGTCGTCAATGTGTGTGCAACGCCGGAACTGTAATGCATCGCATCCTCAACGAAAGGGAGCTCACGGGACGCTCACGTACTCATGTGACGCAGTTTGATGAGCCTCGATTTGCAGCACAGCGGGAAGTTGGTGACGCATTCATAGCGATGCGTGAAGATGCCCGACGAGCGGGGATCGATCTCGTTCCCTACAGTGGCTTTCGTGGCTTTCGGATGCAGTTACGCATATGGAACGACAAATTCAGCGGCAGAAAACCACTGTACGACATGAGCGGCAATGTTCGCGACTTTTCGACACTGACGCCGTCGGAAGTCATAGACTGCATTCTTAACTGGTCCGCACTGCCAGGCGGGAGCCGACACCAGTGGGGCACCGAGATTGACGTAGTCGATGCGGCCGCGACTCCAACGGACTATGTGGTCAAGTTGCTGCCGAAAGAGGTCGGGCCGGCAGGGGTCTTCGCACGATTGCATCACTGGCTCGATGACAACATGGGAAGATTTGGTTTTTTTCGACCTTACGACATCTATCGTGGCGGGATGTATCCCGAGCCGTGGCACCTCAGCTATGCGCCACTCGCGGCCCCGGCACTACAACAGATCACGGCCCAGTTGCTGATCGACGTGATTTCCAGAACAGATATGCTTGGAAAAGACCTAGTGCTTGAGCGCATATCCGACATCTATCAAAATCACATCCAGAATGTCGCACGTCCGCCGCAATACCCAGAGTACTAAATTAACAGACTCGAACCCTCTTGTCGCGAAGTTTTCAGTGGATGCACACAGAGTTACGGGCACGCGGCGAATATGCCGAAACACGTTTCCGTAAGTACGAGTCGCGACTTGTAGCCGAAGACAGAACGCAACTGATTAGCATGATACAGATAAACCGTTCCGAGAACTGGCGGCATCTGAAGCCATGCTGGCTGGCTATGCTACGCAATCTTCAAACTCCAAGCATTTCACAAGCGAAGACCACTCGTACGCGAAAGCGATGTCGACCTTCCTGGCGCAGGCCGACATCGCAACGCCCAAGCTCGATCGAGCGACTGTCGATGCGCAGACTGGCGTGAACGGGTTCGGCGAATTGTACGTCGTGATCATCCTCGCGACGGACATGGTGGTCGGGCAATGCATTGTTATTCAATCGGACAGACCGAGCGGAGCACAACCATCAAACCGGGATCACTCAGGCTGAACCTAAAAATACTCGCCGGCACGAACCTAGAGCGAAAAACATCCGCTGTCGTCAGTCTCAACCGACGGAGAGATCGCACTCGTACAGCATCCGGCGTGACGCGACTGCCGTCATTCGGACCGTAAGCCTGGAGCAGTAGCCTGGGATGCGGACGTTTCGACCGGAAGTTTGTCACCAGCATGCGACTGCTTCGCGGATGCTGTAACAGCATGTTCGACCGCTGGTGCCGCGACGTACGGAATAAAGGCGGCAATTGCGACGACGAAAACGAATGTGAACATATGAGTCTCCCATCGTGCAGGGAGTGCACGAAAGATTCGTCTGATCTGCGTCCTGTTCGTCTCGACAAACCAGATGTGTTTGAGCCGGTTCGTTTGAGGCTTCTCCTTCTTACGTCGTTGCCTGTTTGCCACACGCGGGGTTATGAACATGCTTCGTCGAAGCTGGGAATTTGTCAAGCATAGCGCCTAGACGCGTGGGTCTTCTGACAAGATCCCCACCGCAGTTGGGGCACGTGCCGTTGAGCACATTCGCGGTACAGTCGGCACAGAAAGTGCATTCGAATGAGCATATCAAGGCGCTGTCGCTGTCTGGCAGAAGTTTACGCTCACAGCATTCGCAGACGGGACGCATCTCTAACATGATGTCAGCTCCATTAAGATGGTTTAACCTTCGTTTGTCGCGTACTACACTGACTAATTTCTGGATAGTGTTGATACGCCAGAAAATCATATCAGTACTATACTGTCATATGCTACTGCGAAATTTTAGAAGCTGCAGATTTGTTGCATTTTCCAGCGGATGACGACGTTCAGAGGATTGCGTTCACTTCGTCGCGTGCCGCATTTGCTACCGGTAACAGAGAGTCACGGATGACCAGAATCTCCGAACGTGCAAAGATACGTTCGATCTCGGACTCGGCAGAGTGGACAAACGCAGACGCTGATTCGAGACGAAGATGACCTTCCTCCGTTAATCGATAGAGCAGGCGTCGCTTGTGCATTACGTCAATTGTCGACCGGACGAGTCCAGCCTTGATCAACGGGCGAACCATTCGTAGCAACGCTGAGCGTTCGATAACCAGTCTGTCGGCGAGATCCTGCAGCGCCACTGAATCGCAGTGTCCAAGCGCCGCCAGGATCCCATATTGGCTAACCGTCAGTTTAACGTCGGCTAGATGACGGTTGTAAATTCGCGAGATGAAGCGCGCTGCGCGCGTGAATACAAATCCATATCCTTCATACTTCATGGTCTTCTCCGGCTGCAGAGGTCCGTCCCCGGCGCGGACCTTTATAGGTTCGACGAAAATTGTCCAGCTCTCGATTTGCTGTAACCAGCGCCGGTTCCCCGTGCGTTACCTGCGACAGAGCCTGTTGTCGGCATGTCATCGCGGACGCGAACCCGTTGTCTGTACCGTTTTGCTAAAAACGACACGGCAGTGACGATAAGAGCGAGGCTCGGTGCGAACATGCCGGCCAGTCTCGATGAAGCGGTTCTGATCATGAGCTGTTGAATCGATTTCGCCTCATGCTTACGGGTCGCACGCGCATCTGGCGCGGTCGTACGGTAACTGCGGCGCCTTGATGTGCGAATATCATTCATTGCATTTCCAGTTGAAAAATTAAGGATTACAGCATTGTTTGACTATAAGGAAAGAACCCGAGTTGAGCTACCGGGTGAGATGGGAAAGTCCTGCCTGGTTTACGGGTAAGCAGTGTGGTCACAGCAATATCGGCGTTCGGTACTGGTAGTACCGCCTGCGAAAATCTGTTTTTCGCTGGAGGGCACGAGTCCTTAAACGATGCGTGATACATTGCATTGCAATGAGGAAGTGCTGAGGGACGTTCAGGCACATCGTGCCGGTGTCAATCGGTTCCTCGACAGGTCATATGTACCTCCAGGTGCAGTCGTGGGCGTCACGATCTGAACCTTTAACCGGCCTGGGTAGGCCGGTTTTTTTTTGTCTGGACCATCGACACGCGCGCGCAACGCTTACGGAATTAGGCGCCAGCGCGTGTCTGCTGGCCGAACCTTACTATGCGCACTTGACCGGGAAATTTGATAGACGCGATCAGTACGCGTTCGCTTGTCCGATTCAACTGTTGTCAGCAGCATATATACGCTGGAGGTTCATCCGCTCCAGGGCGGCGCATTTCAGGTTGCCTGGCGTTGGCTACCCTTTTGTTTGCCGAATCGTGACAACGATTCTCGAAGTTTCGGCGCGGCGAAATCAATGAAATGCCGTAACTTGATTGCCATCATGCTTCTCGAGACATGGACCATATGAACAGGGACGGGATCTACCTCATATTCTCGCATTAGAACCTGCAACCGTCCTGCCTGTAGGGCTGCGTCCGCGTCATGCTCCAACACCAATGTGATTCCGACTCCATCGACTGCAGCGCTTACAGCAGCATCAGGAGCAGTCACCTCCAGTCGCGGCTGCGGTGCAAGGGTGAGCATCCGACCTGTCTGCGGCAAACGGAAACGCCATGGCGAGAGATAGGGGCTACGAAAAACTACGCAGGGAAACTTTTCAAGATCATCCAAGTTTTCGGGAAGATCGCGCTTCGCCATAAGCGCGGGACTCGCGCAAAGTACGGGCCTCAAGGAGCCGACTCTGGTAGCGACCATGCTGCTATCTGGTAGTTCGCCGATTCGTACAGCGAGGTCAGCATGAGAGTCGATAAGGTCTACATTCCGATCGGATAAAAGCAGCTGAACGGTGATTTCCGGGTAGGTGTTCAGAAACTCGTTGACGATTGGTAGCACGTGCAGCCGTCCAAACTGGACAGGTGCAGTGACCACCAGCGATCCGCGCGCGGTGTTGTATTCGCCAGTTGCTTCGTGCTCTTGGTCGCGAACCATATCCAGGATTCGCCGGGCGTGAGCAACGTACGCTGTTCCGGCGTCCGTTAGTGTCAGCTTGCGAGTAGTGCGAATAAGGAGCCGCGTATCGAGCATTTCCTCGAGGTCTGCGACTTTACGTGTTAGTGTCGAGACGGGAATATTCAATTCACGTGCTGCTGCGGACAAGCTTCCCTTGTCAACCGCATGCAGCAACATCTTCATGGCTTCGAGGCGATCCAAGGCGTCCCACCAGTCAAAGTATAGATGCCGACATTGTATGAGATTTGCGTGCGTGGATTGCAATTCGTTTGTTGCTAACGTTGTAATGAACGAGTGTTACCCGTCAATGTGAGCTCCTGGTTCGCTGTTGGGCGGTGAAGATGTCAGAGCAAGACGGCGAGAGGATTCACTGAGATTCATTTACAAACCATTGGGCTGACGACATCCAGCGCCGTGCGAAAGGCGGCCAGCGCGCGCGCAGAGTTCAGCAGATCATCCTCAAAGTGTCACCGCCCGCGTCTAGCCTATGTTGCGATGGGACGGTGACATGCTCATCAAACTAGAACTGGGTCAAACCGCCGTCGACGACGATTTCTGTGCCAGTAATGTACGAGGAGTCGTCGCTGGCGAGGAAGAGGGCAGTTTTCGCGAGTTCGACCGGCTCTCCGAAACGCTTCAGGGCGATCTTCTCCTGCAGGCCGGCGGCAACCGACGACAGCTGTTCATCTGTGAGTCCCATTTTTCCGTAGAACGGAGTTGAAATGGCACCGGGGCTGACTGCGTTGACACGGATGCCACGCGGTGCGAGCTCCGCACCGAGCGTGCGCACCAGCGAGCGCGCTGCAGCTTTGGTCGCAGCAAGAACGGACAGGCCCGGCATGCCGACTGTGTTGAGAAACGACGTGGTCACGATGATACTGCCGCCCTTATGCATGAGGGGCGCCGTCTTCTGAATCGTGAAGAACGTACCGGTAAAATTCAAAGCGACGTTCGTTTCAACGTATTCAGGCGTTACGGCTTCCAGCGGTGCGACGGTGCTGGCTCCCGCATTTGCGAACACGACGTCGATGTGGCCCAGCTTCGCCCGCACCTTTTCAACAGCAGCCTCGATATCCGCGACTTTGCGCAGGTCTGCCTGAATCAGAAGCGCGTCGTCCCCGAGTTCTACGCCTGCCGCTTTAAGGCGTTCAGCATTTGAGCCAACCACGACTAGTTTCGCACCTTCTGCGCGAAACAGTTTCGCAGTTTCGAAACCGATACCCGACGTTCCACCAGTGATAAACACAATCTTGTCTTTCAGTTTCATGGAGATCTCCAGATAAATCGCAATATATAAGCACTACTAATTTAGAAGTGATATGTACAAAAAGCATTCAGTTACACGCTACTTCCAGCGGCAGTCAAGCCATGCTTTGACGCGTCCGATGTGCAGGTGATTGCATCCGTCCGCCTGAGCAAATAATGCCGTCCCCCGACCAGATAGAGTAGTCAGCGGAATCGGCGAACATTTAATCAAAAGATGGTTAAGCGGCCGACGCTTCACTGCGTACCCGCGCCTGCCATCAGCCGGCGAGGGCACACTCTGCCTCAGTTTGCTTGGGCGAGCTGTTGCGGAAGGTCCCAGCCGCCCCCAAGCGCACGGAAGGTGCGTACAGCTGCGCGGGCTGCATCGGCCTTTGAACTGTCCAAATCGTCTCTTGCAACAAGAAGCTGTCTATCAGCGTCCAGCACGTCCGTCAGTGTGATGGCACCTGCGCGATATGCCTTCTCGGAAAGATCACGAGCCCGGGTAAGAGCTGCGACCTCCTGCTGGATTTCCTGCGAACGTACTTCCGTCTGCGAGAGAGCTATGAATGCGTTCTCGACGTCTTCGGTTGCTGTGAGCGCTGCTTCCTTGTACTGGGCCAGCGCTTCCGCATACCCCCCACGAGCCTGCTTCACTTCAGCGTCAACCTTACCAAAATCAAACAGCCGCCATCTCAGTGCCCCCGTACCAATCGGCTGGAATGATTTCGCGCTGAAAAGATGGTTCGTCGACATGCTGTCGAACCCGAGTGCCCCAGAAAGGGAAATCTTGGGGTAATAGTCTGAAATCGCTACGCCAATCTGTTCGTTCGACGCGGCCAGATGCCGCTCCGCTGCAATGATGTCAGGCCGTCGCCGCAGGACATCAACGGGCTGGTCGCCCGTACTGATCGCGGGAACGTCGGGAATGATTGCAGCGTTTTGATTTAACTCCGCTGCATACGTACCGGGCTGTGCACCCATCAGAACATCGAGACGATTCAATTGTGCTTCGAGCGACACCCGTAATGTCGGAATCGTTGAACGGGCTTGACGCATGAGGGCTTCAGCCTGGGCGACTTCACGCTCGTCGGCCGCGCCAAGACGCTTGCGAGACTTGACCAGTTCGAGCAGATGGGCATCCGTGTCAATCTGGTCCTGCGCAACGGCTAACCGGGCCTGCAATCCCCGGACTTGCAGATAAGCGTCGGCCGCATCCGCCGCGATGGTGACGCGCGTGCCCAATTGTGCTGCCTCGGCGGCCTGCTCTTCGTCCCGGGCCGCTGCTCGCGCACGCCGTAGTCCACCAGCGAGGTCAATCTCCCAGCTGGCGGTTGCACCGACCGTGTAGTCTTTCTGATCCCGGCTGTAGTTGGGGAACGCGCTGGCAAGTGTACCGAGCGGACTCGTCGTGCTCTGGTGATAGGCCGTCGCGGATGCGTTCAGGTCGAAGGTTGGCAGGAGCGCGGCGCCAGCCGCTGCAGCCGCTGCGCGTGCCTGGGCGACCCGAGCAATAGAAGCCTGCAGGCTCAGGTTTTGATCCAACGCGCGCTGGACGACCTTCTCCAGCATTGGATCGTTAAATCCCGTCCACCATGTATCGAGGCGAGGTGCAGCAAGTATCGTCTGGCGGTTCGCGACCGCCTCCGCGTTGTGAAACGGCGTGTACTCTGCTTTCGGTGCGACGTAATCGGGCCCGACGGCACAGCCCGCGAGGGCGGCGCTAACGATCAGGCTACCAACCAGAGCCTTCAGTGTCATGCGTACAGGCTTCATTTGGATTCTCCACCGCTAAGTTTCCGGGGCAAGGGCGATGTATCCTTGACACCAAGCTTGCGAACAAAGGTGTAGAAAGCGGGGGTGAAGACGAGACCGAAGATCGTCACACCCAACATCCCGAAGAACACAGTCGTACCAAGTGATTGACGCATTTCTGAGCCTGCTCCTGTTGCGATAGCGAGAGGGGCGACACCTGCGATAAACGCAAACGAAGTCATCAGGATCGGCCGCAGGCGCACGTGTGCCGAGTGGACGGCGGCGTCTTCGGGCCCCACGCCGTCTTCATCCTGGCGCTGTTTGGCAAACTCAACAATCAAGATTGCATTCTTCGCGGCAAGGCCGACGAGCACAACAAATCCAATCTGAGCAAGGATGTCGATAGGCATTCCTCGAATGTCGAGACCGATCGCTGCAGCCAAAAGACACATTGGCACGATAAGTACGATCGCAAGCGGTGTCTTCCAGCTTTCATACTGTGCAGCGAGTACGAGAAACACGAAGAGCGCGGACGCGGCGAAGATCATTAGGGGTGACGTTGTCTGCTGTTCCTGCTGGTGAGCGAGATCAGTCCATTCGAAAGTGATTCCATTCGGAAGCACTTGCCCCGCAAGCTCTTCCATCCGCTTCATAGCCTCACCCGAGGAGACGCCTGGACCCGCTGCGCCCATGACTTCAGCAGCCGGATAGAGGTTGTAGCGCGGTACACGATACGGTTCAGTCGTGTCCTTGAAGGTTGCGACCGTGCCGATTGGGACCATATCCCCCGAAGCATTACGGACTTTCAGTCGCGATATATCCTCGGACGTTCTGCGGAACTGCTGATCCCCCTGAACCAGTACCTGATAGGTTCGGCCCAAATAATTGAAGTCATTCACGTATTGCGACCCGAGGTAGAGCTGCAGCGTCGAGAACACATCCGTCGGGGTGAGTCCGACTTTCTCAGCCTTCAGCCGATCAATATCTGCATACACGGACGGCGCACCTGCGTTATACAACGTGAACACACCGCCGAATGTCTGGTCCTTGTTGGCAGCTGCAACGAGCGAGTTCGCAGCCTGTGCAAGCGCTTGAGGTCCAAGGCCGGCGCGGTCTTCCAACATCATCTTAAAACCGCCAGCTGCGCCCAACCCCTGGACGGCAGGCGGATTGATAACAATGACGACCGCATCCTTGATGACCGAAAGACGCTGACGCAATTTAACAAGCATTGTCGCGGCAGACACACCCGGAATATGTTCCCCATAGAGTGAGGGCAGCGCTGTGAAAACAGTTCCTACGTTGGGCGCTACCGTGCTGGTTGTCACATCGAATCCCGTCGTGGGCGACGTGTGTTTGATACCAGGGGTGCTGAGGGCAATGTCATTCACCTGGCGGACAACCTTGTCGGTACGCTCGAGACTCGACCCCGGCGGCAGCAAGACAACGATCGCCTGGTAGCCAATGTCCTGGTCGGGAATGAAGCCGGTCGACATACGCGACATCTGGAATGCGGTTGCTGCGATCAGGCCCAGATAGACGATGAGCATAACCGTGGTCGCACGAACGAATCGCCCAGTCACCTTTCCGTAACGCGATGAAAGCCAGTCAAATGACGTATTGAAGCGACCAAAGACCGCATGGTGCAAACGGCCAAGCACAGTCGTCCCACCGTGAGCCTTCTCCATGTCGTGCGGCTTGAGGAGCACTGCACACAGAGCAGGACTCAGCGTCAGGGATACAAAACAGGAGATGACGGTAGATGCCGCGATGGTAATTGCGAACTGCTTGAAGAAGAGGCCAGTAATACCCGACATCAGAGCAGCTGGGCCGAACACCGCACACAGCGTCAGCGCGATAGCAATAAGCGCTGTCGAGACTTCGTTCATCGTCTGATGAGCGGCCTCTCGCGGCGACATGCCGAGCGCCATGTTACGTTCGAC
>Ga0256889_1000438_pt1 | contig 10872 bp, 10 predicted proteins | sample MC6MC0512MT_FD_186338 | JGI IMG/M metagenome (GOLD analysis project Ga0256889, IMG submission 186338) | Metatranscriptome of enriched soil aggregate microbial communities from Iowa State University, Ames, United States - MC6-MC0512-MT... | ecosystem: Environmental > Terrestrial > Soil >...
AGCTCGTTATCCTCGCGTACGAGCTCGGGCTGCTCGCCCCGCACGGCGGCGCCCCCTCGGATCGCTAGGCTGGCTGGGCACCGCCGCTACGAAGGGATCGTCCATGCCTGCTGCCAACCTCACCCGCTCAGAGGCCGAGGAGCGCGCGACGATCGTCGGCTCCCCGAGCTACGAGGTCGTACTCGACCTCACGGGCGACGGCGAGACGTTCCGCAGCGAGACGACGGCCCGGTTCACGGGCGCGCCGGGCGCCTCGACCTTCATCGAGGCCTGCACCGCGCGCGTGCACGAGGTGGTGTTGAACGGGCGGTCGCTCGACCCGGCCGAGGTGAGCGACGGCACGCGCATCCGACTCGACGGCCTCGCCGCCGACAACGAGCTGCGCGTCGTCGCCGACGCCCGGTACACCAACACCGGCGAGGGTCTCCACCGCTTCGTCGACCCCGTCGACGGCGAGACCTACCTCTACACCGAGTTCGCGGTCGCCGAGGCGAACCGCGTGTACGCCGTCTTCGACCAACCCGACCTCAAGGCGGGCGTGCGATTCACGATCACCGCGCCCGCGCACTGGACCGTGCTGTCGAACGCACCCTCCCCCGAGCCGGTGGCGGGCCCCGCGGCATCCTCGGTCGCGACCTGGGCGTTCGAGACCGGGCCCGTCATCTCGAGCTACATCATCGCGATCATCGCCGGTCCCTACGCGAGCTGGCGCGGGAGCGCCTCGAGCATCGACGGCCGCGAGGTGCCGCTCGGCCTCTTCACCCGGGCGTCGCTCGCCGAGTACGCCGACCCCGACATGATGTTCTCGACCGTGCAGGCGGGGCTCGCGTTCTACGAGGACGCGTTCAGCGTGCCGTACCCGTACGGCAAGTACGACCAGATCTTCGTGCCCGAGTACAACTGGGGCGCCATGGAGAACGTCGGCGCGGTCACCTTCAACGAGGGGTATCTGTTCCGCTCGCGGGTCTCCGACGCGCGCCGCGAACAGCGCGCGATCGTCGTGCTGCACGAGCTCAGCCACATGTGGTTCGGCAACTCGGTGACCATGAAGTGGTGGAACGACATCTGGCTCAACGAGTCGTTCGCGACCTGGGCGTCGACCCTCGCGACCTCGCAGGTCACCGAGTTCACGGGCGTCTGGTCGACGTTCGCCAACGACGAGAAGACCCACGCCGCCGAGCAGGACCAGCTGCCCTCGACGCACCCGATCGTCGCCGAGATCCGTGACCTCGAAGACGTGGAGGTCAACTTCGACGCCATCACCTACGACAAGGGCGCGTCGGTGCTGAAGCAGCTCGTCGCCTGGGTCGGCCTCGACGCGTTCAAGCGCGGGGTGGGCGCCTATCTCGCGAAGCACTCGGGCGGCAACGCGACCCTGCGCGACCTGCTCGACGAGCTCGAGGCCGCGAGCGGCCGCGAACTCACCGAGTGGTCGCGGCTCTGGCTCGAGACGGCAGGCGTGAACACGCTGCGCGCCGACGTCGAGACGGATGCCTCGGGCACCATCATCTCCGCGGCCGTCGTGCAGACCGCGGCCGAGTCGCACCCGACCCTCCGACCGCACCGGCTCGCGATCGGGTACTACGAGCTCGATGCGTTCGGCAAGCTCCAGCGCACGGACCGCTTCGAGCTCGATGTCGACGGTGCACGCACGGCGGTGCCCGAGCTCGTCGGACTCGCGAGACCCGACCTGCTGCTCGTGAACGACGACGACCTCACCTACGCCAAGGTGCGCCTCGACGCTCGCTCGTTCGAGACCGCGGTTCGGCACCTCGCCGAGATCGCCGACCCGGTCGCCCGCGCGGTCGTGCTCGGTTCCGCGTGGGACGCGGTGCGCGACGCCGAGTTGCCGGCCGCCGCGTTCGTGCGACTCGTGCTCGCGGCGATCGGCCACGAGACCCAGTCGTCGGCACGGTCGCTCGCGCTCAGCCGGCTCGAGCTCGCCGTCGGGCGCTACCTCGCCGACGAGCACCGCGAGCGGCTGGCGGCCGAGGCGGGCGACGCGATCTGGGCGCTCGCCGAACTCGCACTCGCCGGGTCCGACGCGCAGCTGCAGTTCGTCAAGGCCTTCACGGCGCTCGCGTCGAGCGACGCGCACGGTGACGTGCTCGGCAGCCTCCTGAAGGGCTCCGTCTCGCTCGACGGACTCGCGATCGACCTCGACCTGCGCTGGGAGATCGTGATCGCCCGCTCGGCGCTCGGCGAGGGCGACGACGACGAGATCGACGCCGCCCTCGCCGCCGACGACACCGCGAAGGGCCGCCAGCTCGCAGCGACGGCGCGCGCCGCGCGGCCCGACCAGGCGGTGAAGGATGCCGCGTGGCGGCGTGCCATGACCGACGAGAGCCTCTCGAACGACCTCGCGCGGGCCGTCGCCGACGGTTGGCGCCGGACGAACTCGCCGGAACTCCTCGCGGCGGTCGCGCGCGACTACTTCGACGCGATGCCGACGGTGTGGGCCGACCGCAGCTTCAACATGGCCTCGATCCTCTCGAAGCGCCTCTTCCCGACGCCGCTCATCGATGCCGACCTCGCCGAGTTCGCCCGAGCCTGGCTCGCCGATCACCCCGAGCCGGCGTCGATGCACCGGGTCGTCGCCGAGCACCTCGCCGAGCTCGATCGCGCGCTCGCCGCGCGCGCCCGCGATGCCAGCGAGCTCTCGGATGGGGCTCAGTAGACTTGCACACCATGTTCGGGTTCGAGACGTCTGCCCCTGAGGACACCCCCGTCGACCCCAACTACTGGACCGACATCGGCACCTGGTGGGCCGAGCACTGGGACGTGATCCTCGGCAAGCTCATCTCGATCGTCATCATCATCGTGGTGGCGCTGATCATCCGCTGGGCGCTGCATTTCGTGATCGAACGCGTCGTCAAGCAGATCGTGTCGGGCGTCAAGAAGAAGCAGGACGTCACCGACACGCAGGCGCTGCAGGCGTCGCCGCTCGCGACGGTGCGGCTCGTGCAGCGCACGCGCACCCTCGGCACGGTGCTCACGAACATCGTCAACGTGACCCTGTTCGTCGTCGTCGTGCTGCTCGTCGTCAACACCATCAACGAGGCGATCCTCGGATCCTTCGCGCTGCTGACCGCCGCGGTCGGCGCCGGCCTCGGCTTCGGTGCCCAGAACATCGTGAAGGACGCGCTCAACGGCCTCTTCATGGTCGTCGAGGACCAGCTCGGCGTCGGCGACATCGTCGACCTCGGTCCCGCGACCGGCATCGTCGAGGAGGTGCGCATCCGCATCACCACCGTCCGAGACGTCAACGGCACGCTCTGGTTCGTGCGCAACGGCGAGATCCTGCGCGTCGGCAACATGTCGCAGGGCTGGGCACGGGTCATCATCGATCTGGCGGTGCCCTACGACGTCGACGTCGACGCCGTCGAGGCGGAGCTCCTGCGCGCGGCGACCGAGATGGCGCACTCGAGCAAGTGGCGCAGCCGCGTCATGGAGAAGCCCGAGGTCTGGGGCCTCGAGTCGGTCTCCGCCGACGCGCTCGTCATCCGGGTCGTCATGAAGGTGCGCTCGTCGGCGAAGGACGACGTCGCCCGCGAGCTGCGCATGCGCCTGAAGCGCGCGCTCGACGAGATGGGTGTGAAGCTCCCGAGCCTCGCGAGCGTCGTGCCCACGGGGTTCGAGGGCGCGACCCGCGTCAAGGGGGCGAAACCTCCACGCACGGCGCCCAACAGCGTCGTCGCCGACGCGAGCGTGCCGACCGGGAAGAAGCCGAAGAACCTGGCGCCACGTGCACCGCGCACGCCGAAGCCGCCAACCCCGCCCACGGGAGGCACCGCATGACCGAGCCGCAGTCGTTCTACGAGCAGGTCGGCGGCAGTGCGACGTTCGAGCGGCTTGTCGCCGAGTTCTACCGCGGCGTCGCCGACGACCCCGTGCTGAAGCCCATGTACCCCGAGGAGGACCTCGGTCCGGCTGCGCGACGCCTGCAGCTCTTCCTCGAGCAGTACTGGGGCGGACCGACGACCTACGGCGAGGAGCGGGGCCACCCGCGACTGCGCCTCCGCCACCAGCCGTTCAAGGTCAACCCCGACGCCCGTGACCGCTGGCTCGCCCACATGCGCACCGCCGTCGACTCGCTCGAGCTGCCCCCGCTCGCCGAGGAGACGCTGTGGGACTATCTCCAACGTGCCGCGTTCGCCATGGTGAACACGTTCGACGACTGACCGATCCACCCGCCACCCACCCGAAGCGACGAAGGAGTCACTGTGGCAGCCAACCCCACCCCCGATGCGATCATCGTCGGCGCCGGCCTCTCCGGCCTCGTCGCGGCATCCGAGCTCGTCGATGCCGGCCGCAGGGTCGTGATCGTCGACCAGGAACCCGCGGCGAGCCTCGGCGGCCAGGCCCACTGGTCGTTCGGCGGCCTCTTCCTCATCGATTCACCCGAGCAGCGCCGCATGGGCGTCAAGGACTCGCTCGACCTCGCCCGGCAGGACTGGGCCGGCACCGCGGGCTTCGACCGCGATGAGGACGAATGGGGCCGCCGCTGGGCCGACGCGTACCTCGAGTTCGCCGCCGGCGAGAAGCGTGCGTGGCTGCACGAGAAGGGCGTGCGGTTCTTCCCCGTCGTCGGCTGGGCCGAACGCGGCGCCGGGCAGGCGATCAGCCACGGCAACTCGGTGCCCCGGTTCCACATCACCTGGGGCACCGGTCCGGGCGTGCTCGCGCCGTTCATCGCCCGGGTGAAGGCCGGCGAGGCCGCGGGCCTCGTCGAGTTCCGCCACCGCCACCGCGTCGACGAGCTCATCGTCGAGGGCGGTGCGGTCGTGGGCGTCCGCGGCGCCCTGCTGGCCGCCGACGACGCCGCGCGCGGCGAGGCCTCGAACCGCGACGTGATCGGCGACTTCGAGCTTCGCGCGCCCGCCGTGGTCGTCTCGTCGGGTGGCATCGGAGGCAACCACGAACTCGTGCGCGCGGCGTGGCCGGCGCGGCTCGGCGAGCCGCCCGCCGAGATGCTCTCGGGCGTGCCGGCGCACGTCGACGGACGCATGCTCGGCATCGCCGAGGCATCCGGCGCGCGTCTCGTGAACGGCGACCGCATGTGGCACTACACCGAGGGCATCACCAACTGGGACCCGGTCTGGCCGCTGCACGGCATCCGCATCCTGCCGGGGCCCTCATCGCTCTGGTTCGACGCCGAGGGTCGCCGCCTGCCGCCGCCGCTCTTCCCCGGCTTCGACACGCTCGGCACGCTCGAACACCTCATGGCGACCGGCCACGGGCACTCGTGGTTCGTGCTCACCCAGAAGATCATCGAGAAGGAGTTCGCCCTCTCGGGCAGCGAGCAGAACCCCGACCTGACGGGCAAGGACCTGAAGCTCCTCGCCCAGCGCGTCCGGCCCGGCGCACCCGCGCCGGTCGAGGCGTTCAAGGAGCACGGCGTCGACTTCATCGTCGCCGACACACTCGACGAGCTGCTCGAGCGGATGAGCGACCTCTCCCCCGAGGTCGAGCTCGACACCGCGAACATCGAGCGCGAGGTGCACGCCCACGATCGCGAGATCGAGAACGAGTTCTCGAAGGACCTGCAGATCACGGCGCTCCGCGGTGCGCGCCGGTACCGCGGCGACAAGCTCATCCGGGTGGCGACCCCGCATCGCTTCCTCGACCCCGAGGCCGGCCCGCTCATCGCCGTGAAACTGCACATCCTCACCCGCAAGAGTCTCGGCGGCATCCAGACCGACCTCGACTCGCGCGCGCTCGGCGCCGACGGCACGCCCGTGCCGGGCCTCTACGCGGTCGGCGAGGCGGCCGGCTTCGGCGGTGGCGGCGTGCACGGCTACCGGGCGCTCGAGGGCACTTTCCTCGGCGGATGCCTCTTCACGGGTCGTTCGGCGGGGCGGGCGATCGCGCGCGGCTGAGTCAGGAGTTCGACGTCAGGACTTCAGCGTCCACGGCTTGCGGCGCACGAGCACGTGTCCGCGGCGCGACGTGAGTCGCGTCCACGGCCCGGTCTCGAAGAGCCGGACCGGGTCGTCGCCGAGGAACCCGAGGCTGAACGCGGCGAAGGCCGCGCCGGTGGGCACGTACTCGAGCCCGTCGACCCCGCGACCCCAGACCTCGGAACGCACCCGCTGCACGAGCTGCTCGCCGGTGCCCTCGGGAATGGCCTTCGCCACCTCGTCGATGCCCTCGCGGGCGGCGGACTCCAGCACCGCGGCATCCGTCTCACCGAGCGCCCGCCAGCCGCCCCTGGGCGGCGAGATGCCCGCCCAGGTCACGGTGTTCACCTCGGGCGGGCGGGACATCGACACCGGACGCGACTCGTCGTCCTCGCCGAGTTCGCCGCGCGCCCGGACGATGCGCTCGACGAGCGAGCGCATCGGCACGACCGAGTCGAACTCGTCGTCGTCGGCGAGGGCGAACGTGCGCAGTCCCAGCACGGTCGGGCTCTCGTCGAGGATGCCGCGTGGGTAGAGGATCGCGGTGTAGACGGCGAGGATGCGGGAGCCCGCGACGAGGCGCACCGACCCGTCTTCGACGCGGCCGGCCCGCTGGAGGTACGTGTGCAGGTCACCGAGCGACAAGCTGTCGGCGAGCGTGAGTCGTTCAACCATCTCCTGTCTAAACTACCAAGTGCGCAGGCCGCATTCCGGCGCATTGCGGTTCGCTGCGCAGCCGCGGCCGCCCACCGACACGGAGGATCGATGAACGGACCGATCGACGGCCTGCTGAGCACGCTCAACCTCACCGACACCGGTGCCCGCACGACGGAGGACATCTTCACCGGTCCGTCGCAATGGATGCCGCTCGGCCGCGTCTTCGGCGGGCAGGTGCTCGCCCAGTCGATCGTCGCGGCGCTGCGCACCGTGCCCGAGGACCGCAACATCCACTCGATGCACGGCTACTTCCTGCGGCCGGGTGACGTCGCGCACCCGATCACCTTCTCGGTGGATCGCATCCACGACGGCAGGTCGTTCTCCACGCGGCGCACGCAGGCCTACCAGCACGGCGAGCCGATCCTGTCGCTCATCGCCTCGTTCCAGACCCACGACGAGGGCGTCGAGCACCAGCTCGAGATGCCCGAAGGCCTGCCGGATCCCGAGTCGCTGCCGTCGACGGCCGACGTGCTCGGCAGCGTCGAACACGACGTCGCCCGCTACTGGTCGAGCGAGCGCGCCTTCGACGTGCGGCACGTGCCGTCGCCCGTGTACCTCTCGGTCGAGGGCGAGCGGTCGCCGCGGCAGGCGGTCTGGATGAAGGCGTTCGGCCGGCTTCCCGACGACCCCAAGCAGCACCGCGCGGCGCTCGCCTACGCGAGCGACTACTCCATCCTCGAGCCGGTGCTCCGTGCGCACGGAGTGGCCTGGGCGACGCCCGGCCTCAAGGTCGCGAGCCTCGACCACGCGATGTGGTGGCACCGCGACGCCCGCGTCGACGAATGGCTGCTGTACGTGCAGGAGTCGCCGTCGGCGAGCGGCGGGCGCGGCCTCTCGCTCGGTCGCATCTACACCCGCGAGGGGTTGCTCGTCGCGAGCGTCGCCCAGGAGGGCATGGTGCGGGTCCCGCACCCCGCCGACTTCGACTGAGTTTCCGCCGTGCGTTCCGGGCGCAGCTGCGACCGGTGGCACACAATGGTGAGCAGGGCGCCGCTCGGCGCCCGACACGGACGAAGGAGTTCGGCGATGGCGACTTCCCCCGATCTCACGCGGCGCGCGGCGATCGCACTCGGTTCGGCCGGCGCGATCGGCGGTGCGTTCGCACTGGCCGGCTGCACGGACGCCTCCGGCACCGGCTCCGATTCCGCGCCGCCAGCCGGCGGGGATGCCTCATCAGCGCCGCCGCCCGCCGGCGAGCAGGTCGCCGCGGCGGCCGATGTTCCCGTCGGCGGCAGCATCGACGCGACCGTCGCCGGTGCCCCGGTGCTCGTGGCGCAACCGAAGGCCGGCGAGTACGTCGCCTTCAGCGCCATCTGCACCCACCAGCAGTGCGTCGTCGCGGCGGCGGGCGCCGAGTTCCACTGCCCGTGCCACGGGTCGATCTACGACGCGGCGACCGGCGACGTGCTGGCGGGGCCGGCACCCGAGCCGCTCAGCCCGATCAAGATCGAGGTCGCCGGCGACGAGATCGTCACGGCGTCCTGAGACCGACCGGAGTCCACGGGAGGCCCGGCGACGCGGCACAGCGGGAGCTCAGCGCCGACGGAACTCGATCGGCGCCTCGAGGTACGGCTCCCAGGCGGCGCGCTCGTCGTCGCTCATGCGCCGCGGCCGCTCGGTGGCGGCATCCACGAGCACGATCGTCGTGACCGCACGGGTGTACAGCACGCGCGGCGACGCCCCGGCCGGCGAGTAGACCTCGTAGCAGACGTCGAGGCTCGCACCGCCCATGTGCCCGATCCACAGCTCGACGTCGAGCGGCAGCCGCTGATACGGGATGGGGGCGAGGTACTCCACCTCTTGGCGCGCGATGAGTGTGATGGTCGTCGAGCCGGGCGTCGCATCGAGCACGGCCGTCGACGCGCCGACCGCGTGTTCTGCAGTGCCGTCGTCGTTCACCCAGAACGCCTGGATGCGAGCCTCCTCGAGAAGGCTCAGCATCCGGGCGTTGTTCACGTGCCCGTAGGCGTCGAGATCGCTCCAGCGGAGCGGAGTCGGCACGTGCAGGCGCATGTCAGTCTCGCGTGAGCTTGCGGTACGTGGAACGGTGCGGCTTCGCGGCGTCTGCGCCGAGGCGCTCGACCTTGTTCGCCTCGTACGCCTCGAAGTTGCCCTCGAACCAGTGCCAGTTCGACGGGTTCTCGTCGGTGCCCTCGTACGCGAGGATGTGCGTCGCGATGCGGTCGAGGAACCACCGGTCGTGGGTGATCACGACAGCGCAGCCGGGGAACTCGAGCAGCGCGTTCTCGAGGCTCGACAGCGTCTCGACGTCGAGGTCGTTGGTCGGCTCGTCGAGGAGCAGCAGGTTGCCGCCCTGCTTCAGGGTGAGGGCGAGGTTCAGCCGGTTGCGCTCACCGCCCGACAGGACGCCCGCGCGCTTCTGCTGGTCGGGTCCCTTGAAGCCGAAGGTCGAGACGTACGCACGGCTCGGCACCTCGGTCTTGCCGACCTGGATGTAGTCGAGCCCGTCGGAGACGACCTCCCACAGGGACTTGTTCGGGTCGATGCCGCCACGGGTCTGGTCGACGTACGAGATCTGCACGGTCTCGCCGATCTTCACGTCGCCGCCGTCGGCGGGTTCGATGCCCACGATCGTCTTGAAGAGCGTGGTCTTGCCGACGCCGTTCGGACCGATGATGCCGACGATGCCGTTGCGCGGCAGCGAGAAGCTGAGCCCGTCGATGAGGACCCGGTCGCCGAAGCCCTTCTTCAGGTTCTTGACCTCGAGCACGATGTCACCGAGGCGGGGACCAGCCGGAATCTGGATCTCCTCGAAGTCGAGCTTGCGCGTGCGCTCGGCCTCTGCCGCCATCTCCTCGTACCGGGCGAGACGGGCCTTCGACTTGGCCTGCCGTCCCTTCGCGTTCGAGCGGACCCACTCGAGCTCTTCCTTCAGTCGCTTCGCGAGCTTCGCGTCCTTCTTACCCTGGACGGTGAGTCGCTCCTGCTTCTTCTCGAGGTAGGTCGAGTAGTTGCCCTCGTAGGGGTAGAGGCGACCGCGGTCGACCTCGCAGATCCACTCGGCGACGTGGTCGAGGAAATACCGGTCGTGGGTGACGGCGAGCACCGCGCCGGGGTACTTCGCGAGGTGCTGCTCGAGCCAGAGCACGCTCTCGGCGTCGAGGTGGTTCGTGGGCTCGTCGAGGAGCAGCAGGTCGGGCTTCTGCAGGAGGAGCTTGCAGAGTGCGACGCGGCGCTTCTCACCGCCCGAGAGCACCGAGACGATCTCGTCGCCCGGCGGGCACCGCAGCGCGTCCATCGCCTGCTCGAGCTGCGAGTCGAGATCCCACGCGTCGGCCGCGTCGATCTCCTCCTGCAGCGTTCCCATCTCGGCGAGGAGGGCATCGAAGTCGGCATCGGGCTCGGCCATGAGCAGCGAGATCTCGTTGAAGCGGTCGAGCTTCGCCTTGATGGGGCCGACGCCCTGCTGGACGTTCTCGAGCACGGTCTTGTCCTCGTCGAGCTCGGGCTCCTGCATGAGGATGCCCACGGAGAAGCCGGGGGTGAGCTTCGCCTCGCCGTTCGACGGCTGATCGAGGCCGGCCATGATCTTGAGGATCGTCGACTTTCCGGCGCCGTTCGGGCCGACGACGCCGATCTTCGCTCCGGGGAGGAACGCCATCGTCACGTCGTCGAGGATGACCTTGTCGCCGACCGCCTTGCGGGCGCGCACCATCGAGTAAATGTATTCAGCCAAGTCTTTTCCTCACACCGTTCGGCGGCCACCGAGCACGGGCCGCCGCATGTCGGCTACCAGTCTATGGGGCGCATCTGCCCGATGAGGCAGCCGCCCGTGCCGAGCGCGGGGCGCACCGCGCCGTGATAGCCGCCCGACTTGGGGCCGTACTGGCCGACGAGGCACTCGTCCTGGAAGAGTACGGCGAACTGGATCGAGTCGGCAGGATCGCCCTGGGTCGTCTCGTCGGAGGTCACCTGCATCGCCTGCTTGTCGAAGCCGGCGGCGACGAGCGCGTCGATGAAATCGCGACCGTGCGCTTCGGCGTTGGCGGCGACGACGGCCGCGTTGACCGAGTTGAAGTACTCGAGGTTCTCGGCGGCCGAGAGCTCGGGTCGGAGCGTCGGCGGCGCAGCCGGCGCGGTCGATGCCGGAACCGATGCGCTCGGCGACTGCGAAGCTGTCGGCGGCGTCGACCCGCCGAACGTGCAGCCGGCGAGCGCGAGCACCGTCGCGGTCGTGACCAGCGCGAGCGCCGCCGTCGTGCCGATCCGCCGTGCCATGCTTCCCCTCACCGCG
>Ga0256889_1000444_pt1 | contig 10823 bp, 8 predicted proteins | sample MC6MC0512MT_FD_186338 | JGI IMG/M metagenome (GOLD analysis project Ga0256889, IMG submission 186338) | Metatranscriptome of enriched soil aggregate microbial communities from Iowa State University, Ames, United States - MC6-MC0512-MT... | ecosystem: Environmental > Terrestrial > Soil >...
CCCGTCTCGGGTCGCCCGCTGAGCACTCGCACGGGGAGGTGCGGCATGCCGGGTATCGACGTCATCGCAGGCATCGCGATCATCGCGACCTTCGTCATCGTGAGCGTCGCGACCGCCGACACGGGTGCGCTCGAGCAGCGCATGCGTCGTCGGGGCAGCGTCGGGGAGTCGGCCGAGGCGATGCGGCACGCGCAGGACGTGATGGACTTCGCGCGCGGCGGCTACCTCGGGGTCGTCTGCACGCCGAGCCGTCGCCTGCAGCTGTCGGGCGATCTCGAGTCCGAGTCGGCGACGGGCATCACGACGCCACCCGAGCCGTCGGCCGCCGTCGTCGCGGTGGCGACTCCCGTGCCCGGGCCCCGGCACCTCGTCCCGGTGCGCAGGGCGACGCGGTCGCGGCGAGCCGGGGGCATCCGCGCCATCGTGGGAACCCGGCGTCGCGCCGGCCGAGCGCATCGCGCGATCAGGCCGGCGGGGCGAAGAGTCCGGGCCACCACGCGACCGCCAGGGGATACCCGATGAACGACGCCATGTCGAGCACCCAGTGCGCGATGACGAGCGGCATCGTGCGACCCCAGCGCGTGTAGCACCAGCCGAACACGACGCCCATCGCCACGTTGCCCGCGAACGGCCCGAAGCCCTGGTAGAGGTGGTACGAGCCGCGGAGGAGCGCGCTCGAGACGATCGTCGCCCAGGGCCCCACGCCGAGCTGACGCAGGCGCGTGAAGAGATAGCCGACGACGATGATCTCCTCGGTCAGCGCAGCCTTGAGCGCGGCCAGCACGAGGATCGGCACGGTCCACCAGTGCGTGTCGAGGGGTGACGGCACGACGTTCACGGTGATGCCGGCCGCCCTGCCGATCGCGTAGAGGGCGAGGCCGGGCACTCCGATCACCAGAACGAGCGCGATACCGGATGCCGCATCCCGGCCCGGCCTCGTGAGGTCGAAGCCGATCCGGCGGAAGCCGCTGCGGGTCGGCTGCCAGAGCAGGTACAGCGCGAGCGCGACGACGAACAGCCCGAAGAAGACGTCGAGGAACTGGTAGGTGAAGTCGAGCCACTCGCGGCTCGAGCGCGACTGGTTCAGGGCGGCGGACTGCTTCGCGAGCGGGGTCGTGTCGGTCAGGCGAGCGACGATCGACACGATCGAGTACACGGCCGACGCACCGAGCGAGAGCCCGAGCACGATGACGATCTCGGCGCGCAGACGGAACGCCCAGCGCGCCTGGAGACCACGAACCTTGGGAACGCCTGCACGTGGGCTGTGCAGTGGTCGTGCATCCGACATGCAGTAATCATCGCACGGACGGTCGCGGCGCAACGATCGTGCGTGATCTCGGCGAAATACGCCGCGACCCCGGTCGCTAGGTTGCGCATCGGTAACGGTTTCCGTCTCGACTTTGCATCTCAGGGAACGATTCGTAGTCTGGCACCACGAAGCGCACAGCCCGGCCAAGAGCCGTGCCGTTCCGCGCACATCTCACAGGAGGAACATTGAAGAACAAGAGAATCGGCGCTGCAGCCATTGCTCTTGCTGCCGCCGGCGCACTGGTGCTCACCGGCTGCACGAGCGGCGGCGGGGGCGAGTCCACCGAGGCCGCCGGCGACCCGAACGCGATCATCACGACCAACGGCTCCGAGCCGCAGAACCCGCTGATCCCGACCAACACCACCGAGACCGGTGGCGGCAAGATCGTCACCTCGATCTTCTCGGGTCTCGTGTCGTACACGGCCGAGGGTGAGATCGTGAACGACGCTGCCGAGTCGATCGAGTCCGACGACAAGCAGAGCTGGACCGTCACCCTCAAGGACGGCCTGACGTTCACCGACGGCACCCCCGTCACGGCGCAGTCGTTCGTCGACGCGTGGAACTACGGCGCGAAGTTCAGCAACGCCCAGAGCGCTTCGTACTTCTTCGACGACATCCAGGGCTTCAGCTACACCGAGGACTCGGAGCTGACCGGCCTCAACGTCGTCGACGACAAGACCTTCACGGTCGACCTGGTCGCGCCCGAGGCGGACTGGCCGCTGCGCCTCGGCTACTCGGCCTACTACCCGCTCCCCGCGTCGGCTTACGACGACATGGAGGCCTTCGGCGAGCACCCGATCGGCAACGGTCCGTACATGCTCGACGGCGACGACGCTTGGACCCACGAGGAGAACATCAAGCTCGTCACGAACCCCGACTACGACGGTGTTCGCAAGGCCAAGAACGGTGGCCTGACCATCGTCTTCTACGCCTCGCAGGACGCGGCCTACGCCGACGTGCAGGCCGGCAACCTCGACGTGCTCGACGCCGTGCCCGACTCGGCGTTCGCGACCTACGAGGACGAGTTCGGCGACCGTGCGGTCAACCAGCCGGCAGCCATCTTCCAGGGCTTCAACATGCCGTACTACCTCGAGCACTGGAGCGGTGACGAGGGCAAGCTCCGTCGCGCCGCCATCTCGATGGCGATCAACCGCGACGAGATCACCGACGTGATCTTCCAGGGCACCCGCACTCCGGCCTCCGACTTCACCTCGCCGGTCATCGCCGGCTGGTCGGACAGCCTCGACGGCGCAGACGTGCTGAAGTACGACCCCGAGAAGGCGAAGGAGCTGTGGGCCGAGGCCGACAAGATCTCGCCCTACGGCGACACCGTCTTCGACATCGCCTACAACGCCGACGGCGGCCACCAGGCCTGGGTCGACGCGGTCGTGAACTCGATCTCGAACACCCTCGGCATCCAGGCCGTGGGCAAGCCCTACCCGACGTTCGCCGCGGCCCTCGATGACCGCGAGAACAAGAAGCTGACCGGTGGCACGCGCGCCGGCTGGCAGGGCGACTACCCCTCGATGTACAACTTCCTCGCGCCGCTCTACCAGACCGGTGCCGGATCGAACTACGAGGGCTACTCGAGCGCTGAGTTCGACGGTCTCCTGAAGGAGGGCGCCACCGCCTCGACCCCCGAGGACGCGACCGCGACCTACCAGAAGGCAGAGGAGGTCCTGCTCAAGGACCTGCCCGCCATCCCGCTGTGGTACTCGAACGTGACCGGCGTCTCGGCCGACACGGTCGACAACGTGCAGTTCGGCTGGGACTCGGTGCCGCTGTACACCGAGATCACCAAGGCGGCGCAGAACTAAGACGACACCCTCGTCTATAATCCCGTCTAGCATGATGTCCGGGGCGTAGCCGCCCCGGACATCATGCTGATATCCGAACAACTCTGTGATTGCGGCCCAAAATGCTCTCAGCACTAGACACTGAGGAGCGCTGATGCTCTGGTACACCGGAAAGCGACTCCTCCAAATCATCCCCGTGCTCCTCGGAGCCACCTTCCTCATCTACTTCATGGTGTTCTCCATGCCCGGAGACCCGATCGCGGCGCTCTTCGGCGACCGGCCACCGGCGCCCGGCGTCATCGAACAGCTCCGCGAGCAGTACCACCTGAACGAACCGTTCATCGTGCAGTACTTCTACTACCTCGCCGGCATCTTCCAGGGTGACTTCGGCGTCACCTACTCGGGCCAGCCGGTCAGCGAGGTCCTGGCGCGCACCTTCCCGGTGACGATCCGCCTGGCACTCCTCGCGATCTTCTTCGAGATGGTGGCCGGCATCGGCGTCGGTCTCATCAGCGGCCTGCGCAAGGGCGGCATCTTCGACGCGACCGGTCTCGGCGTGAGCCTCGTGCTCATCTCGCTGCCGATCTTCGTGCTCGGCTTCGTCGCCCAGTACTTCATGGGCATCCAATGGGGTTGGTTCAGCCCGACGGTCGGGGCCGGTGCACCGACCGTCGACCTCATCCTGCCGGCGATCGTGCTGGCGACCATCAGCTTCGCGCAGATCTCGCGATTGACGCGCTCCTCGGTCATCGAGACCCAGGGGCTCGACTTCGTGCGCACCGCGTACAGCAAGGGACTCGGGCGTCGACGCATCGTGCCCGTGCACATCCTGCGCAACTCGCTGATCCCGGTCGTCACGTACCTCGGCACCGACTTCGGCACGCTGCTCGTGGGCGCGACCGTCACCGAGGGCATCTTCAATGTGCCCGGCGTCGGCCGCACGCTCTACCAGGCGGTCATTCGGAGTGAAGGACCCACCGTCGTGTCCTTCGTCACGATCATGGTGCTCCTGTACCTCATCGTGAACCTCCTGATCGACCTTCTCTACGCCGTGCTCGACCCGAGGATCCGCTATGCCTGACCAGTCTTCATCGAAGCCCCCCATCGAGCACTACGTCGCTCCCCTGGAGGAGACGCCGCTCAGCGCCATCGACTCGGTCAAGACCGAGGGCAAGCCGTCGAACCTCTGGATCGACGCCTGGGCCGACCTGCGTCGCCGACCGATGTTCTGGATCTCCTCCGCGCTGATCCTCATCATCGTGTTCATCGCGCTGTTCCCCGGCCTGTTCACCTCGGTCGACCCGAGCCACGGCTGCCTGCTGGCGAACAGCAACGGAGCGCCCGAGGCCGGGCACCCGCTCGGCTTCACGCGCCAGGGCTGCGACGTGTGGTCGCGCATCGTTCACGGTGCCGGCACCTCGCTCGCGGTCGGCATCATCGTCACCATCCTCGTGTTCACCCTCGGCGTGCTCTTCGGCGCGTTCGCGGGCTACTACGGCGGCTGGACCGACGGTGTGCTCTCGCGCGTCGGCGACATCTTCTTCTCGATCCCCTACATCCTCGCGGCCGTCGTGATCATGTCGGTGCTCGCGAACTACCGCAACGTGTGGGTCATCTCGCTCGCGATCGGCATCTTCGCGTGGCCAGCGACGGCCCGTGTGCTGAGGTCCGAGATCCTGCGGGTCAAGAACTCCGACTTCGTCACCGCCGCGACGGCGATCGGCGTCTCGCGGTTCAAGATCCTCTGGGCGCACGTCGTGCCGAACTCGATCGCCCCGGTCATCGTCATCGCGACGATCTCGCTCGCCGGTGCGATCGTCGCCGAGGCGACGCTGTCGTTCCTCGGCGTCGGCCTGCCGTCGAACATCATGTCCTGGGGCAACGACATCGCCCAGGCGCAGACGACGCTGCGCACCGCTCCGCAGGTGCTGATCTACCCGTCGATCGCGCTCTCCCTGACCGTGTTCTCGTTCATCATGCTCGGTGAAGTCGTGCGAGACGCACTCGACCCGAAGGCGAGGGCACAGCGATGAGCACCCCCCTGCTGCAAGTCAAAGACCTCAAGGTCGCATTCCGCACCCAGAACGGCGTCGTGGAGGCCGTGCGCGGCGTGAGCTTCAACCTCGACCGGGGCTCGAGCCTCGCGATCGTGGGTGAGTCGGGCTCCGGCAAGTCGACGACCGCGCACGCGATCATCAACCTGCTGCCCGGCACGGGTCACATCTCCGGCGGGCAGATCCTGCTCGACGGCGAAGACCTCGCCCAGGCGTCGCAGAAGGAGATGGAGCAGATCCGCGGTCGCAAGATCGGCTTCGTCCCCCAGGACCCGATGTCGAACCTCAACCCCGTGTGGTCGATCGGCTTCCAGGTCGAGGAGGCGATCCGTGCGAACGGCATCGCCAGCGGCCGCAAGGAGGTCAAGGCGCGCGCCATCCAGGTGCTGAAGGAGGCGGGCCTGCAAGACGCCGACCGGCGCCTCAAGCAGTACCCGCACCAGTTCTCGGGCGGCATGCGCCAGCGCGTGCTGATCGGCATGGGCCTCGCGGCGAACCCGCAGCTGCTCATCGCCGACGAGCCCACCTCGGCGCTCGACGTCACGGTGCAGCGCGTCATCCTCGACCACCTCGAATCGCTCACCCGCGAGCTCGGCACGACGCTGCTGTTCATCACGCACGACCTCGGCCTCGCCGCCGAGCGTGCCGAGCAGCTGCTCGTCATGTACAAGGGCCAGGTCGTCGAGGCCGGTCCGTCGCGCGAGATCCTGCAGAACCCGCAGCACCCGTACACGCAGCGTCTCGTCGCCGCGGCACCGAGCCTCGCGTCGCGTCGCATCCAGGCGACCGGCAGCATCTCGGCGGCCGAGTCGGCCATCGCGAGCGACGCGTCGGCGGCTGCGGGCGAGGCGATCGACCTCATCGCGACGGCCGAGGCACGTGCCGAGGCCCTCGAGGCGGCTGAGTCGCAGCCGCCCGCGATCGTGGTCGAGAACCTCACCAAGGTGTTCAAGATCCGCGGTTCGGGCGACTTCACCGCGGTCGACCAGGTCTCGTTCCAGATCCCCAAGGGCACCACGATGGCGCTCGTCGGCGAGTCGGGTTCGGGCAAGTCGACGGTCGCGAAGATGCTGCTGAAGCTCGAAGAGGCGACCAGTGGCAAGATCGTGGTCGGCGGCAGGGACCTGGCTGCGACCAAGGGCAAGGAGCTGTTCGAGCTCCGCAGCCGCATGCAGCCGGTCTTCCAGGACCCGTACGGTTCGCTCAACCCGCTCCGCAACATCGGCAACACGATCGCCGAGCCGCTGCAGACGCACAAGGTGGGCACGTCGAAGTCGCGCCGCGAGCGCGTCTTCGAGCTGCTCGACCAGGTGTCGCTGCCGCGCACGCTCGTCAGTCGCTACCCGAACGAGCTGTCGGGCGGTCAGCGCCAGCGCATCGCGATCGCGCGCGCGCTCGCGCTGAAGCCCGAGATCGTCATCCTCGACGAGGCGGTCTCGGCGCTCGACGTGCTCGTGCAGGCGCAGATCCTGCGCCTGCTCGCCGAACTCCAGTCGGAGCTCAACCTCACGTATCTCTTCATCACCCACGACCTCGCGGTCGTGCGCGTCATCGCCGACCACGTCAGCGTGATGCAGAAGGGCCGCATCGTCGAGGCCGCCACGACCGACGAGGTCTTCGGCAGCCCGAAGGAGCAGTACACGCGCGACCTGCTCGCCGCCATTCCCGGCGCGAACATCGAGCTGGGGGCGTAGCCCAGCAGCGCCCGAACGCCCGGCATCCGACCTCGGATGCCGGGCGTTCGGCATTCACTCGGCTGGGCACGGTAGGCTGTCATGGCGCGAACCGTCGATCCACGGTCGTCCGCGCTCCCACAGACTCCCATCCAGCGCATCCGCGCGGCCCGGGCGAGCCCGTTTTCCGGGTCGGCCGGCCGGTCACGGCGGATGCCTCACCGCGAGGACGAAATCCATGGCGAAGGCCACCCGCAACTCCCTGCGCAACGTCGCGATCGTCGCGCACGTCGACCACGGCAAGACGACGCTCGTCGACGCGATGCTCAAGCAGACCCACTCGTTCGCCGAGCACGCCCACGTCGACGACCGTGCGATGGACTCGAACGAGCTCGAGCGTGAGAAGGGCATCACGATCCTCGCGAAGAACACCGCGGTGGAGTACAACGGTGCGCACGCGACCGACGGACCCGTCACGATCAACGTGATCGACACGCCCGGCCACGCCGACTTCGGCGGTGAGGTCGAGCGCGGTCTGTCGATGGTCGACGGCGTCGTGCTCCTCGTCGACGCGAGCGAGGGCCCGCTGCCGCAGACGCGCTTCGTGCTGCGCAAGGCGCTCGAGGCCCGCCTGCCGGTGATCCTGCTCGTCAACAAGACCGACCGTCCCGACGCGCGCATCGAGGAGGTCGAGGAGGAGAGCCACGACCTGCTGCTCGGCCTCGCGTCCGACCTCGTCGACGACGTGCCCGACCTCGACGTCGACGCGCTCCTCGACGTGCCCGTCGTCTACGCATCCGGCAAGGCCGGCCGGGCGTCGCGCAACCGTCCCGGCAACGGCGAGCTGCCCGACAACGACGACCTCGAGCCGCTGTTCGGCGCGATCCTCGAGCACGTGCCCGCGCCGTCGTATGACGACGAGGCGCCGCTCCAGGCGTGGGTCACGAACCTCGACGCGTCGCCGTTCCTCGGCCGCCTCGCGCTGCTGCGCGTCTTCAACGGCACGATCAAGAAGGGCCAGACGGTGGCCTGGGTGCGCCACGACGGCTCGCACTCGAACGTGCGCATCACCGAGCTCCTGAAGACGAAGGCGCTCGAGCGCTTCCCCGCCGAGGAGGCGGGCCCCGGTGACATCATCGCCGTCGCCGGCATCGAGGAGATCACGATCGGCGAGACCCTCGCCGACCCCGAGGACGTGCGCCCCCTGCCGGCGATCCACGTCGACGACCCCGCGATCTCGATGACGATCGGCACGAACACGTCGCCGATCGTCGGCAAGGTCAAGGGGCACAAGCTCACCGCGCGCATGGTGAAGGACCGGCTCGACCGCGAACTCGTGGGCAACGTCTCGCTGCGCGTGCTCGACATCGGCCGACCCGATGCGTGGGAGGTGCAGGGCCGCGGCGAGCTCGCGCTCGCGATCCTCGTCGAGCAGATGCGGCGCGAGGGCTACGAGCTCACCGTGGGCAAGCCCCAGGTGGTCACGAAGCAGGTCGACGGCAAGACGCACGAGCCCTACGAGCACCTCACGATCGACGCGCCCGAGGAGTACCTCGGCGCGATCACGCAGCTGCTCGCCGCCCGCAAGGGCCGCATGGACAACATGTCGAACCACGGCACGGGCTGGGTGCGCATGGAGTTCATCGTGCCGAGCCGCGGCCTCATCGGCTTCCGCACCGAGTTCCTCACGCAGACCCGCGGCACGGGCATCGCGAACGCCATCTCGCACGGCTACGACGAGTGGGCCGGCGCGATCACGACGCGGAACAACGGCTCGATCGTCGCCGACCGCGCCGGCGTCGTGACGCCGTTCGCGATCATCGCCCTGCAGGAGCGCATGACGTTCTTCGTGAACCCGACCGAAGAGGTCTACGAGGGCATGGTCATCGGCGAGAACTCGCGCGCCGACGACATGGACGTCAACATCACGAAGGAGAAGAAGCTCACGAACATGCGTTCGTCGACGGCCGACACCTTCGAGTCGATGACGCCCTCGCGCCAGCTGACGCTCGAGGAGTGCCTGGAGTTCGCGCGCGAGGACGAGTGCGTCGAGGTCACGCCCGAGAAGGTGCGCATCCGCAAGGTCGAGCTCGACGCCACGGCGCGCGCGCGAGCGACGTCGCGGCTCAAGAAGCAGGGCTGAGCGCCGCTCTCGCCCGTCACACGGTGCGGATGCTCCGGGGTCGCCCCGGCGCATCCGCATCGTCGTCTTCGGCGAGGGCTGAGGAGAGCGCGCTCACGACGCACGGGTTGTATGCATGCGTATCGGAGGTACTTCCCAGAATCGGTGCGTACGGTAGCCGAGTTCGTCTCGACTTCGAGACAGTACCGTTTCTGCCACGAAACCCGACCCCCCTGATACGTAACGCGTGATGACTTTCCCCCAGCATGGCCGCCGTGCGGCCGCCGCCGCCCCTGCCCGCCCCCGTCAGACCCGTCGCTCGGCGATCACCCGCCAGGCGCTCCCCATGCTCGCCATGGGCTTCGTCGGTGCGATGCTCGTCGCCACGAGCGTCCCGGCCCTCGCCGTGACCGCGACCGATTCGACGGCACGCGCCTCCGTGTACGCGCCCGTCGAGGACACCGTGACCTTCACCCCCCAGCACGTCGAGGTCGGCGCCGACGCCGTCGAGGCCGAGCTCGCCGCGGAGTCGTACGACGTCGTCCAGGCGCCGCCGCCCATCGTCTCCCAGGTCGCCGGGCTCGGCTCGGTGTCGATCATCGAGTCCGACCGCATCGTCTGGCCCGTGCAGAGCCCCGACCGCCGAAGCGACGGGTTCGGACCGCGCGACGCGCCGTGCGCCGGCTGCTCGACCGCCCACGACGGCGTCGACTTCACTCCCGGCGAAGGGACGCCGGTCATGTCGATCGCCGACGGCGTCGTCGTGAAGGCGACCGAGAACGGCGGGGGCCTCGGCGTCAACGTCGAGGTCGAGCACAACATCGGCGGCGAGCTCATCACGAGCTCCTACGCCCACATGCAGTTCGGCTCGATCGCGGTCTCCGTCGGTCAGCGCGTCACCGCGGGCCAGCAGGTCGGCAACGTCGGCAACACGGGCCAGTCGACCGGGCCGCACATGCACCTCGAGATGTTCGGTGCCGACGGCGTGCGCTTCGACGGCTTCGCGTGGCTCGGCGCCCGGATCGGCTGATCGGGCCTAGGCGCCCGTGAACCGAGGCTCGCGCTTCTCGATGAACGCGGCGACGCCCTCGCGCATGTCGTCGGTTCGGAACGCGTCGCCGAAGCCCTCGATCTCGAGCTCCGTCGCGGTCGCGGTCGGCGTGCCGGTCGCGGCGACGAGCACGCGCTTGGCGAGGCCGACCGCCGGTGCGGCGTTCTGCGAGACGAGTGCGATCGTCTCGCGGGCGCCCGCGAACAGCGCCTCCCGATCCGCGTAGCGGCGTGCGACGAGCCCGGCCGTGACCGCCTCGTCGATGCCGATGCGACGGCCGGTGTAGATGAGCTCCTTCGCTGCGGCGAGGCCGACCGCGCGGGGCAGCCGCACGGTGCCGCCGAAGCCCGGGATGAGCCCCAGGTGCACCTCGGGCTGACCGAAGGTCGAGGCATCCGTCGCATAGATGAGGTCGCAGGCGAGGGCCATCTCGAGCCCGCCGCCGAGCGCGAAGCCGTCGACGCACGCGATGACGGGCACCGGGAGCGCCTCGATGGCTGCGGCCACCCGATGACCGGCCCGGGCGGCGTCCTCGCCGGCCTCGGGCGTGAGCCCCGACATCGCCCGGATGTCGGCTCCGGCGATGAAGGCACGGCCGCCTTCGCCCGCGAGCAGCACGCCGCGCACCGAGGTGCCGTCGGCGGCGATGTCGGCGGCGAGCCCGGCGAACGCCGCCTCGAGCGCCGCCAGCACCGCGGGAGAGAGGGCGTTGAGCGCCCTGGGCCGGTCGATCGTGACGACGGCCACGTCGCCGTCGCGGTCGACCCGCACCTCGGGGGCGTCGTTCGGGGTCCCGGTCGCGGCGTCGGTCATCGTCG
>Ga0256889_1000451_pt1 | contig 10714 bp, 14 predicted proteins | sample MC6MC0512MT_FD_186338 | JGI IMG/M metagenome (GOLD analysis project Ga0256889, IMG submission 186338) | Metatranscriptome of enriched soil aggregate microbial communities from Iowa State University, Ames, United States - MC6-MC0512-MT... | ecosystem: Environmental > Terrestrial > Soil >...
GGCGCTCGTTATTACTTTATATTTTGAAAATAAACATAGCTTTTCAGTTCGATTTTATTAGATATAAACAGAATAAAAAAAAGACCATTGGTCAAAATTAAATGTAAATTCTTGCTAGCTTAAAGCGTGTGCGCTACGATGCCACGTCATGAAGTGCTGTTCGATAGGCGGGATCTTCCGAGTTTTAGTCCAGTCGTTCTAAAACGGGAATTTCTAGCGAAATAGTTAGTTTGCAGTACGACACAAATGACAACTTTCGTAGTATTGGTCTACGGAGGACTTGACTGCGATGACCGGTTTCCATGCTCAGTGTGATTCGACGCAAGGTCGAATCAACGCCCCGAGGTTGCGTTATTGGCGGGGACACGTCGTCCAGCATCGATCTGGGTACAACTGGGGCGACTCCTTGGCCCCTGAATACCTTGTGAAAGACAGTGATGCTGTTCGGAGGTCCGACCGATCGTTACTGCGCGCGGTTGAGACATATTTCCTAAATCTCCAATGGCTGTGGAAACGATAGCAGGGACCCGCTATGAATACCGAGCAACCAGATGATGTCTGGCAACACATTATCAAAGGCTTCTTTTTTATGGAGATACAGCGTGAAGCTCTTATCAATGCAAAGACGGTCCGCGCAAAGCGTGGGCGCCCATCGCGCATCGGTGACTCCGAGCAGGTAATTCTTAGTTTCGTTGCTGCGCGAATTGCAGAGATTGAACGCCGCAGCCGAGGGACGATCGCTATGGATTGGGCTGATTCGACGTTGGGCCACTACGGCGAACAGTTGTGGTCTCGAGGAATCGCGCGCCGTAAGGCAGTGTGCGCGCTATCAGGAGTGACCATCAATCGGGGCGACACAGTGTACAAACCGCGTCACGTGGGCGGGCGGACACCATTGAATGCCACTGCCATGATCTTGGCCTCGTTCCTTGAAGAGCACTATTTCCAAGAATCGAGTGATCGGGTCTGTCGAACATAGTCGCGATGTCTTATTCCATTTCTATCCCGCAGTGTGTGGCAGTTTGTCTGCTATCGGGCGCGGATGAGCAACGTACCCTCCTGACGTGTTCAGGTGCGTCTCTTGATTGCGCCGCGCCGTTTGGGCGCGGCTGACGATTGCTAGAGAAAGCGTAGAGGGCCACATCCTCCTTTTGCGGTTGGCTGCTGCGCTTCGCGGCGACGGTCAGGATTATCGATCATAGATGCGCCTCGCTCGCGATGCTAGCTACGCTTGGGTCACTGCGCTTTCACGAGGTATTCCGGCTGTTTCTGCCTTTGAGCGCAGTGTCATTTCCTGAGGACAAGCCAGGATATGCGTTGCGCTATCGAAAGGACCGTCCCCGGCCCGAGAGTCGAGGGTCGAGGTCCTCAGGCTGGGTGCAAGAGGCAGCTGTTTAAGGCGAAGTGCCTTCCGTCGAGTGTGGATTCGCTCAAGGTGGTCCAGTTTTCACGCGACGCATGTAGTGAAGCACTCGTTGCCACGGCACTGCAAGGTGCACGTTACAAGGGCGACTGAACGCGCTGGTGTCGGAAAAGCATGCATCTTAGCAATGCCCACACCGCACGCCTCCGCAGGAGCAACCGCGTGCTATGCGAGACAGATTGTGTGCGTAAAACTGCAAACCTTCAAACCAATGGTTTGAAAAAATCCAGGTTTTCTGCTTGGAATGCCCATAACAGGTACGATTCGCTCGATGGCTTTAGGCAGAGCCAAGTGGAGAACGCGCCAACTAGATGAGGAGACCGCAGGCATTCAGATAGTCGACGAAGTACCGATCTGTCTGACTGACTGCCGCGCGACTCATTGAAGTCGTGAGCACGGGCCATCTCCACCAATGGATGACACCATTGTAAACCTACCTTCCGTAGTATTTTCGTGAGGTGTGTAGACATGCTCAAGGAGTACAAGATCTACTCAGATGTGCTTGAGACCGTGGTCGCATCGGCCGAAGTGTCGTCACGTCACTCCACGCTATGCGGTCTTCTTGCTAACCGATCCAGATTATCCGGCCTCGCTCATATTACATCTCGCGCTCGAAACGCACATCGACCAGGAAGGATTGTCGATGAATCGTATCGGCAGATCGCACCGGACTTCAATGAATGGCTGAATAACCAGCTCGACCTATGCCACGGTGACGCAGGAAAGGTCTGGGAATTTTTCCACAACCAGCGCTATCTCCTGACCGAAGTGCGACAGATATTGCATTATTTTTCACATGATTGGGGCGGAGACCAGGATAACTTCGCGCAGATACGCATATGGGAGGAACAGGAATTCCCCGCTGACGACACCTTTGAAAGGAAGACCTGGGGAATCTGTGTCGATGCTGATCCAACAGAGCGCGGCACTGTATGTTTTCATGGACGAGGAACGAAGGTGCCACTTGGAAAAGCGGGTTATCGCCTGTGCGATATAGTGGACATGAAGATGTTTAACACAATCGCCAATGGCTGGTATGAAATTGAGCGTGCCGTCCTGAGCGGCGGGATGAGTGATTGTGCATCAAGCAACTCCGTGATTTTTGATAGGAGCGAAGACGGGGGCGATGTTCATCCATATCGATATCCCCGAGACGGGCAACGTTTTTTCGACGACTGGTCCGCATCGAGTGCAGGACGGTCAGGAAATCGGGTGAGCCGCCACTGGTCTTTCGACACTGTTGAGCACATGGACGCGCGTAATATCCGCTCGTTTACTTTCTTTTTGCAGTCCGGTGATCAATGCAAGGTGCCGTCGGTCAGAGCTGATATTACTACGCCCGTTCGGACGTTATACAGACGACTACAGGAGTTCGATCGACGTGTCGGTACACCCTTCAGTTGGTACTTCTATGGGCTTCAAGGTGATCTGGTCGCACAACAGGTTTTGGAGTCTATCGCTGATGGAGTAAGAGACGGGCTAATCAAGCTTCCGGACCATGATAGCCGCATATTGCTTCAATGGAAAGAACAGTCCTACGGTTTCTAAGAAAACAATGAAAGGCAAGGAGGGCGGTGATGGCTCTTTATCAAAATAGCGGTGTCGTGATGAAGGTTGACGATGAGGCGTTCGCGAGGACATATAAACCAGGTGAGGGTGCGCTCTACGCCGGTATCTATCGCTGCACGAAGTGCGGCCATGAGATTGGAATTGCAGAAGGTCATATCCTACCCTCGCAGTCCCACGGTCAACACCCACCGATGCTCGGAAGCATCGTATGGCAATTGGTTGTTTACGCCCAGCATAACCAGTAAGGTGTGATCAACGTCGCGACAAATCTTATGATGCAGGGGATGCCAGGCAGAGATAGTCAAAGCATCTAGTCAGACGAAGCTGCCTCACGTCGAAGCTCGAACCCTCGTTGGCCCGCAGAGCATCGCGGGCTTTTTTTGAATGTGAAATTATCATTTCACGCGAATCGATCGATATAGTGCAATTCTAAAAATTGTACTGCAGGTAGATTTGATTGAAATTTATTCCAGGGTTCGGCTTTTTGATGCTCGCATTGGAAAGGTGTTGAAAGCGGTATCCAGCCTGATATTGCTGTTTTGCACCGAACTGTGCGCCTATGCCGACCATATCTGCGAATTGGAACCCGCTCGATAAAGTGTACGAATCGGAGATGCGTGGATGCGAAAGGAGTCTTATACCGACACCTGCTTCGATGAACGGTCGGAGGATGCCGGCGCTCCTTATGAAGCGGAAAACCGGCGTGAAGCCAAATTCGACTATATTACTGTGTTCATTTCCTTCATCGGTGTGCCAATATGCGACATGGCCTTCTCCTACCAGAGTGAATTGCCAGCCAGCAATTTCCCACCAATTCAGGCCAGCGTTCCAAATTCCACCGAGATCCAGCTTCTGCACATGATGGTCAGCAGTACCTCCTGCGACCTGTACTCCCCAAGTATCTGCTAGGGCCGCCCTGCATTCGAACACGACGGATGCCGAAACGAGAACGAGTGCACATATTTTCCGTACAGCAGAAGATGGAGACGACTGACTTGTATTTGACATCGTTTGTCTAGATTGATGTAGTTATTTTGATAACGGTTCGAAACTTTCAAAACCCGACGCGAATCGCCATGCGCCCATACGCATGATCACAGATTAACGTGTTTATGGGGTCGGCGCAGAAATCGTGCCTTTAAAATACAATCGGATCCTATCGCGCCGTCGAGCCAGAGTAGCTCTATCCGGCGCATCTCACGTCGGTATTTTCGAAATAGACAATCCGCTGTTACCAGCGCAGGAGCGTTGGGCCAACTAGCGCACCAACGACTGCGCCGAGTGCCATACCGAGGACGTACCACATGCTCCAGAACGCAGGACTCATCTCTGGACAATGCAAGCAATAAACCACAGTGGCAAGAGACGTGGCTAGCAATCCTGAAAACGCGCCAGCGACGCGTAAGCGTGTTGGTGCTAGGCTGCGCACAGCAAGGAAGACTGCGATAAAGGTCGGCAAGGAAAGGAGAAGGATGTTGAGCGGACACGATCGCCAGGATGCACCATAAATCAGGTCAGACCGGTCCTGAGGTTCCGCAATAGCCACAACGCTAATGCCCCAAAGCCACACGAGCAAAACAGGTCCGCCAACGAGAATACGAATGGTGCTGAAGTTCGATTTAGCGCCTGGCCGTGACAACCGGTTGACCGTTAGCATTGCGCCACTTGCGATACTTAGAGGAAACGCCAGCTTCATCCAGAACAGTGCCGTCAGTACCGCTATTGCAAGGTCAGGCCGGGGCCGGAAGACGAGATACATCAGAAGCAGGGAGCCAGATGTACCCAAGGCAATCGATGTAGCAAATCGACGGTGTGCCGCGTGGGGTGGGACACTGTGTACACCGGTTGACAGCAAATCGACGAGTTCCTCAGTTCTCATGTGATGCCCCTTACACGCGCTGCAAGTGCCTTCAATCCGCGATGTACGCTAACTTTGACGGCTGACTCCGAAAGGCCGGTAAGATGCGCGGCTTCCGCGACAGACAAGCCCTGTAACTTCACATGGAGAATCGACATCCTCTGCTTGTCTGGCAAATGATCGAGCAGCTTGCCAATGTCGCGTCGGGCGTCGCCGGGTTCGTTATCCGACGATGCAAAGATCTCGTCATGATCGTCGATTGATTCGGTGACGGCATCCTTGCGCGCACGTGCTCGTAGAAAATCCGTGAGCTTGTAGCGTGCGATTGCATGCACCCACGCTGTGAGTGGCTCATCTGGACGGTAGGTATGGCGTGCGTTATGTACGGCTATCAGTACTTCCTGCACCAGGTCTTCGATATCATCCCGCATTTGCGGAATCCTATTGCGAAAATATCCGCGCAACACTCGCGTAAGGTCGGACAGAAAGTCCCGGTAAGAGTCGGCATTCCCGCTCAGACCGGCAATGAATGATGCGTTCAGGCGCTGTTCCACGTTGTGCAAAGAGCTTCTCCAGCATCACAATGCCGTGTGGTCCCGAACAGCATCTTCCAGTTTCTGTTTCATCCCTGCGAACCGACGGTCGAGGGCCTCTGGGTCATCGCGGTTTAGGGCAATCATTTGTGCTCGGCTGTCGCCTCCACGTACGACCTCGAATGCGTCGGTCCTGATACCTTCTGCTATCGCATCGGCCACGGCCGAAGCGGGTTCTCGCACAAAGCCAAGGTCCGGACCCGCCCTCGACGTTATCATCATCGGCGTTTCAGTCGCCCCCGGATATACCGTCATTACACGCACGCCTTCATCTCTGAGTTCCCGCCGCAAGGCTTCGCCAAAGCGAGAGAGTCCGGCCTTGGCTGCCGCGTAAGTCGTGTAGAAAGGCATCCCGATAAGGGCAATACCCGAAGCAACATTGATAACGAGTGCGTCCCCTGTACGGCGCAGAATAGGCAGAGCTGAGCGAGTAAGCAGAATCGGTGCGATGAGGTCAACTTCAATCATCGCCCGGATTTCTGCTTCGCTCGTTTTTTCTAGACGCCCTGCGCGAACCGCCCCGGCGTTATTTACGAGTATGTCGATCCCTCCTAACGCATCAACGGCGCGCGTGACCGTTATATTTCGACCCGTCTCAGTTGCCACATCAGCGACAACCGAGACTGCGAACACGCCGGCGTCCGACAAATGTCCGACCGCTTGCTCCAGAGCCTCGGGGCGCCGTCCCGAGATTACGATACTGGCGCCCACTGCCCCCAGGGCCTGTGCTAGCGCGAGCCCGATGCCACTTGAGCCGCCCGTGATCAGGACACGCTTGTTGCTGATTTCCATGGTCGCTCTTTTGTAGAAAGACAGTTAACCTGTCGTCGGATAATTAGACGGGAAGAGCGCGCGGCGCGCCTCTTCGTCCATCTCCTGTTTAAACCGATGCGCCGTTCCAATGTTTCGTGCGCGGATTGCGGCAGGACGCGAATCGATCTCGGCAAACCAGCGTTGAAGGTCGGGAAACGGCGACAGTGGGTCATCGCTGCCAGGCAAAACATACTTCGCACGGGCAACCCACCCCCACGCGGACATGTCGGCAATCGAGTATTCATCGCCAACCAGAAAATGGCGCTTCGCGAGCCGATCGTCCAGTATCCGGTAGTGGCGCTCGGCTTCTCTACGGAAACGATTGACGGCGTAAGGTAATTTTTCGGGCGCCGCGTGTTGAAAATGCACCGATTGCCCAGAAAATGGACCCAGCCCCGAACTGATGAAAAACAACCACGACAACAGCTCAGGTCGATCCACTTGCGCCCCGAGAAATGCACCCGTCTTTTCTGCCAGATATAGAAGGATCGCGCTCGAGTCGAATACGCGCACGTCGCTGCCATCTGGCCCATCTGTATCGACGATAGCGGGCACCTTACGGTTGGGATTGATCTGTCCGAACTCGGGAAGGTGCTGCTCGCCTTTTTTCGTATCAACGGGCCAAAGCTCGTAAGGTAACGCTGTCTCTTCGAGAAAAAGGGCGACCTTTGCCGGGTTGGGCGTTGGATGATAGTAGAAGCGAATCACTCGGATCCTGTGGGATGGATGATATTGCTCGCAGCAGGGAATGCTTACATGTGCCATACGCGAGCTTGCGGACGTGTGACACGAGTTTTAGAACGAATGATTTAGAATAGCCGAACGATAGTTGACGCGCAATCTGCCAGCGCGATGTTTGGCTTGGAAGACGGAAGGATGAGATGGCTCGACCACGCGAATTTGATGAATTGGAAGTGCTTGACGCTGCGGTTCATCAATTCTGGATTTACGGATACGAAGCGACGTCGGTTCGCGAACTTGCTGAGAACATGGGTATCACAGGGGCGAGTCTTTACAACGCCTTCGGTGACAAACGGTCACTGTTTCGAAGGGCGCTTGCGCACTACGTTGAAAACAGCTTTGGTGACCGGGTCTCGCGGTTCGAGGGGAGGCTGAGTCCCAAGGCGGCGATCGTTGCGTTCTTCAGGGAGATCGTGAATCGATCGGTCTCGGACGAAGACCGTAAAGGCTGTTTGCTGGTCAACTCCGCGCTGGAGGTCGCTCCACATGACGCTGAATTTCAGGAAATCATCGCTGAGGTGCTCGTGCAGGTAGAGGCGTTTTTTCGCCGCTGTGTTAAAGCTGGCCAACAAGCAGGCGAGATACCCGCTACCCACTCGGCGGATGATCTTGCGCGCATGCTTTTAAGCATGCTCCTTGGTATTCGGGTTCTTGCGCGGACGCGCCCCGAGCGTTCTTTGCTGGAGGGGCTTTTGCATCCTCTCTATGCTTTGCTTGACGAAAGTCCGTCGACTAAACCGCGAAAGACGCGTGAAATCAAAAGTTGAGAAGATCTATCGACTTCACAATCACGGCGTCGCTTGGAAGCAGATCGCACGGATCGCGCATTTAGAGCTGAATCGGCAGCGATTATCGCGCGCGTCGCGCAATACAGCCTCCCGCATGCGTTAGCAGGACGCGATGTAACAGATCCTAGGGGACAAATAGCTTCAGCACGCGCCCACTCTTCGGAATATCTTCACGACCACACACGTTGTGTGCGCGGTTCCAAAGTGCCATAGCCGTTGAGCTACCACGTTAAGCAATCGATGCTTTGATTGCAATGACCATCTAAATGGACGCACGATTCCTTAAGCTTAACAGCTGGTTATTGACTGTTCGTCAATGTGCAGACAGTGAGGTCCGGCTTCGCGGCAATAGAAACCGGACAGGCTGAATAATTGATTCGGGGGAAGGTGTGACTTGTCAAAATCAGGACGATATCGTCCAACGTGCATTGATCGATCTTCTAGCTCCCACGACGCTTACGTCGGGACACGATACGAACACATATAAACGCAAAAAGAAATTTCGACGCACGTGCCGCGAGATGATCAGTGACTGGGATTGCATTACTGCTAAGCCGTTCATTGCTCGCATCGTTATCGTCGAGATGCGCACATCTCAAACACTCAGTGTCTATTGGAGTGACCCGCAGTCCGGGCACTACATAGACCAGATCTGGCGAAAGGGCGTCGCACGTACGCCGTCCTTTTGTACATTGACAGGTACGCGTATTCGTCCTGGAGATTCTGTATTCCAGCCACGAACCGATGAAATGTATGTACCGGCAAATCGGGATTACATGCTGCTCGCAGCAGCCGTGCGCAAAGATTAAAACTTTTCCCTAAGATCGAGGAGCAGGCTCCCGTTGCCGCGCTCGAGCTGGACAAGATATTCCACGGTCCCGTCATCGTTGCGTGCAGCTTCACGCTAGAGACGGCCGAAGCTTGCATCCGCTCGGGGCTGGCCAGTGGCATCACGATCGGTCCGACACCTCGCGTCGAATCCGGACCTGCCGAACCGTCTCGAATACGACCTGCGGCTGGCGCACTACGACCGCAGCACGTCCTACGTCCTCGATGCGCACGGCTATACCGACTTCCCGACCTGTGAGAAAAACCAGCAGAAAGCGCTCGCATAACACAGCGAAAGACCGACGCGGCAGGGTAGATTGTAACCTTGCTGCGTCACGATTCAAAAGAGATTTGGGCGCACAGCAGCGCGCCCAAGACAGCATGCACAGACGGAGTTAAGTCCCGGCGAGACCTTGCAGCGAAATCCGCGATGCGGTGTTGGCGGGTTGTTCGCCGATTTTGGTGAGCGCACCATTGGTGCCAATTGAATAGACGACGACCTTATCGTCGCCAGGGAAGTCTTCGTAGAGGAACTTGCTGTCAGGACTAACCCACGAATCTTCCGCAAGACTGGTAATACCCGGTGTTACGGGCGGCTCGCTCGCCGCAGACCCGTTGAGCAACGTGAGGTGTCCAGCCGCATCGATCGAATAAGACGAGATGGTCCCGCTGCCGTTGCCGACATACGCGAATCTGTTGTCCGGTGTGAGCGACAACCAGCAGGGTGCTCCGTTACCTGGGACAACGAGCGGGCCACTGATCACTGATAAGGCTCCGGTATCGCCCAACTGATACGATGCAACGCTATTACTCACGGTCTCGGCAGAGATTATCGCCCGGCTCAACGCGCCGGAGCCGAAACGTGCGGCGAACGGCCCTCGTCCGGCTGTAGGTGATGAGACTGCGGCACCAAGCGTCCCATCGACGTTTATGGGGTAGGCGATCAAGGTATTGTTCGGCGCGGCGGTTGCACCGGCCGCTAGGCTTCGGACGTCCACGACGACGAACTTGCTGTCGGGCGATACTGCGACCTGTGTCGGTAGTGCGTTTGGTTGAACGGTGATGTAGCGACCAATCTGGGATAGCTTACCGTCCGGGCCAACACGGTAAGCGCCCAGTTGCTGCGTACCTTGCTGGTGCGTTACATAGAGGACTCCGTTCGCAAATGCAAGCGAAGTCGGAAGGAAACCACCTGTCGAAGACGTGGCAAGTAACGTCGGATTCCCACCGTTTTTGTCGATCGAAAACACACTGACGGTACTGTCCCCCGCGTTGGTCACGAAAAGGCGCGAACCGTCAGCGCTGACGACAACACTGTTGTCGCTTGTCAGAGAGTCGGGCCCGACTGTGCCACCCGTTGCGAACGTTACGCCGGCGGTGCCTTTTCCTCCTGTCGGGACTGTCGAGCCAGGACTCAATGTACCGTCCGGATTTCGCGTGAAGTGAAGCACCGCGTTTGCAGCATCATTAGTTTGCGCGAAGAGCTGGGGTTTGACGGCACTGCTAGTCCCGTTGTCGTCGGAGCCGCCGCACGCGGCGAGCACGACGGATGAAATCACTGCAGCTGTCACCGTTCTTTTTAACATGACTTTTCCTGGGAGTCTGGAGCGAGCCAGCCTTGTTCGCCATCTGACGCGAGCAGGCAGGTTCGCGATGAAATAGGAGCGTGACCCAGTCGTCGAGGCCACAAGCGGTAATTCGTCTGATGAGTTCGGCTGGTTACGTCCGAAGTCGAATTTTTATCCGCACTGGGCCACCGGACCCCGCCACAAGTCGAGGGACCGCTGTGATACGGGGCATGCCTCTCTGGTGTTTTGCAGCCGCACAGGCAGAAGTTGCTTTCTACCAAAGGATTTTTGCGGAGAGGAGGCGACACGCCAATTGTTGTCGGAGGAGGTACGGATATATCCAAACGTCCGAAGACGCCATCCTCGACTCTCTTTCCAGAGCCTTGATGCCGTGTCGCTCCAACAGGTAGTTCTGGCCGATGCTTTCGGCGTCAGCCAGTTGGTCTGTTCTGGCGGCGATCCGGTGCGTTGCGATTCTTTCGATGCCGTCAACTGCACGTATCCGCAAGTGCACGCCTACGCCTGGCCTAGCC
>Ga0256889_1000463_pt1 | contig 10512 bp, 12 predicted proteins | sample MC6MC0512MT_FD_186338 | JGI IMG/M metagenome (GOLD analysis project Ga0256889, IMG submission 186338) | Metatranscriptome of enriched soil aggregate microbial communities from Iowa State University, Ames, United States - MC6-MC0512-MT... | ecosystem: Environmental > Terrestrial > Soil >...
AGGCTGCTGCGCGGCGTGCCCGCCCAACTGCGCGCGGCGCAGCGTGGCGCGCTGGTGGGCCAGCTCGCGCTGCTGAGCCTGTGGATGCAGGGGGTGGGGCAGTAGCGCCCTTCGCGCGCTAGACGGCGCAGCAGTTGCGGTACTCGAGCGCCGCTCCACCTTCTTGAAGTTGTCGGCGAAGTGGCTGGGACTCGCGAAGCCGCAGCGCAGCGCGGTATTGGTCACGGGCAGTATTTAACCTTCCAGACCTACGCCTCTCGTTTGCCCGCTGCAGGGAAGAGTCTCGTCCCCTGCGATTCAACGTCACCGGCACGCATACGGACCTGATTATGCGGCCGATGATGTCGCTCCCAATATTGCGCGCCTTAAGCACCGCATGCGACATTGCCCGTTCGTTACTTGCATATCGGCTTTAGAAGAGATCCGTGGAGTAACTTCGAGAGCGCTCGCTCGCCATCCCCTTCCTATTTTTTACCAAAGATTGGCTGCCAGAGAACACAGGTCGCTGAATCTGCCGCGCTATGGCGTGGAGCAGTCCTCATCCAATAGCAAGATTCGGCATACTCACCGCCCATGACGTTCCAAACTGCGGGCGGCGCGCGCCCCTATGTCATCGAGGTGCATGGGAAGGAAGTCATCGTCCAGGACACGATGGTGGCAGGCTTCATGTATCGCATCCAACTTGAATCGCAACTCGGCACCACAGCGCGTGTGGTTCAGTGCTTCGAGGCTTGGACCCGGCTTCAGCACGAAGGGCCCGCAAGCCTGCATGGATTGGAACTGGATCACGCCGCCTCCTGGCTCCAGGCGCATCAGCAGGCGCGACAGCAAGCACAGCAGTTCTTTCTCTCGCCGAGCGGGAAGACCTTCGTGCTGCGCCTGTATCAGTAGCCTCTGGAGCTAGCGACTAAACCTCTAATCCCCGAGGAGGATTACCCTCTCCTCTCTCTAGCCAAGCTCCTATTTTCTAAAAGCGGAAAATTTTCCTCAGAAAAACCGAAAATGCCAAAAGAAATTCATGAATTCCCCAAGCATCTCCATCGAATTTTGAAGCGATACACCTCGGTGATGTCGCATCTAGAATACGAATACAAAAAAAGCTTACCTAGCCTTGATGGGGAAAATTTCAAAGCGGGCGTTGTTGAGCCTGCCAAGAAATTTGCGCTGGGCAGTTCCGATATTTCTTCGCTGCTGGAGCCTGAAGGCACAAACGAAATTATCAAATTTATCTCTTCAAATCGAGTTCAAATTGAGTCGGACGTCGCATTTATTCACATATCTTGCATTTACTCCACAACTGCAATGGTGGCGCTGGAACGCAATGAAATCGATCTAGCATGGGATCTTTTATGTCAAGCAAACGGATATCTGGGAGTTGCCGCCTTCACGAATCGGGGCGAAGAAATATTTTCGAATACTATCGCAAATGTTTACGTAAAAGCAAAGGCTACTGAAGCTGGCATCAAGCGCCACGAGCGAACCAACCAATTAAAAAAGCGCGTCCACGTAGTTGTACGCGACCAAGCGCCGTGGCCTAGCCAAGCAAATGCGGTTTACGCCGCAGAATCCGCGTTGCGGAGTGATTTTGGCGCAGATTGCCTAAAGGATTTCCCGACGACCATCACGAAGTGGGTTAAAGAAATGCCAGATCGCCTTGACCTTATCCCCTCGTTGAAGCAACGTCTCAAGTAGAAGCCGGAGAAAAAAGAAGCGGAAGGGGAAGCAAGAAATCTTCAATTTTTAGCGGTCTAGCCGGCAGAATGAGGGGGGCGTGCCGGCTCAACCACTGCTCATTTTTTCGTCAATTCGAGATATTCGTGCTGTGTTCAACAGCGTTATTTTTATCTCGATGACGACCTCAACTTTTGATATTTCTGACTTCGCCACTTTTGCGCTGCTTCTTGCGCAGGAGGGTGCAAAGTGAATTCGATCCCGACCTTCGATTTTCTCACTCCTGTGTGCAACGTCCGACAGGAAGTGCGTGCGCGCTACGAGGCACTGACGCTCAAAGTCTCCTATGACCAGTTGTACGCTCATGTCGCATCAAAGTATTCGTCTTACGAAGTGGCCCTCGCGAAGCATTTTTTGCTCCAGCCCAGCTTTTTTGACGCTTACGTGAGGCCTGGTGTGCTCTCCAACACGAAGAATGAAAAGGCATTGGCCAATCGCCTCTTAACGCTTGTCGACACTTTGGAGCAAGCGACTGCTCTTTGCTTCCTGGCTATGCTCCCTTATCCGAAGCCCCTTAATAATTTTTTAGAAGAAGCTGCCTTCTATTACAGGCGATTCGATATGCTGAAATGCAAGCATGCGCAGATGGACGACAAGATGCAATCCGACCGCAAGCGCGGGGGTTACAACCGTCATAAAAGCAATCGCACCCTCAAGCGGATCGCAATTTTCCTCTTGCGATCCATGGCTCCGGAGGGCATGTGGAAGAGCAAGGCCCATGCCGCGAGAACGATCTCGCCATATCTTTGCGAATTCGCGAAAAAGCATCGCCTTTCGGTTTCCAAGTCGGAGGAGACTTGGAGAGACAATCTTCTGAATCTGATGCGCGAGAACACGCGCGCAAATCAAGCATTCCAACGTCATTGCCGCCCCCGAGGCGCCAGCTCGGCAGGTCATCAGCATCACGGGTAAATTCTTCGAACCCTTTGAGCAAGTGGCGCCTGCCGCGTAAATAGCCGCGCCGACCGCCCATCGGATTGGCGAGGGGCTGCGTACGATCGTCACAGCTTCTGGACTTAAGCACCGACGCTATCGCGGGCCGTCGCCGCACCAACCCTCTCGAACACAGGAGCGGTGCGCACAATTTGATCAGGTTTGCGTTTGGCTCCTCCGCGGTGGGGCTTTCGGTAGCGGATGCTCTTCACAAGCCCCTTCCCGGCAGCTTCATAGCGCATCCAGAAGTCGGTCTTGGCGAGATACCAAGCCGCCTTGTTGATCAACGCATCGATCCTCTGCGGATCGTTTGCACGGATCATGCCCAAGACGGGCGTTTTGTAGTCGTTGGCGTTGCAGTTGAAGTAGCGCCCCTGACCCTGCGTAATTACGTTTTGCCAGTGCTCGCCAGTAGCCTTCGCGACCCCAACCCCATCCCTTGCCAGATGGCCGTTGAGCAAGATCAGGAAATGAAGATGAAATCCGGTCTGCGTCCCATACTCGATGGAACAAACGTAGCGCACCAGAGGAAGTCTGTCGCGCAGATATCGTTCGAACTTCACGAGATACGCATTCATTTGCTCCTCGGACACTGCAGGCGCTAAGGGATACAACTCGGTGCACATGTGGAAGTGCAGGTCAAGCCGGATCGCCAAAAGCTTGGAACAGTCTTGGAAAGATTCGTGAATGGCATTCTTGACCGACTGCCAACGCTTGTCCGAGCGGCGACGAGCAGAGTCCAAAGATTTCTTTAATTCCTTTCCCATCCAGCGCTCGCGAAGTTCTCGAACCACCTCGTTCAGCAAGTCCAGAAGCGACCGCGCATCGGCCTCTCGCAAGACCTTCCAGTGAGCCAGCAGAACCGCATCTGGCACATGGGCGTCGCGACACTGACGTAGCAGCGTAAAGAAAGGGTTGAAGTAGTGCCGAGGCAACGTCGCCTCGATGTCCTCGAAGGGAATCTGTAGCGCGCGCAGTAGCGCTTCGCCCTGCATATTGGGCTTGATGGAAAGCCCGCCGCGTCCTGGCTGTAGCGAGAACACCGAGCCATCGGATCGAACGACCGCATAGGCGGCACGTACGGCCTCCTTCACGCTCACTGCATAGTCCTCCTCCTGTGTCACGACAGGCTGCTGTGCGCTCGCCCCACGGGCATCGCGGCCTACTATGTATGCATACCGAGCGGAGGTCGGGTTGTCGAGAATTTTGCTGCCGTAGCTTTCGAAAGACGCCTCCTTTCTTTTCATGAGATCGCTTCTAAGATCATCTTCCATCGAATTCGCACCAAACGTCCATTGCCTCGAATGGCAGGCGGAGCCTCCCTCTTTCGTAATAGCGCCGCAGGCCCCCCCCGCGACGGGCCTCGCACACACATTGGCCGCATCCAAGCCAAGACTGGCGCCTTTCAGAGGGCCGAGCATGCGGCCCTCGTATTGACTCCGGACAATCGCACCCTTTTCTCGTTCGTTCCTTTCGCATTCCAACCTCACACGTTGGCCCTTACAAATTGGTTATCTCCAATAACATACAAAACCTGATCTCAGCAGGTCGCTATCTCCCGAAGCTCCTTCGCTTTTGAGAAAAAACCTAATTGCAAGCGCGCGTTTTTTCCTCCTTCTCCTCTCGTTGAGTTAGTGACTTTGGTCAGTGATCTCACACAGGCGATCTATCGTGCGCAAATCGGTCGATCACCTGCACATCGCCAAATTTACATTCGCGTTCTCGGGCAAACAACGGGCTCAGCTGAAAGTCGGCACGACTTCTGAGCAGCCTACCCAGTTTTAAATCGCGCGCTTGGTGCGCGAATCAACAATCCCGCTTACCTGTTGGCTGTTGAGTTGGTTCCTGGTGGGGTAGATGTTTGCAGCTCGTCCTTTAACGCAAGGTTTGGCCTACTGGAGTACCAGCCAGGGCGCTGGTACTAATACTGCCTGCCGGGTGCCCATGGGCGGGCGCAGCCCCCGCGTTCGAATCATGGAGCGTCGCCAGCAGATCGCGAATTGGGGGTAGCAGCTCAAAGCCTTCCTCAGTTTGAGCTGCGGCAGTAGTGAACTCTCAATTTCAAAACTATATTTTCTGTCTTATTGGCTTACGGCCGCTTTAGCGGCCTTTTATCTTTAACAGGAACATACCAATGCTTGAACCTCCCTATGACCCCTATCCCGTCCAAGCCACCGGCCCCTTGATCGCCTCCGCCGCACTGGAGCATGTTTGCAACCTCAGCAGCTCCGTGGAACTGACGGCGCTCGCAGCCATGACTTGCGCGGCCGCTGCCGTACAAGACGTTGTTGATGTGCTGCGTCCTGGGCTTGCGCCTTCGCCGACGACCGTATTCGTCGCAGTGAGTGCCGGGTCCGGCGAGGGTAAAAGTACGAACGCGAAACCGTTCGTACAGGCCATCGAGCGGGTGCAGATAAAGCTTGATATTGGAACGCAAGATCAGCTCGCGTCCCGAGCCAAGACCGTGGTTGTCAAGGAGCAGCTGAACCATCTGCGCGCAGAAGTTCGTCGCCGTCTGCAGGAGGAAAAGGATACCGACGACGTCCAAGAGCAGATCGCCCGGGTATTGCGCGAGCTTCCCGAATCGTATGCACAGCCGAGGTTGATTTACGACAACGTCACGCCCGCGGCATTGCGCCGAGGCCTCGCCTCGTGGCCGAGCGCGCTGGTCGTTTCGATGGAGGCAGCACATATTCTGAACGGCTCGATGGGCAAGGCATTTCCCATGCTCAACGCTGGGTGGGACGGCGATCCAATCCGCTCGGACACGCTCGATGATTCGTTCGTTGCGCACTCCCCGAGAATCTCCACTCTGCTTTACTTGCAGCCCAAGCCCACCCTGCAATACTTGGCGCGTCGCGGCGATGACGCCCATGGCTCGGGGCTCCTCGCGCGAATGGACTGGGCCTTCCTGCCTTCGACCAAGGGTTCTCGTCCGTTGCCCTTCACCCGTGGCGAAAAGTCCTCGAATTCGTTGGCTGCTTATCAAGCACGCGTGGAGGACCTGCTCGAGACGCGCATTCGCGCCCGAAAGGCAGGCCATAGCGATCGGCGCGCGTTGGGATTTTCCGAGCCGGCGGTAGCCTACTTCAACAATCTCTATGCCCGCGCCCTCGCTATGCAAGCTCCCGGTGAGCCTATGCATGGCCTTGGCGGCTATGCCGCCAAGATTGCCGAGCGGGTTTCCCGCTATGCCTGCATCATCCACGTGTTCAATGACTATCCGGGACTGATCGGGGCCGAAACGCTCTATCACGCTGAGCTCATCGTGCAGTGGCATACGCGTCAGTTCCTAAGCATGCTGCACTTGACGTCGCCGCAGACTCAGGCGCTTCAAGACGGCCACCATCTTGGACATCTCATCTGGGAAGCTGCGCAGCGCGGCGAGATGGTCCGCCCGGCGGATCTTTCGCATATCTGCCCGGTCGACTGGGTTCGACCGCGTCGTAATCGCGCACTGCAGGTGCTGTGCAGCACGGGCCAAGCACGCATTGAACGGTGGAAGCAAACTCGCTACGTGCAACTGACTTCCATGCCGAGCCTGGCACTCAATGTGGAGTCGCGGGACAACAAGAAGCCAAAGAAAATTAGTTGATCCTGAGCACCGGCTGCTCTTGCGAGCGGCCGATGCAATTAAAAAATCTTTTCACCTATCAATCTATCACCAATCACATCTTACCATTTGACCAATACTTACTCACGATTATGGAATCCTTTGAAAAAGAAATAGCGCAACTGTGCGCCTGCTGTGGCAACAATATCGGGCAGACGCACGTAAATTTGACGTACACGGAACAGCGCATTTCTCGGATGCCTGATGATTTGGAAGACTTGGTAGAGGTGTTGAGCGGGGTAGTTCTGAAGTCGTATTGCATGGACTGTCAGGCAGACGCTGCGATTGAAGAACTCTCGGCACTTGGCATTAATCTTCGCGCGGTTTCCGGACAGCAGACCAATGCGCAGTCTTCTGTATGCTGCATTTGTGGAAAAGCGCATATCGATTTGCAGCACTGGCATGGTGCGTACACGATCACCGTCGATGAATTCGATGGCGAATCGTGCAACGTGCTGCAGACGCCTGTAGCCCTGGTTGCATGCGTGAATGTCGGGGCAGCACAGGGGTGCTGCTTCGCCGCCCCCCCAGGGTGCGCACGAACATTGGAAGGCGGACCAACGGGCATAGCACAGTGAGGGAATTTTCGCCGCTCGGCCGGAAGGTTATTCTTCACTACTGTGGAAATCTTTGTGGATAACCCTGGGACAGCTCTTCACGTCGTCAGCGCTCGTGCGGCTCGCCACTGAAGTGCCATCATTCTGGGCAGACGCCCCTTGACCGTAGGGGCAAGTGTTTACAGCGGGGCGCTACCTTCCCCCCGCCGCCCGAGGGCTGTGCAACCAGCGGCAGGTCAGGGATGGAAGAACTGCCTGGCCTTGACATGGCGCTCCAGCTCACGGGCGATATCCTGCAGGGTTTCTAACAACTCACGAAGCTCCTTCACGAGTTTCGGGTCTTCGCTACTTCCTCGTGTGAGCCTGATTGCTGGTGGGATGCCGGTATCGGCGAAAGTCATGACGGCTTTGCTCAGCGCTGTGATCTCGCCGAGGACCGAGCAAGCTCTCTCAGCTCTTCGGGCGTCACTTAGACACTGCTCCAGGTAACCAAAGTACTCGGCCGCACCCACCCGATCGATGAATTCCGCCTCCAGATGGTGTTCGAGTTTTTGGATTTTCTCGCACAGATCCAGGAACTCGCGTCGGGCCATGCCGTACATGTCGCGGTACTTCTGTGGCACCGCGCCCGAACTACCTGCCTCCTGGCGCTCGGGATGGCTTCTTTCAGGAGCGGGAGACCTCGGTTTGCCATCTAGCTTCAAGAAGGCCTGAAGACCCTCCACAAGCCGCGCGACCTCGAGCGCGTTCACTGCCAAGCAATCGATCAGCTTGTAGCCATTGATGTAGATCGCCGTCTTCTGCGAGGTGATCGAGCGGATGTTCGGCCACTCCCACACGGCGAGCCCATCGCCGAGGTTCTTGAGGCGTATTTGCTGCTCGGTGAGCATGACCCCGTCTTTCGCGCCCCCGAAGATCGTCGAATCCATCAGGGCCACAACATCCTCGGCCCGCACAGCCCGACCTTGACGGCCGTAACTCAGCAACGCATTGCTGAGCTTCTTCGGGGGGATGTCAGCGGCAAAGTAGGTGCGTGCAAAAGCATCGAACGGAGCAAAGCGTTGGTGCAGGAACTGGGCGAGAGATAAGGTGGACGTATCTTGCCTATCTGACACGTTGGATGTCCCACTCGCCTGCTGCGCGTCGTCGGACCTGTCGGTGCCGCTCCCTGCGTCATATCGCGCACGCTGCTGCTCATCCCCTAGCCACGCGTACGCCGCATTCACTTCCTGCATCCGATCCGTGGCCCAGCGCACCGTCTGAGCATCGCTGTCCGCATAGCGGTCGGGGTGGTACTGGCTGCGCCGGCCCCTGTAGGCCAGTTCGATTTCGGCGATGCCGGCGCTTCTGCGCACGCCGAGGACTTCATAGGGATCCTTCATGGTCGATTCCTGAGTTCGAGAGTCTTCTGGGATTGCTTCGAGAGGCGCCAGATGGCCCGCTCCTTTGCGTCATTCCCTCAGGCATACCTGCGTCGCCTGGACCAGTTCCAGCTGGACCTCGTCGCTGGGGGCAAGTTGTTGGCTCGCCTCCATCGCGCGAAGCTGAGATTCCACCTTGCTGAAGATGCACTTGCACAGCGACTTCGACACGCCGCTTTGAACGCACCCCTCCATGAAGTCCGCCTTCACCGCATCACGGCCGCACCCGCCCAGCAAGGCCATGCACGCGAGTAGCGAAGAAGCCGCCCCAAGGCGCCAGCGCAACACGCTCATGACGCCAGTACCAACGCGACGAAGCCGAAGATGATCACCGCACCGATGATCTTTCCGAGGCCAGGAAACAGCATGACGGGCCAGACCAGCCCCGTGCCGAGGTTGTAGGCGAAGCTCTTGTACGAGTTGTCTCCGAACAGCCAGCCATACAGGGCGAAGAGCAGCCCCAGGACCAGATAGATGATGACGATGGTTGATTTTTTAGACATAGATTTTCTTGATGAAATGACGCCGGATGTGCGCCGGAATGAAGTCGACGCCAAGGGCCTCCAACGCATCACTCTTGCGCAAGTGCGCCACCAGCGCGAAGAAGGCATCCCGCGCGTTGGTGGTGAGCAGCAGCTCATAGATGCGCGGGACTTCTTTGAACGTGAGCCTCCGCACGCACGGTGCAAGGACGTCGCGCAATACAGCGTCACGCTAAAGGCGGTATCAGTTGAGGAAAACGAGAGTTAGGGATAGGTCGCTCCTTGGTATGAAACAGACTCCGAGGGAAGACACCCTTTCTGGGGCGCAAAGCCTCAGTAGATTTTTGAATCTATCTGGACGTAGTTTGCCAGATATAGATTCATCGTCTATGGATTTATCGGCCTATAATTTTCAGACTCGGGCCGATGCCCAAGACGCCCGCCAAACCAGCAAGCAAGGAGGAAGTCCAGCAACGGTTTGGCATGGCAGTCCGTACATTCAGAGATGCGTGCCAGTTGACACAAGAGCAACTTGCAGACTTCAGCGACATGCATGTGACCTACATCAGCCAGATCGAGCGCGGGCTAAAGAACGTTTCGCTGTTCAACATCCACCGCATCGCTGGTGCACTCGGCGTGGCCCCCGGGGAGCTACTTAATGCTCCGGTTGTGACGCACCCAAGAAGGCGACACGACTAACTCAGTCTTGCACCAGACCACAGGCTTGGCCGGCGCCGGGCAACTCTCGGTCGTAATAAAGCCTCAACGGGCAAACAAATACGAAAGTCGAGCTGCCAGCAGAGCCTGCCTCATGCCAAGCGCTCCCGCTTCGTTTCCAGGTCGTAGAGTTTGTGCAGACCGGCAATATGAGCCTCCTCCTCTGCCGCGCGGGCCGCACGCTCCAGCCGATAGGGGTCGGACTGCTTGTGTTGCAGCATGGCGCGGTCCACGCGCTGCAAGAAGGCTTCGTCGAACCCGGACGGAACGCCTTGCCCCTCAGGGGTCGCAATCTCCTGCGCAGCCATCATGGGGTCACCTGCCCGGCAAAGATCGCCTCGACGCGTTTCGCCCCGCTACCGTGCGCAGGAAATCCCACGATGCACGCGCGATCGCGCTGCTGACAGATGCCGCAGTTCAGGCAGTCGCTGTTGCCGATGGAAGCCGGGCACACGACGACATGGCGCCCGGCCGGCGAACGCATGGGCCTTGTCGCATCCGCAGGGAGTACCACCACCACGGGCGCGATGCCCAGTTCGGCGAACGCGTCCGCCTGCTCCAGCGTCTCGGCGCTGAGGTTGACTGTGAAGCCCATCCGGTTGGCGGTGGCAATGGCGCCCCGATTGACACCCGCCGGGCGGTAATGGGTGTACGTAAAGCCGCGGCGTCCCTTGTTGATCCATGCCAACCGTATCAACAGGCGTGCATCGATGACGCCGGGCGACGAGGGAGTGAGGTCCCCCGCCTGGTTGTGGCGCCACAGGGCGTTGCGCCGCAGCGTGCCGAGCTCCTCGAGCAAGGTGTCGAAGGTTCCGCCGCGAACACCGCTGTCGACGCGGGCCCAGTGGACTGCGAGCGGGCCGCTTTCGGCGTAGCAGCCATTGCGTTTGAAGCTGCAGTCCGGGGGACACGAGTTCGCGCTCGTCGTCGTCACTGGGATGGGGCCTGTCTTGCGGTTGCGGCTCACGCGCGCCAGGTGGTAGGTGAAGACCTCCTGCTCGGGATACGTTGAGTGAATGAAATCCGGGCGCTGTTGAAGCACCCGGCCTGAATTTGGG
>Ga0256889_1000469_pt1 | contig 10437 bp, 5 predicted proteins | sample MC6MC0512MT_FD_186338 | JGI IMG/M metagenome (GOLD analysis project Ga0256889, IMG submission 186338) | Metatranscriptome of enriched soil aggregate microbial communities from Iowa State University, Ames, United States - MC6-MC0512-MT... | ecosystem: Environmental > Terrestrial > Soil >...
CTCAAACGTTACCTAATCCCAACACTCTCAAAGCCGCCATGAACGAGCCTGTCGTCCGACGACTGATCGCTGCCGACGCCGCGCCCCTGCGGCAATTGCGTTTGAATGCGCTGGTCGAAACGCCCGAGTCCTTTGGATCGAGTTACGAAGAGGAACACACGCTGACATTGGCGGACATCCGCGAATGGATTTCGCCGGCCAACGATGGCGCGATGTTTGGCGTGTTTCTGGGCGAGGCGTTGGCCGGGATCGTCGGCGTGGGACGCCAGCGCAAGCTGAAGGTGCGGCACAAGGCGCACATCTGGAGCATGTACGTCGCACCCGCCGAGCGCGGCCGGGGCTTGGGCCGGATGCTGATGCACGCGGCGATCGACCATGCGCGCACCATGCGCGGCATCCGGCAGGTGCAGCTGAGCGTCACCGCCAACAACGTCGCGGCGTCCGCGCTTTACGCCAGCCTGGGATTCACCGTGTATGGCCACGAGCGCGAGGCGCTGTGCGTCAACGGCAAGCTGTACGACGAAGCGCTGATGGCGATGCCGCTGGCCGACCGCTAGCCCCGGGCTTCAGGCAGCGCCCGCGCGGCGGCGCGCGCCGAAGGCACACACCTGATTGCGACCGCCGTCCTTGGCCTTGTAGAGCGCCTGGTCGGCCGCCTTGATGACGGCGTCCGGGGCGCGCAGGGCATCGCTGCGTTCCGCCACTCCGATGCTGACCGTCACGCGCAAGGGCCGGGCGCCGCGCCCTCCCCGTCCGCCGCGGCGGCGCTGGCCGATCTGGTCCGCCTTGGGTCGGGCCGGCTTGTCGCGCAGGCGCATCTGGTAGGCCTCGATGGCGCGCCGCACCGTTTCCAGGTGCGGCATGGCCTCGGCCGCAGTCTTGCCGGGAAACACCAGCGTGAATTCCTCGCCGCCGTAGCGGTAGGCCTGGCCGCCACCCGGCACGCGCCGCAACTGCGAGGCGACCATGCGCAGCACCTGATCGCCCACATCGTGGCCGTGCGTATCGTTGAAGGCCTTGAAGTGGTCCACGTCGGCCATTGCCAGCGTGTAGAGGCGGCCCATGCGTTGCAGCCGCTCGTTCAGCGCGCGGCGGCCGGGCAACCCGGTGAGCTCGTCGCGGAACGCCATGTGAAAGCCTTCGTGCGCCAACGAGATGCACAGGGCCGTCAACGCCGCGGCGGACATCAGCGCCAGTTCGAGCGGATGCGCCGCGCCACGCGGCAGCGCCCAGGCCATGCACACGAAGCCCAGCCACTGCCCTGCCTGCTGCGGGCGCCCGTAGCGCAACAGCAGCAGCGTCAACGTCAGGCCGGTGCCCAGCAGCGCGATCAGCGCCTCGGCCGGTACGCCCAGGCGCGCCAGCATGCCCTGCAGCGCGACGGTGCTGAAGATTTCGCCCACGCCGTCCTTGCCCACCAGCGCAATCACAGCCACGCCGGCGGCGATCAAGCCGATGCGCAGCGCCACGTCGATCAGCATGCTGGATCGTTCGGACCACAGGGCATTGATGGTGTAGACGAGCGACCACCAGGCCAGCACCGGCCCCATGGCCCACGGGGCTTCCCGGGCAAGCGTGGGCCAGGCCGCCGTGACGGCCAGCACGCACAGCATCAGCGCCATGGTCTGCGAGCGTTGATACATCAGGCAGATCGCCGATCCGATCAGCGCCATGACCCATGGCACGAACGGCACGATCAGGCTGAGCGCGGGCGGCCAATCCCGCCAGAACAGCAGCCCGACCGCTGCGGCCACCGGCAACGCGGGATAGAACAACAGGGGCAGCCAGGGAATATGGGGGTAACGCACGGATTGGGCCTTGCTAACGCTTGCAGAAATGACGTCGCCAAATCGGCAAACACATGTAATCTTTTTACGGACGCGGCATAAGGTTCTTTAGCGCAGAATGTCCCCATGAGAATCCTGGTCAATATCGATGTTCCCGATCTCGAACACGCGATCGGTTTCTACCAGTCGGCCTTCGGCTTGACGCTGAACCGGCGGCTGGGTTCCACGGGGGCCGAACTGCTGGGCGCCGACGCCCCCATCTATCTGCTCGAAAAGGCGGCGGGCACGCCGACCGGCGGTCCGGCGGCCGGCGGCGCAGTCCGTCAGCGCCGCGACTACGCGCGGCATTGGACGCCCGTGCATCTGGACGTCGTGGTGGATGACGTGGACCAAGCCGTGGCCCGGGCGGTCGCCGCGGGCGCACGCCTGGAGGATCCGCCCATCACGCATGACTGGGGCCGCATTGCGCATCTGGCCGATCCTTATGGCCACGGCATCTGCATCCTGCAGTTTCTGGGCCGGGGCTATGACGAGCTGGGGCCTGCGTCGCTGCGCTTCACGCCTGCAGCCGAGGCCGACTTCGAAGCGCTGCTGGCGCTGCGGATCGAGGCCATGCGCGACAGCCTGGAACGGCTGGGCCGCTTTGACCCGGACCGGGCGCGCGAGCGGCTGCGCGGCACCTTCCGCCCCGAGTGCACCTGGCACATCGAAGAAGACGGCAAACGCATCGGGTTCTATTGCCTGCGGCCGGAGGGAAAGGGATTGCGGCTGGATCATCTGTACGTGCATCCCTCTGCGCAGGGGCGAGGCGTGGGCGGCCAGGTGCTGCGCCGGATCTTGCAGGACGCCGACCGCCGCGGCGTCGGGGTGACATTGAGCGCGTTGCGCGGCAGCGATTCGAACCGCTTCTATCGCCGGCACGGCTTCGTGCAGACCGGCGAAGGCGAGTGGGATATCGACTACCTGCGTGACTGCCCGAGCGATAACCCGCGCCTGGCGCAGCCAGGCTGAACGATCAGGTGCGCGGCAGCGTGACGCCGCGCTGGCCTTGATATTTGCCGCCGCGATCGCGATACGAGGTTTCGCAGACCTCGTCGCTTTCCAGGAACAGCATCTGCGCGCAGCCTTCGCCAGCGTAGATCTTGGCGGGCAGCGGCGTGGTGTTGGAAAATTCCAGCGTGACGTGGCCTTCCCATTCGGGTTCAAGCGGAGTCACGTTGACGATGATGCCGCAGCGCGCGTACGTGCTCTTGCCCAGGCAGACCGTCAGGACGCTGCGCGGGATGCGGAAGTATTCCACCGTGCGCGCCAGGGCGAAGGAATTCGGCGGGATGATGCAGACGTCGCCCTTGAAATCCACGAACGAGCCTTCGTCGAAGTTCTTGGGATCGACGATGGTCGAATTGATGTTGGTGAAGATCTTGAATTCGTCGGCGCAGCGCACGTCGTAGCCGTAGCTGCTGGTGCCGTAGCTGACGATGCGCCCGCCATTGGCCGTACGAACCTGCCCCGGTTCGAAGGGTTCGATCATGCCGGCTTCGGCCTGGCGGCGGATCCAGCGGTCGCTTTTGATGCTCATGGTGGGTATGGTGCTAGGGATTTGGAATGGGCATCATTTTATCCCGAGCGCGCCGGACCTGATTCCGGCCGGGCGGGACAGACTTGTCCCGCCTCAAGCCGGGCGCCGGCTCAATTGCCGAAAAGGGTGCGGTACACCAGCGAAATCCCGTTGACCGAGCCGCCCTTCAAATCCAGGGACAGACCACGCGCCAGCCGGTAGCTGGCGCGCCCAACAGTATCGCTGCCGGACAGCGCCTGCTCGACGCTCAGCGTGATGCCGTTGGCGAAGTTCTTGCTGGCCACCAGGAATTGCGTGGACAGGTCGCTGCCGATATCGCGGTTCACATTGCCGGCCACCGTACGGTCCGGCAGGATGCTGCCCGAACTGCCCATGTTGCCGGTGCGCACCGCCACGTCGTCCAGGCCGAACTGCTTGTAGAACGGCTGACCGCCCCCCAGCAGCGCGGTGCCGATCGACACCAGCAAGGCCGCGTCGCCGCCGCTTTCGTCCGGCCCCCGGCCCAGCAGCAGCCACGACAGCTTTTCGACGTCGCTGACTTCCGGGTAGGACACCAGGTCGATGCGCGGACGCTGGGCCGTGCCCACCACGCGCACGCCGGCCTCGACCAGTTCACCCGTGCGCAGCGCCTCGATGTCCAGGATGGGGTTGTCCAGACGGCCCTGGAACGTCAGGGTTCCGCGGCTCAGGCGCAGCCGCTGGCCATAGGCCTCGATGCCGCCGCCGCGCGTGCGCAACTGGCCCCAGCCTGTCAGCCGGCCCTCGTTCAGCCGGATCTGGATGGAACCGAGCAGGCCGGCGTCCAGCCCCATGCCCGTGATGTAGAAGCGCGGCCCCATGTCGAACTTCAGGTCCATGCTGGTCTGCAGCGGCGTCGAGACCTTGTTGGGATCGTCGCCCGCGCGGATCACGCGCACGTCGTCATCCAGCGTCGGCACGCCCTGCAGGATCTCCAGGCTGAACCAGCCCGCGTCGGCGCTAAGGTTGCCCACGATCTCCAGGCGCGGCATGGCCGCCCGCACCTCGACCGTGCCGGACACCATGGCGTAGCGGTCCGATCGCTGCAGGGCCGGGAATCGGAACAGCGTCAGCTTGATCGCGCCGCCGCCGTCCATGATGTTCCAGTCGCCCTTCGCTTCGGCGTAACCGCCCTTGGCGCCCGCGTTGGTCGTGATCCATTCCTTGGTGCGCCATTCGGCAGGCATCACGCGCAGCGACGCCGGAAAGCGCAGGCTGTCGAGAATGAGCCGCTGGCCGTCCAGGCGGGCGGACAGCGTGCCATCGATCAGCCGCACGCCATCGTCGATGCGCACCAGCCTCAGCTTGTCGCCCCGGATCGAACCGGTGGCGCCCCATTGGCCGGCAAGCGTGCCCTGCACGTCGATGTTGGCCTTGAGCGTACCGCCCACTTCCATGGCGTCGCCCACGAACAGGCCAACCCACGCCAGGTCAGCGATGTCCGCATTCAGGCGCGCCCGCAGCGGCTGGCGCGAATCCAGCGCCATCCCGCCCTGCGCGTCCACCAGCAGGACCGCCGTGCCGGTGCCGTTGATCGACCCCATCTTTTCCGTCGACAGGTCCAGGCGGGCTTCCAGCCGGCTGGCGTTGGCCGAGGTGGGCGTGGCGGTCACGTCGACGACCAGCGCCTTCACGCCCAGCGGCACCGGGGGATCGCCCGGAATCAGCAGGTCGCCCGCCCGGCGCGCGATGCGGGCCCGGCCGGCCAGGCGTCCGTCGAATTTCAAGTCCCACAGCAGGTCGAGCGCGATGCGGCGCTGGCCATCGGGAACCATCGCGTTCACGCGGCCGGCGTTGCGGCCCAGCTTGGCCGCGGCTTCCGGATCGAAGGCGCCGACCACCTGGCGCGCCACGCCAGCCGTGATGATCAGGTTGTCCGACTGCCCGGCGGTTTCCCAGCGCTTGCCGCCGCCGCGCGATCCCTGGTGCGCCACGGACAGGCGCTCCTTGCCCGGCAGGGTCAGGCTCACGCCGGTCTGGCCGACCTGCCACTGCCATTGCGGCGCCACGGCAGCGGGCAGGAAGGACAGCGTGACCGGGCGATCCAGGGAAACGGCGAATCCGGCGGTATCCGCGCTCAGCCGTGAAAACGTGCCGCGCCAGCCCACCAGCGCCGCGTCGGGCTGGCCTGTGGGGCCCCTGCCCCAGCCGCCGTTGAAGGTCAGATTGGCCTGCGCGCGGGATTGCCCGATGATGCCGGGCCGGGGCCGCGGCGGCGTATAGCTGGCGGTGAGCTCGCCGCGGTGCGCGGCCACCGTGCCGTCGATGCGGGCCTTCACGTCGGCGCCGCCGGGTATGTCGCGCCAGAAGGCGTCCAGTTGCGGCGCCTGGGCATCCAGCGTGATGGCGCCGCTGGATGCGCCCAGTTCGCCCGTCGCGCGGACGCGATTGCGGCCCAGCCGCAGGTCCACGTCCAGGCCATGGATGCGCAGGCCGGCCAACGGGTCCACCGCCGGATCACGCGCGGCAGTCCCGGCAGGCGCCACTGCGGCGCCAGCCGCAGCACCGGCTGCCGCAGCATCGGCTGCCGCAGCACCGGCTGCCGCACCGCCCCCCGTCCCAGTCACATCCACCTGCGCCTTCAGATCCCCGCTCAGCGGCTGGCGGTTCCAGCGGCTGCCCTCTTCAAAACGCAGGTTGAAGGCGGCATGGCGCAGCGCGCTCAGGTTTTCAATGTCGGCCTGCACATCAGCACGAACGGTCAGCAACGCAGGCGGAATGGCATTGCCCGTCCAGGGCGCCAGGTCCAGACGCTGCGCATCCAGCGATCCGACGATGCGGTCGCGGCCGGGCGCGTCGCCCGCCTGCAGGTCGAATTGCGCGGCCAGCGTGGACTTGTCCGGCAACTGCGCTCGCGCCCTGGCACTGCGCAGCACCAGCGCCGTGCGCGGCGCCAGATCGGCCACCACATCGAGCACGAAATTGGATCCCGTGCCGTCGATCTTGGCCTGGATGCCGTCCAGCGATCCCGCGGCGTCGGCGTGCAGCACGACAAGGCACGCGGGCACGGGCGGCCCCATCGGCGCGGCCGCGGTGGCGGCAGGCTCTGCCTTGCCCTTGGAAGCTGCTGCGGCGTCGGTGCGGCCCTTGGCCGTCTCCGCCGGCTTGGCGGCATTTGTGCCCTTGGCGGCGGCCTCGGCCTTGCGAGGGCCTGCGCGGTTGGCCGGAGCCTGGGCCTTGGACGCAGCCGATTTCTTGGCCGCAGCGGGCTCCTTGGCCGATTCTTCGGCCTTGTCATTGGCCGGCGCCTGCCCCGCCACCGGACCAAACACGCCGCTCAGCCGATCGGCCTGGCACAGGGGAGAGTCGGGACCCGCGCCGCGCGCCGTCACGTCCAGGCGCGCCGCAAAGGGCCAGGGGTCGGCCAGAGCCTGCAGATCGGCCTGGCCGGTCACATCGGCCTCGCCCACCTCGTGGCCAACGCGCAAGCTGGCGATGCGCAATTGCGCGCCCTGCGGGCTGGCGGCAAAGGTCGCGTTCAGGTCATTCAAGGTGACGGGCAGCGGCTCGCCGTCCTGGGTGAACTGGAAGTCGCCCAGCGCCAGCCGGTCCACGGCGATGGTCACCGGCAGCTTGGGCAACGTGAAGGGTTCGCTGCTTTCCTCGGCGGGCGGCGTCTCGGGCGAGGACTCCATGTCCACGCGGACCGAGCCGGCGGACAGATTGCGCACGTGCAGCAGCCGGTCGCCCAGCGCGCTCCAGCGCACGGACAAATCCAGGTCGTGGATGTCGACGTGCGTGCCGCCGGCCGTCAGCTCCAGACGCCCCACGGTCACTCCGTGCAGCAGCGAGCCGTTCACGTCCAGCGCCTGGCCTTCGAGTTGCTGCGCGGCGGTCGTCAGCAACAGGCGCGTGCCGTTCTGCGAGGCCACCAGCCAGAAGATGAAGCCAGCCGCCAGCGCAACCAGCATGGCAAGCCCGGGCAGCCACCACACCAGCACATGGCGCAGAAATTTACGCACGAACTTCAAAACGCGATCCCCAGCGAGAAATGCAGACGCAGGTCACGTTCACGCTGGCCGTAGGCCACGTCCAGGAACAGCGGCCCGGCGGGCGTGCGCACGCGCGCGCCGACGCCGTAGCCTACGGACATCTTCATGTCGCCGAACGATTCGGCGGCATCGCCCGCGTCCACGAACACGCCCATGCCCCAGCGCTCGTCAAAATAATGGTCGTACTCGATGCTGCCCACGAGCAGCGTGGGCGCGCCGACGACAGCGTTGTCGCGGTGCACGCCGATGCTTTGATAGCGATAGCCGCGGATCGACCGCGCACCGCCCGTCCGGAAACCGAAGTCGTCCGGCACCTGCACGTCGCCGTTGGACCACACGCGGCCAACCTCGCCACGGATCGTCAGCACGTCCCATTTGCCGAAAGGCCACCATTTCTGGCCGCGCAGCCGCAGGCGCGTGTAGGGCTCGCCGGTATCCAGCGTCACGCCGACACCGCCGCCCACGGAAATCAGGTTGCCCTCGCGCGGATCGTATTTGTTGTCGACATCGCGCCGCAGCCATTCGGCCGTGGTGGTGATGGTGGGCAGCGTGTAGCTGTCGCCGCCGTCGATCTTGACGTGGTCTTGCGCCAGCAGCACGCCGTAGCGTGTTTCATATTCGACGCGGCTGTCGCCCGCGCCCTTGCGCTCTTGCGTGCGCGTGGCGCCCAGCGCGTAGCGGGTCACTTCCAGCCCCTGGATGTCGGACCGGTCCGCCAGGATCCCGACGGAATCGCGGTAGCCGCGCTCGGAAGGGGGCAAGAGGATGTCCATGAAAGCGCGCTGGCGCAACCGGTCCACGCCAAAGCCCGTTTCCATGGTGACCGGTTGGCCGAACACGACGTTCTGGCGATACACCGATTCCACCCGTACGCCGGCCTCGTCGTCCACGCCGATCGACGCGGAAAACCGCTTGGGGGGCGCCTCGACCACGCGCACCTGCACCGGCAGCGTGATCTCGCCGTCGGAATCGAATTGCGCCGGCGGCGGGGGCATGCCGCCCGACACCGTGGGATCGCCCGCCGGCGCGGCGGCAGCGGCGTCTTCGGATCCGGGCCCGCGGGCGCGGTCGGAAATGGGATCGGTGGGCTGATCGTTCTGGCTGGGCGGCTCCTGCAGCGAGACGAACGCGCCGCGGAAAAACGCGGTCGATTGCAGGTCCTGCTGCCACTGGTCCAGCCGGTTCTGGTCGAATGCGGCGCCCACGTTGTAGCGCACGTAGCGGTCGATCAGCGTCTCCGGCACGCGCTTCAGGCCCTGGGTGTTGAGCTCGCCCATGCGCACCTGCGGCCCGCTGTCGATGGTGACGTGCAGATGCGCCGCCGCGTTGTCCGCGTCGATGTCGGCGCGCGAGGACGTCATGCGCGCCAGCAGGAAGTCGCGCGTGGACACGTCGTCCAGCAGCGTGGCCTTGGCACGGTTCCAGTCGCCGTTGATGAACGGCTGGCCCTTCCTCAAGCTCCAGTCATCGCGCAGCTTCTGCACGCGCTGCGCGTACTCGGGGCGCGTGATGCGGCCGGAGAATTCCAGGTTCACGGATTCGACGGTCGTGCGCTTGCCCGGCACGATCGCGATGTCCCAGGTTTCGCCGCCGATATCCGTACCGGCTTCGAGCGTCACCTTGGGCGAGAAATAGCCCTGCGTGGCCAGCGCCGCCAGCGTCGCGTCGCGCGCGCGTCGGCGCAGGCGGTTGATTTCACCGCCGTCCTGGTCTTCGGCCAGACGCGCGATCGCATCGACCGCCTGGGTGATCGCCTGCAGCGCGGCCGGGGGCACGCCCCCGGGGTCGACAATAACCTCCGGGCGCTTGGCCAACGCCTCGCCCGCCATCATGCAAAGTCCTGCCAATAAGGCTCGGGCAGCCCACCGCATGCGTCAGGTCGGTTGTTGAACGACGATGGAGGGAAACTTTCCGGCCATGTCGCGCGGAAGCGCCGCAACGCCCGCGGCCAGCTTTCGAGCGATCGCACGGTACAGCGACGCGGCTTCGCTGCCCGCGTCCGACACGACGGTCGGCGTGCCGGCGTCGGTCTGTTCGCGAATGGCAAGCGTCAGCGGCAGGCTGCCCAGCCAGGGCGTCTGGTATTGCTCGGCCATGCGCTGGCCACCGCCTTCACCAAAGATGTGCTCGGCGTGACCGCACTGCGAGCAGATGTGGATGGCCATGTTCTCGACTACGCCAAGAATAGGCACCTCCACCTTCTGGAACATCTTCAGGCCCTTGCGCGCGTCCAGCAGCGCCACGTCCTGCGGCGTGGTGACAATGACCGCGCCAACGACCGGCACCTTCTGCGCCAGCGTCAGGGCCACGTCGCCCGTGCCGGGCGGCATGTCGACGATCAGGTAATCCAGGTCGCGCCAATTGGTCTGGCGCAGCAGTTGTTCCAGCGCCTGCGTCACCATCGGGCCGCGCCAGATGGCGGGCGAGTCCGCGTCGATCAGAAAACCGATGGAGTTGGCTTGCAGGCCATGGCCGGTCAGTGGCTCCATGCTCTTGTTGTCCCGGCTTTCGGGACGGCCGGAGATGCCCAGCATCGTCGGCACGCTGGGGCCGTAGATGTCGGCGTCCAGCACGCCGACCGTTGCGCCCTCGGCGGCCAGCGCCAGGGCCAGGTTCACGGCGGTGGTGCTCTTGCCCACGCCGCCCTTGCCGGAAGCGACCGCAATAATGTTGCGCACGTTGGGCAGCGGCTTCAGGCCCTTCTGCACGGCGTGCGCGGCGACCTTCCAGGTGACGGTGACTTGTGCATCGGGCGCGCCGGCTTGCGCCAACGCACGCACGGCGATGTCGCGGATCTGGTCGCGGACCGCGTCGGCGGGGTAGCCCAGCTCCAGCGTCAACGCGACGCGGCCGCCGGCCAGTTGAATGTCACGATCTTTTACAGAAACGCCCAAATCCAAACCGGTATTCGGGTCTTGCGCGGCGCGCAGTGCGGCGCGGATGTTTTCTATCGTTATACTCATGTCACTATGGTTCCGTAGGCAGCGCGGCGTCTGCGGGCCGCCATCCCCTAAAGGATAGCGGATACACGGGAACCTTTCGCTGCGTTTTGCATCCGACC
>Ga0256889_1000471_pt1 | contig 10396 bp, 8 predicted proteins | sample MC6MC0512MT_FD_186338 | JGI IMG/M metagenome (GOLD analysis project Ga0256889, IMG submission 186338) | Metatranscriptome of enriched soil aggregate microbial communities from Iowa State University, Ames, United States - MC6-MC0512-MT... | ecosystem: Environmental > Terrestrial > Soil >...
CGAACCGACCCCATGGAGGCCCCCGTGACGCTCAGCGAAACGGTGCGCCCGGACCGCACCGACGGCCGGCCCGAACGGCCGGCACGCCCCGAACGACCCGCCCGCGCCGAGGGCCGCCCGGCCCGCCCGGGCGCCAACCGCCCGAACGGCCAGTGGAAGGTCGACGGCACCGAGCCCCTGAACGCCAACGAGCAGTGGAAGCAGGACGACGGCGGCCTCTCGGTGCGCGAGCGCATCGAGACCATCTACGCCAAGGGCGGCTTCCAGAGCATCGACGGCACCGACCTGCACGGGCGCTTCCGCTGGTGGGGCCTCTACACGCAGCGCAAGCCCGGCATCGACGGCGGCAAGACCGCGACCCTCGAACCGCACGAGCTCGAGGACGAGTTCTTCATGCTGCGCGTGCGCATCGACGGCGGCCAGCTCTCGACCGAGCAGCTGCGGGTCATCGGCGAGATCTCGACCGAGTTCGCCCGCGACACCGCCGACCTCACCGACCGGCAGAACATCCAGCTGCACTGGATCCGCGTCGAGGACGTGCCCGAGATCTGGCGCCGCCTCGAGGCGGTCGACCTCTCCACGACCGAGGCGTGCGGCGACGTGCCCCGGGTCATCCTCGGCTCGCCCGTCGCCGGCATCGCCGCCGACGAGCTCATCGACCCGACGCCGCAGATCTTCGAGATCCAGCAGAAGTACATCGGCGACCCCGAGCTCGCGAACCTGCCGCGCAAGTTCAAGTCGGCGATCACGGGCCACCCGAGCCAGGACATCGTGCACGAGATCAACGACGTCGCCTTCGTCGGCGTCGAGCATCCCGAACTCGGCATCGGCTACGACGTGTGGGTCGGCGGCGGCCTGTCGACGAACGCCCACCTCGCCGTGCGCCTCGGCGCCTTCGTCGCACCCGAGCGGGTCGCCGACGTCTGGTACGCGGTCACCGCGATCTTCCGCGACTACGGCTACCGCCGGCTGCGCAACCGGGCCCGCCTGAAGTTCCTGGTCGCCGACTGGGGCGCCGAGAAGTTCCGGCAGGTGCTCGAGACCGAGTACCTCGACGCGCCGCTGCCCGACGGCCCCGCAGCTCCCAAGCCGCTCACGCAGGGCGACCACGTGGGCGTGCACCGCCAGCACGACGGACGCTTCTACATCGGCGTGACCCCGTTCGTCGGCCGCATCTCGGGCACGACGCTCACCCGCCTCGCCGAGCTGCTCGAACGCGTCGGCTCGGGGCGGCTCCGCACGACCCCGCACCAGAAGCTCGTGCTGCTCGACATCGAGGAGCAGCACGTCGAAGCGGTCGTCGCCGAACTCGACGCGCTCGGCCTGCAGGCCCGGCCGAGCCTGTTCCGCCGCGGCACGATCGCGTGCACGGGCATCGAGTTCTGCAAGCTCGCGATCGTCGAGACGAAGCAGACCGCGACCGACGCCGTGATCGCCCTGGAGGAGCGCCTCGCCGGCATCGAGCTGCCGCACCCCATCAGCCTGCACGTCAACGGCTGCCCCAACTCGTGCGCCCGCATCCAGACCGCCGACATCGGCCTCAAGGGGCAGCTGTTGCCCGACGGCGACGGCGGCCAGACGCCGGGCTTCCAGGTGCACCTCGGCGGCGGGCTCGCCTCGGCCACGCGCGAGGAGGCCGGCACCGGCCGCACCGTTCGCGGCCTCAAGGTCACGGCCGACGGGCTCGCCGACTACGTCGAGAAGGTCGTCGTGCGGTTCATCGAGCAGCGGGATGCCTCGGCCGACGAGACCTTCGCCGAGTGGGCGCACCGCGTCGACGAGGAGGAGCTGCGATGAGCGCGCGCAACCTGGGGTCGACCACCGGTGGTCGAGCGTCGGATCGAGTAGGCGCGCCAGCGCCGTATCGAGATCTAGCGAGCGCCAGCGAGCGTATCGAGACCCGCGCGCCTGGTCTCGATACGCGTCCTCCTTCGTCGGGCGCTACTCGACCACCGGAGGTCCTCCGCGCCCTCGCCGAGGCGGGTGACGCCGAGCTCCGGAGTCTCGCCGCCGACGAGGCATCCGCACACGAGGTCGTCGCCTGGGTGGCACGCAACTTCGACGTGGATGCCACGGCCGTCGCCTGCTCGATGGCCGATGCCGTGCTCCCCCATGTGGTCGCGCAGTCGCTGCCGGGGGTCGACGTGCTCTTCCTCGAGACGGGCTACCACTTCGCGAAGACGCATGAGACGCGCGACCGCGTCGCCGCGTCGCTCGACGTGCGCATCGTCGACGTGCTGCCCGAGCTCACCGTCGCCGAGCAGGACGCGAAGTACGGCAAGGACCTCTTCGCCCGCGACCCCGGGTCGTGCTGCGCGATGCGCAAGGTCGCCCCGCTGCAGAAGGCCCTCGCGGGCTACGAGCTCTGGTTCACGGGCGTGCGCCGCGACGAGGCGCCGACCCGCACGAACACGCCGCTCGTCACGTGGGACGAGCGCAACGGCCTCGTGAAGGTCAACCCGCTCGCCGCGTGGAGCTTCGACGACCTCATCGACTACGCCGGCGCGTTCGGGGTGACCGTGAACCCGCTGCTCACCGAGGGCTACCCCTCGATCGGCTGCGAGCCGTGCACGAAGCCCGTCGCCGCGGGCGAAGACCCCCGGTCCGGCCGCTGGGCCGGCCTCGACAAGACGGAATGCGGGTTGCACCTATGAGCATCGAATCACTCCAGCGGGTTGAGGAGGGAGCGCAGCGACCGTCTCGAAACCCCGACGCCGCACGCCCGGGTTTCGAGACGCCTCCTTCGTCGGCTCCTCAACCGGCGTTGACCACCCTCGACCTGCTCGAGGCCGAGGCGATCCACATCATCCGCGAGGTGGTCGCCGAGTTCGAGCGGCCCGTGCTGCTGTTCTCCGGCGGCAAGGACTCGGTCGTCGTGCTCCATCTCGCGACGAAGGCGTTCTGGCCGGGCCGCGTCCCGTTCCCGGTGCTGCACGTCGACACGGGCCACAACTTCCCCGAGGTCATCGAGTTCCGCGACCGCACGGTCGAGCGGCTCGGCCTCCGCCTCGAGGTCGCACGCGTGCAGGACTACCTCGACGACGGCCGCCTCCAGGAGCGCGCCGACGGCACCCGCAACCCGCTGCAGACTCAGCCCCTGCTCGACGCGATCGCCGCGGGCCGGCATGACGCCGTGTTCGGCGGCGCCCGCCGCGACGAGGACAAGGCGCGCGCGAAGGAGCGCATCATCTCGCTGCGCGACGAGTTCGGCCAGTGGGATCCGCGCAACCAGCGCCCCGAGCTCTGGAACCTCTACAACGGTCGGCACACGCCCGGCCAGCACGTGCGGGCGTTCCCGATCTCGAACTGGACCGAGCTCGACGTGTGGTCGTACATCGAACGCGAGGGCATCGACCTACCGCCGCTGTACTTCGCGCACGAGCGCGAGGTGTTCCGCCGCGACGGCATGTGGCGCGCGGTGGGCGAGGTCTCGCCGCCGCGCCCCGACGAGCCGGTCGAGCTGCGCACGGTGCGGTACCGCACGGTCGGCGACATGAGCTGCACGGGCGCCGTCGAATCCGATGCCGTGGATGTCGCGGCCGTGGTGCGAGAGGTCGCCGAGTCGACGCTCACCGAGCGCGGGGCGACCCGCGCCGACGATCGCATCTCCGAGGCGGCCATGGAAGACCGCAAGAAGGACGGGTACTTCTGATGGGCGAGGTCACGAACAGCACGCTGCTCCGCTTCGCGACGGCCGGCTCCGTCGACGATGGCAAGTCGACGCTCGTCGGCCGGCTGTTGCACGACTCGAAGGCGATCCTCGCCGACCAGTTCGAGCAGGTCGCCCGCACGAGCCGCGAGCGCGGCTTCGGCGGCGACGCCGGCGGCTTCGACTTCGCCCTGCTGACCGACGGACTCCGCGCCGAGCGCGAGCAGGGCATCACGATCGACGTCGCCTACCGCTACTTCTCGACCGGTCGCCGCTCGTTCATCCTCGCCGACTGCCCCGGGCACGTGCAGTACACCCGCAACATGGTCACGGGTGCGACGACGGCCGACGTCGTCGTGCTGCTGATCGACGCCCGCAAGGGGGTGCTCGAGCAGACCCGCCGCCACCTCTCGGTAGTGCAGCTGCTGCGCGTGCCGAACGTGATCGTCGCAGTGAACAAGATCGACCTGCAGGGCTACGACGCCGAGGCCTACGCGACCGTCGCCGCCGAGGTGCTCGAGGTCACGCGCGAGCTCGGCCTGCCCGGCGTGCACGTGATTCCGGTGTCGGCGCTCGAGGGCGACAACGTCGTCGATCGTTCGCCGAACACGCCCTGGTACGACGGCCCCGCGCTCCTCGAACTCCTCGAGACGCTGCCGACGGTCGACGAGATCGAGAGCTCGCTCGAGGCGTTCCGCCTCGACGTGCAGCTCGTGCTCCGGCCGCAGGGCGCGCTCGCACCCGCCGTCGCGGCGCAGCCCGACGCCGCCGACCGCTTCCGCGACTACCGTGCGTTCGCCGGCCAGGTCTCGAGCGGCACCGTGCGGGTGGGCGACGAGGTCGCCGTGTTCCCCGGCGGGGCCGTCACCACCGTCGTCGGCATCGACACGGCCGGCGGCGAACTCGACGAGGCGCACGCGCCCCAGTCGGTCGCACTCCGGCTCGCCCACGAGATCGACGCCGCACGCGGTGCCGTGATCGCCGCCTCGGGCACGCTGCCCGAGGGCCGCCGCGGGATCGCCGCCGAGCTGTTCCAGCTCGACGCACGCCCGCTCGCGCGGGGCGCGCGCGTGCTCGTGAAGTTCGGCACGGCGACGGTGCAGGCACTCGTCGCCTCGGTCGAGGGCCGGCGCAACCTCGACACGCTCGCCACCGAAGCGGCCGAGCAGCTCGAGGCCAACGACATCGGCCGCGTCACCCTCCGCCTCTCGGCGGAACTGCCCTTCGAGGACTACGCCGTGCACCGTCGCAGCGGCGCGTTCCTCGTGATCCACCCGCAGGACGGAGCGACGCTCGCCGCCGGCACCCACAGCCCGGCACGAGCGGCGGCCGCCTGACGGGCCGCCCACCCGGGCGCTCCCGGCCCCCATCGGGGGCCATCGCATCACCCATCTGCACGAACCACTAAGGAGGCGACACCGTGAAGACCCGCACCACTCTTTCTCTCACCGTTCTTGGATTGGCCGCGGTCATGATGACCGGTTGCGCCTCATCGGCCGCGGGCGCCCCGCCGGCCGAGTCCGAGGAGGCGCTCGGCGGCACCCCCGCCGAGGAGCTGCGCCTCGGCTACTTCGCGAACGTGACCCACGCGCCGGCCCTCGTCGGCCTGCAGGAGGGCCTGCTGCAGGATGCGCTCGGCGACACGAAGCTCTCGACCGAGGTCTTCAACGCCGGCCCCGCCGCCGTCGAGGCGCTCTCGGCCGGCGCGATCGACGCTGCGTACATCGGCCCGAACCCGGCGATCAACACGTTCGTCAAGAGCGGCGGCGAATCGGCCGTCGTCGTGTCGGGCGTCGCCTCGGGCGGTGCCGCGCTCGTCGTCGCCGACGGCATCGACGACCCCGCCGACCTGAAGGGCACGACGCTCGCGAGCCCCCAGCTCGGCAACACGCAGGACGTCGCGCTGCGCACCTGGCTCGCCGACGAGGGCTACACGACCGACACGCAGGGCGGTGGCGACGTGCACATCACGCCGACCGAGAACTCGCAGACGCTCACGCTCTTCCAGCAGGGCGACCTCGACGGTGCCTGGCTGCCGGAGCCGTGGGTCTCGCGGCTCATCATCGACGGCGGCGCGCACGTGCTCGTCGACGAGGCCGACCTGTGGGACGACGGCGACTTCCCGACCACGGTGCTGCTCGTCTCGAAGCAGTTCCTCGCCGAGCACCCGACGACCGTCGAAGCGCTCGTCGAGGGCCACGCCGATGCCGTGCAGTTCATCGAGGACGAGCCCGAGCAGGCTGCCGACGACATCAACGCCCAGCTCGAGGCCGACACCGGCAAGCCGCTCGGCGACGAGGTGCTCGCCCGTTCGCTCGAGCACGTGCGGTTCACGGTCGACCCCGTCGCCGACACCTTCGAAGAGGTCCTCGCGAACGGCGTCGCCGCCGGCACCGCGAAGGACGGCTCGATCGACGGGCTGTTCGACCTCGCGATCCTGAACCGCGTGCTCGAAGCGCGCGGCGAGGAGCCGGTCTCGGCCGCCGGCCTCGGCACGGAGTGAGCGCATGAGCAGGCAGACGATCATCCGCATCGACGGGCTCGGCAAGCGCTTCGGCGAGCGCGCCCCGCTCGTGCTCGACGACGTGACGCTGCACGTCGCGGAGGGCGAGTTCGTCTGCCTGCTCGGCGCCTCGGGGTGCGGCAAGTCGACCCTGCTCAACCTCATCGCCGGTCTCGACCGTCCGTCGACGGGCACCATCGAGGTGCCCGCCGACGGCGCGGCCGTCATGTTCCAGGAGTCGGCGCTCATGCCGTGGCTGAGCGCACGCCACAACGTCGAGCTCGCGCTCAAGCTGCGCGGGGTGCCCCGCGGCGAGCGCCGCTCGAAGGCGCTCGAACTGCTCGACGTCGTCAACCTCGCCGATGCCGCCGAGAAGCGGCCCCACGAGCTCTCGGGGGGCATGCGCCAGCGCGTCGCCCTCGCCCGGGCGCTCGCGCAGGACCGGAAGGTGCTGCTCATGGACGAGCCGTTCGCCGCGCTCGACGCGATCACCCGCGACCTGCTGCACGAGGAGCTCGAGCGGGTGTGGCGCGAAACCGGTCGCACGATCGTGTTCGTCACCCACAACGTGCGCGAAGCCGCCCGCCTCGGCGAGCGCGTCGTGCTGCTCTCGAGCCGGCCCGGCCGCGTGGCCGGCGAATGGCGGTTGGATGCCTCGGGCCCGCGCCGGATCGAGAGCCCCGAGGTCTCGGCGGTCTCGATCGAGATCACCGAGCGCCTGCGGAAGGAGATCGCCCGCAATGCCGCATGAAGCAGACACCATCGTCCCGAGCGGGTTGAGGAGCGAGCGCAGCGAGCGTCTCGAAACCCCGACGCCCGAGACCACTGATTCAGAGACCGTCGCACCCGGCTTCGAGACGCGTCCGACTTCGTCGGGCGCTCCTCAACCGGCGGAGGGTTCCGCCGACCTCCCCGCGGGGTCCATGCCGTTCCCCGAACTCGTCGAGCGCGCGGCATCCCCCGCCCATGACGAGGCCGAACTGCGCGAGCTGGCCGCCGGCCTCGACCGCCTGCAGACCGACGAGACCCGCCGCGAGTCGCGCTGGCGTCGATTCGCGTCGAGTGTGCTGCCGCCCGTCATCCTCGTCGCGGTGCTCCTCGTCGTCTGGCAGGTCTACACCGTCGTCGCGAGCCCTCGCCCCGACCTCTATCCCGGCCCGGTCGACGTGTTCACCGCGATCGGCGCCGCCTGGGAGACCGGCCGACTGCAGCTCGCCGTCGTGACGAGCCTCGAACGCGGCGTGATCGGATTCCTCATCGCCGTCGTCATCGGCACCCCGATCGGCCTGCTGCTCGCCGAGGTCGACTGGCTGCGCCGCGCGCTCGGCCCGTTCATCTCGGGACTCCAGGTGCTGCCGTCGGTGGCCTGGGTGCCGGCCGCGATCATCTGGTTCGGGCTCTCCGACGCGACCGTCTACTTCGTCATCCTGATGGGGGCCGTGCCGTCGATCATCAACGGTCTCATCTCGGGCGTGAACCAGGTCCCGCCGCAGCTCCGCCGGGTCGGCCGCGTGCTCGGTGCGAACCGGGCGCAGCTCGCGACGCTCGTCGTGCTGCCCGCGGCGCTGCCCGGCTACGTCGGCGGGCTCAAGCAGGGTTGGGCGTTCTCGTGGCGCTCGCTCATGGCCGCCGAGATCATCGCGACCGGCGGGTCGATCGGGTTCGGGCTCGGTGCGCTGCTCGACCAGGGCCGCCAGCTCGCCGACCTCTCGGCGGTGTTCGTCGCGATCCTCGTCATCCTGTTCGTCGGCATCCTCGTCGAACTGTGCGTCTTCGCCCCGATCGAGCGCGCGCTGCTGCGCCGCCGGGGCCTGCTCCAGGGAGATTCACGATGAGCGAGACGATCCACGGCCAGGTCACCCTCGTCGGCGCCGGCCCCGGTGACGCAGGCCTGCTGACCATTCGCGGCCTGCGCGCCCTCGAACGCGCCGACGTCATCGTCGCCGACCGGCTCGGTGCACGCGGGGTGCTCGACGGCCTCGCCGCCGAGGGCGTCGAGCTCACCGCAGAGGTCGTCGACGTCGGCAAGCTGCCCGGCCACCACGCGGTGCCGCAGGATGCGATCAACGCCCTGCTCGTCACCCTCGCGCGTGCCGGCAAGCGCGTCGTTCGACTGAAGGGCGGCGACCCGTTCATCTTCGGCCGCGGCGGCGAGGAGCTCGCCCACTGCCGCGAGCACGGCGTCGCCGTCGAGGTCGTGCCCGGCATCACGAGCGCGATCTCCGTCCCTGCGATCGCGGGCATCCCGCTCACGCACCGCGGGCTCGCGACGACGTTCACCGTCGTCACCGGACACGACCAGATCCAGGCGCTCGGCGGCGGCCGCGACCACACCGTCGTGCTGCTCATGGGCATCGGCACCCTCGCGAACTCGGCGATCACCCTCGCCCGCGGCGAGCGCGGGGGCGAATGCCCAGTCGCGATCGTCGAAGATGGGTACGGCGAGCACCAGCGCGTCACCATCGGCACGCTCGACTCGATCGCCCTGCAGGCGGCCCGCCGAGGCGTGCGGTCGCCCGCGGTCGTCGTGGTCGGCGACGTCGTGACGCTGAGCCCCTACGCCGAGGGTTTCGAGACGCTCGCTGCACTCGCTCCTCAACCCGCACGACTCTCCCCCAGCACAACCCGAAAGGCCCCGCAGCAATGACCCTCTCCCTCCGCGTCGCGATCGTGGGCGCCGGCCCCGCCGGCATCTACGCCGGCAACATCCTCCGCCGCCAGGTCGCCGAGCAGGGCGGCGAGGTCGCGATCGACCTGTTCGAGTCGCTGCCCGCGCCCTACGGCCTGATCCGCTACGGCGTCGCGCCCGACCACCCCCGCATCAAGGGCATCGTCAACTCGCTGCACGAGATGCTCGACGCGGGCGACATCCGCCTCATCGGCAACGTCGAGGTGGGCCGCGACGTCGAGGTCGGCGAGCTGCAGGAGCGCTACGACGCCGTCATCTTCGCGACCGGCGCGCTGCGCGACGCCCCGCTCGACATCCCCGGCATCGACCTGCCCGGCTCGTACGGCGCCGCCGACTTCGTCGCCTGGTACGACGGGCACCCCGACGTGCCGCGCAGCTGGCCGCTCGAGGCGCAGTCGATCGCGGTCATCGGCAACGGGAACGTGGCGCTCGACGTCGCGCGGGTGCTCGCGAAGCACCCGAAGGACATCCTCTCGACCGACATTCCGGCCAACGTGCTCGCCGGCCTCGAGGCATCCCCCGTCACCGACGTGCACGTGTTCGGACGCCGCGGACCGGGCCACGTGAAGTTCACCCCGATCGAGCTGCGCGAGCTCGGCGAGGTGCCCGACGTCGACATCGTGGTCTACGACGACGACTTCGAGCGCGCCGAGGGCGACGCGCACGCCGAGGCGCTGCACGCGTCGAACAACCAGGTCAAGGTCATGACCCGCACGCTGAACGGCTGGCGCACGTCGCCCGGCTCGACCGGCACGGGCACCGCCCAGCGGCGCCTGCACCTGCACTTCCTGCACTCCCCCGCCGAGATCACGGGCGACGGCAAGGTCGAGGCGATCCGCTTCGAGCGCACCCGTCCGGTCGGCGACGGTTCGGTCGAGGGCACGGGCGAGTTCGTCGAGTACCCCGTGCAGGCGGTCTACCGTGCCGTCGGCTACGCGAGCTCGCCGATCCGCGACGTGCCGTTCGACGAGCGCGCCGCCGTCATCCCCAACGAGGGCGGGCGGGTCGTGGATGCCGCGGGGTCGCCGATCACGGGCGTCTACGCGACCGGCTGGATCAAGCGCGGCCCGGTCGGCCTCATCGGCCACACCAAGGGCGACGCGCTCGAGACGATCACCAACCTCGTCGCGGATGCCGCGGCCGGTGTGCTCGCATCCCCAGTCGTCGACGCGGCCGAGGGCGCGGAGATCCTCGAGCTGCTCGACGCCCGCGGCGTCGAGCACACAAGCTGGCAGGGCTGGCTCGCGCTCGACGCGCACGAGCGGGAGCTCGGCGAGGCGTTCGAGGCGCCGGCGCACTACGCGGGCGTCGTGCGCGAACGCGTCAAGGTCGTGCCCCGCGAGGAGCAGGTGTCGATCTCGCGCGACGACGTGCTGGCACTGTCGTGACCTACGTCATCGCACTGCCGTGCGTCGACGTCAAGGACAAGGCCTGCATCGACGAGTGCCCCGTCGACTGCATCTACGAGGGTGAGCGTTCGCTCTACATCCACCCCGACGAGTGCGTCGACTGCGGTGCGTGCGAACCGGTGTGCCCCGTCGAGGCGATCTACTAC
>Ga0256889_1000504_pt1 | contig 10124 bp, 10 predicted proteins | sample MC6MC0512MT_FD_186338 | JGI IMG/M metagenome (GOLD analysis project Ga0256889, IMG submission 186338) | Metatranscriptome of enriched soil aggregate microbial communities from Iowa State University, Ames, United States - MC6-MC0512-MT... | ecosystem: Environmental > Terrestrial > Soil >...
AGTATCCAATACGTCTTTCTAAATTTGTTTTCATCACTTTACTTATTTGTTGGTTCATTGTTGTATTTGGAATCACTACTCTCAGTAGAGGGGCAAAATATACAGAACAGATTAATTTCAGTCTATTCACCAGTTATGTAAATGCATGGAACAAGTGGTCACTGACTGAATTTCAATTAATCATCTTTAATATGTTAATGTTTGTACCGTTAGGCGTGCTATTACCGTTGATTCATCATAAAAACAAATCATTTTGGCGTGTACTCGTCATATCAATTACTTTCACGTCTTGTATTGAAATTTCCCAATTGATTACAGGTAAAGGGATTTTTGAATTAGACGACCTTTTGCATAATACCATTGGGAGTTTAGCAGGGTACTTTATCGTGATGGTATTCATTTTATGGACCGAACAACGAAAATTAACATACATACCTATTGTGAAAGCTATTTCTATTCCACTAGTTTTTATTACGTTATTTGGCGTAGCAAATGTGGTATATAACGCACAAGAATTTGGGAATCTGCCATTTAAACCTGCACAAAAACAAAATATGGAACATATACAGATGCAACTGGAAACTGAACTTTCCAATAAATCACCTAAAGCATGTGTTTATTACAATAAAGATGTGAATGATATAAAAAAAGGAAAATTAATTGCCCAATCCATTGCTAAACAATTTAATTTGAAACAACAAGGTGGCATACGGATTGATGGGGATAATCGTATATTTACATTTCAAGACGATGAAGGCAATGCCTATTATTTAACTTATTTCATGTCAAATGGTTCTTGGTCCGTATCATTAGATAATATAAATGATGGCCCCTTAAAAGTTGATATTGAAGAGCAAAAGCAACTTTTAGAAAATTGGTTAAAAAATGAAGGACTATTACCTAATAACGCTATCTATCAGCAGCAAGATGAACGTACAATTCGTTGGGATTTAGCTGAACCAGAGAATTTACAATCCACATGTGAAGATTTCTCTAAAGGTCTGGTTATGATTAGTCTTTTTAATCAGCAGGTACCCGACATATTATTTGACATCAGTGACAATGTAATGGTTGCGAAAAAGCAATTAATTTCACAACAGCAAGCATATAATGTATTGGTAAACGGAGAGTTTAGCACATACAAGCTTTTACAAAAAGGTGATACATTAACGATAACGAATATTCGCCTAACCTATACTTATGATACAAAAGGTTATTATCAGCCTGTATATGTATTTACATGCATTGTAAATGATCCAGACTACTCAATTGAAGTTTTAATATCAGCTATTCAGTAAATAAAAACCCGAACTTGCCCAAATAGTGGACACTAAAAAAGTGTAGCTATTCGGGTTTTTTGTTCAATACCAGTCATTCAATGAAAGATATTTTTCTTTATCTAATACTATTAGGTCAGTTTAATAAATACGAATAATTCCCAGTAACACTGTGGGAAGATAGGCAATAAGGATCCTGCTTTCTAAAAAATACCTATATCATAACATCTCTTATTCAACTAAACTGTTGAGTTAGTTTAAGTACATTTTTCTCATGTTCTTCAATTGGTCTGTTTCTTGCCCAAAATCCAAAAACATTGTGCTCGATTAATTCATTAAACCAAAGACCTTCTGGTACTAAATCACTCTCTATTGATTCAGCACGAATAAACTCAAGGAAATAAGCATTATTTCCATCAGAATAAGTCGATTTTTTTTGTGTCGCTTGCTTTATAATACTATTTGAAAAATCCTTTTAATGGGTTAGTACAAAGGAAGGTTTGTCCCATAAACGAAAATAAAATACTTCCCCAATACGTTTTGGTTCCGTATAAGAAAATTCAATCGGTATTGATATTGAATCGGTTCCTATCACCCTTATTTGTTGATGAAATGCATCTCTCAATCTCTTCATTGGATTCCATCGTAGATTTGTTTCTACACGTATTGTTGAAAGATGTGGCACAATAGAGAGATGCCTCTGTTTATTATGTTCTTCCTGGTGGTGGAATAGAAAATGGAGAAACACCAATTAACGAGTGCTTTAGTTAATAAGAACAGGACTTGTGTTTATGATTAATTTTCATTTATGCAAGTTCTTTTGTTATGCTCCCACAAGCTCATACCATCTTATTAGCACCATAAAGATAGTCTATGTTTGATTCCATATTCCCCTCAACAATCATAGGTTCGTTAAATGCTTATAAGAGCTTGCTATGCAGTTCTTGTAACGGTCAATCTTTTTATTATTTATACACATTCATATCAGACCAATATTTATAAATATATTACACTTTACCAAGCGCTGATTATTCAGTTATTCAACGAACGAAGTAGGTTATTTGAATAATGATATGGTAATATGTTGTAAATAGAATAATAGTAAAATCTTGGAGAGTGAATGGATGAGGGTATTATTGGAGTTCATAAGAATGGTTTTTTTACTCATAATTTTTTATTTAATCCCAGGCAATATCGTTGCTTATATCTATCGACAATTAGGAGTGATAGATTCAATTACTTATGGAATCATGATGGTAATCTCAATTTTAATTATATTTACTGTTTTATATCGAAATAGTATGCAATTTAGTGGATGGTATAAAGGAGATGTTAAAGACAAACTCTCAAAAACATTGACAAAATGGCTGATTTCAATAGCACTTTTATTATTGTTATTACCACCAATTCTAAGTTTCTTATTCCACTGACGAGTGCTTTACATGAAGAACATCGAGTTGCATGTGCAGCTCTATTTATTTACGGGGAAGAAAGTGAAAATATTGTTGAATGGAACACCCTTGAACAATTAGCTACGGATAATAATTAAAAGTAGTTACATATATTCCTTATTTCACTAAAAGGGGCGATTGTTCAATAGAGCAGTCGCTTTTTTACTAACGGAGCAGAATACTTGAACAAGCGTGTAACTTTAAAACTTGTGAAACGTATACAAAACTAAGTAAAAGTACATAGATAAATCATGATATAGATGGGGGAATTAGAATGGATGTAATCATTGGAATAGCTATAATATTTATTGTGTTTTTCTCTTCAAGCATAATTGAAAAAAGGTTAAAATCTATTGAAAAACAAAATAATCGAGTAATAGAAATACTGGAAGAAATAAGAGATAAAAAATAAATTGATATTCCACTTATGGGTGTTTTACTTCAAGGTGGTATTCCACAGAGATCTCATCCTTTTCTTAACAATTGGGCTATTAAGTAGATAAGTTAGAGAATAGTTTGCTATAAAATGAAGAATATAGGTAGGAAATATGAATAGAGAACCCCATCCTTACTTAGATCGGGGTTATCCTTGTTTGAGGTTTTAAAATTAAATAACTTTATTGTCACTTTACATTTCTCAGTGAACATAATAATTGAAAAAGGAAGTAATGAAAAAGGGATACCCTTTGTCGTTACTTCCTTTTTGTTTGAATCACGAGTTATTGTGTATACAGAATTTTAAACATCGTTGCATTCATAGTATTCTTCAGCTTCTTTAGGGGCTGTAACATGTATAAAAGCTGCGTGTATTTAATTATTTTGTGAGTTAATAGGTAGTGTAACCTCCAGTTCAGGAATATATTGAATCTTTGATTCACCATTTTCATCCAATTGATGTACCCCCATTTGGTAATCTTCATAAAGCTGCACATAAGGCTTGAGGGTTATTGTTTTTGGAATGGATTCAAATGGATGGAATCGATAATCCATAATCTGATCGCTACCATTCGGGTCATTCCAACCATTCCCACTAATTAATTTAAGTTTATTGCCTTGATCATCAAAAATATCTACGCCTATGGCCATTGCTAGTGGTGATAGGGAGAATTTTGAGTTGTCAGTCAAAACTTTTTGTGTAGTTATATTTGTCGTGATTGGTGTGAGTTCGATTTTTTTTACAGTAAAGCGAATATTGTCGTAATCTCGACTTACATTAGGTTGTAAAGTCACATAGTTTTCTATTTTTTTTATAGGAATATCAATTTTTAAAGGATCTTCTATGCCTTTTATCATGGCGGATAATGTCAAATTAAATTGTTCGGGGAAAGGACTTCCTCCCTGATTACTCAAATCCGAAAATTCAATAATCGCAGAATCATTATCTTTAGCGGGGTGCATAAAACGATTAATAGAATTGGACTCACTCGGAGCAAAAGAATTAATAGGCTCACCATTTATAAACAATTCAAAATTACTGATGCGATCCATTAAAGTTTCTTTCTCATCTTCTTTATGGGGGCGTTCAATAGCAATTGAAACACGTGTACCGTCATACACTACTTCCGATACATTTAATGTAAAGCCCTCATGAGTAACACTTGTATGAAGTTTCGTTGAGAGCCCTTTCTCGTCAGCAGTTTTCAGGCCAAGATCACCTGCAAATTTAAAAATAGATGACAGTATTGGTACTTCTTTTATCGTTGCAGCCATCGTGGGTGAAATTAAACTAGTTACAAATAATACCATACTAAAAATTATTGCTACAGATGCTGTCGTCATCATCACTCTTTGACGCATTTTCTTATGAGTTCTAAAACTTTCTGGTTGCTTTGTGTTACGTTTACTTTCATATTTGTTCATAGTACGGTTAACCAAATCAACTTCTATAGGTGTTTCTCGAATCAATCTTTCTATCTGATTTAACTCCTTATCCTCCAGCTTTGAACGAGTGTCCATAAATATCCCCTCCTAATATATTTTCTTTCATCAATTTTTTACGTAGTCGTTCATACTTTTTTCGTACAGTAGTTGTCTTAAGTCCCATAATAGAAGCAATTTCATCGAAACTATATTCCTCTATGGATCGAAGAAGCAGAATCCTTTTTTCATCCCCATTTAACTTTTCTAATAACTCATGAATGATATTGTCATATCTAGATTCTTGACTATGAGTCTGATTCGTATGATCCTTCTTAAAACCAGTCCAAAATTTGTAGACTTTATTTTTATTTTTTATTAAATCAATACAGTGGTGATGAGCAATTTTGTAAAGCCATGCGGAGAAAGAAGCAGTAAAAGTAAAATTACTAATATTCTCTAATCCCTTTATAAAAATGTCCTGTGAAGCATCCTCAGCTTCTTCTTTGCTGCCAAGCAGGTAGTAGCAATAAATATAAATTGGTTTTTGAAAACAACGAATTATTTCTGTATAGGCATGAATATCACCTGTTTGAACCTGTTCTACGATAGTTTTTATATCTAAATCGGAAATCATCTTGGATTTAGTATTCAGTACAGTCAAAATGTTTCCCTCCTTTCTAACCTATATAACTGAAATTAAAGGGAATTTGTGACACTATAAAAAAATTATTTTTGAGAAAAATTAAAAGTAGATATAGAACCATAGTAAGGGGATATTTATATTTGTAAAGGTCGTAGGAAGCTCCTATAAGTCAAAAACACCTTTAGTAGAAAGAAGGTATTTTACATTGTCAAATCAACTTGAAGCCATCCAATAATCTTTTTTAATTTTTATTGAAAGAACCATAATGTTCAATATATCTGAATTCTTCTTTTCACGTTACACCCCATGTTAGTTGCCATTTAATCTTAATAGACATGTTTTAGCTTTTATTATGATTGATTCACATCAACTTCTTTATTTCTTTAGATAAAATTTTCACTCTCTCCATATTAACTCCAGATAGGTCAAATATAGTTAAATTATCAAGGAGGTAAGAAAATGAATTTTATCAAACGTGCATTTTTAAGTGTTAAAGCAAGGAAAGGGAAATCAATAATACTATTTACTGTATTTTTAGTAGTTTCCAATTTAGTATTAGCGGGTTTTGCCATACAAAATGTCTCCCAGAAGGCAAATGATTATGCTAGACAAACATTAGGTGTAGACGTAAGTCTTAGAATGGACGAAGAAAAACTAATGGAGAATGTGGCTAAACAGCGAAAAGAGAATCCAAATGGAAAAATACAACACCCTGAACTTTTGGCTGATGAGGCGGATCAGTTAGCCAATTCACCTTATGTAATAGACTACAACTATCTTAAAAGTGACATGTTTGTAGCAGATGATTACACACCTATTAACGATGCCGAAGGTGAAGATGGGGTAAGCGGGGCAGTAGGCAGTAATGTCTCTGGAAATATGAAAATGCCTAATACATTTCTTCAAGGTGTGAGAAGTTCTGAATTATTGCAAGAATTTACCGATGGAACGCATGAAATCATTGAAGGTCGTTCAATTACACCAGCGGATAAGAATGAGAAAGTAGCTCTAATTGAATACCGATTAGCAGAACAAAACGAACTTCAAGTTGGTGATATGGTAAAGGTTCAATCAATGGAAGGAACAACTGAAGTAGAGTTGGAAATAATAGGGGTATATAAAAACTCTGGTATAACTGACTTCGAGGAAAATTTACCAGCTATGATGCATCCTTCTAACAAAATATTCACTAATTATGATTCGACGAAAGTAAGTGATGAAAAGAGTCCAGTCATTAACGAAGCCATATACTACTTAAATGATCCAAAAAATATTGAACATTTTAAAACAGAAGCAAAGAAAACCAATATTGATTTTGATTTGTTTAAGTTAGATGCACATGATGCTTTATATCAGAAAATGGTAGGCCCAATCGAGAATATTGCTGCTACTTCAAAATGGATTGTCTATTTAGTATCCATTACAGGATCAATTATTTTAGCGCTTATTATTATGTTAACCATAAAAGAACGACGTAAAGAATTAGGTATTCTATTAGCGATCGGTGAAAAAAAGAGAAAATTAATTGGACAACTCTTAGTAGAGGTATTATGTATAGCCATACTAGCATTTGGAATTTCTACTATTACGGGTGAAACAGTGTCTCAAAAAATGGGAGATAGTTTATTGCAGCAAGAAGTAATTGCCACTGAAGAGAACCAACAAGAATCAAATAATTTAGGATTCTCATTTGGAATGATGAATAAACCAGACAATGATGTTGAACCTATCGATGAAATTGATGTAAGTATAACTTCACAAGATGTGTTGAAATTAGGTGGTTTAGGGCTGTTAATTGCCATTTTATCGACATTTCTTCCGGCATTATCAATTCTTCGATTAAATCCAAAAGAAATACTATTAAAAGATGAGTAGGAGGAGTCACATGGACACGATATTACAATTTAAAAACCTATATTATTATTATGTAAGTCATAATAAGAAGAATACTTTATTAGAGAATGTAAATTTTACCTTTGAAAAGGGCTGTTTCTATAGCATTTTAGGTCCTTCAGGTTCCGGAAAAACAACAGCACTTAGTTTGGCAAGTGGTTTAGATAATCCTAAAGAAGGACATGTGCTCTATAAAGGAAAAGATATAAGGAAAATTGGTTTGGATAAATATAGGAATAACTTTGTTTCAATTATCTTTCAATCCTATAATCTAATTACGTATATGACTGCTCTTCAAAATGTAGTAACAGCTATGGAAATTACAGGGGTTAAAGTAAAAGATAAAAAGAAAAGAGCGCTGGAATTATTAGAAATGGTAGGTTTGACTGAAATAGAAGCAAAAAGAAAAATTTTACAGCTAAGTGGTGGGCAACAACAACGTGTAGCTATTGCTCGTGCATTATCTAGTAATGTAGATTTATTAATTGCAGATGAGCCAACGGGTAATCTAGATGAGAAAACCTCAGCTGAAATCGTTGAATTATTCCAAGAATTAGCTCATCAAGCGAATAAGTGTATTATTGTTGTTACTCATTCACAAGAAGTAGCCAAGCAATCTGATAAGATAGTTTATCTTAAACAACGAAATTTAGTTTGTGAAAATTTGAATAAGTAAGTAAAGATATTTTAACTGAAAATGTATGATGATAGTAGTCAGATTTTAATAAATTGGAGTGGTATAAATGTGGACAAAAATAGTAACCTCAATCGGCTTAGTATCTATTGGAATCGCTATAGGTATGCTTACTAACTTAGTGGATTTTAATGGAAGTGATTTGGATGAAAACGAAACCAATGTGTACCAGGACTATAATTCGTATTTAGAAGAAAGAAATCCGGCTCAGCGTGATTGGGAATCTCCAAATCCAAGAGGTGAACTGACCCCAGAACAATGGGAAGAGTTCACATCTAAATCTGGAGGACAGATACCTGAGCAATGGGATCCGTTCACTTCTAATTCAGAGGAAAGTATACAGGGTTCTACATCTCCTTATTAATTTTCATTAATGATAAGTGATTAAAAATGGTATAAGAAGATATAAAGATTTACCTTTTAAAAAAATTTCACATAGTTATGAAGAATAAATTCCCCTAAAGTGCAGCAGGTACAAAATGAACCCTGTGGATCTTTGGGGGAATTTTGTACCTGAAAGTTTATCTATTCTTATGAAATGGAAGTATGTCTAGGATAGGAATAATCATTTAAAATTTTTTAGGGAAAATGAGGTATCTTCACATAAACTACAGATTGCGTGGTTATAATGGCTTACTAAGGGGGATATCTAAATGAATTATAATATTCTTGTAGTAGAAGACGATTTAGAAATTCAAGAATTAATTAAGCAGTTTTTGATGACACAACATTATAATATAGAGGTTTCATCTGATGGAATAGAAGCAATGAAGAGATTAAATGCACAATCCTTTGATTTAATTCTCCTTGATGTTATGATGCCAAATCTAAATGGCTTTGAAGTTGCCAAAATGATTCGCAGTCAATCTAATGTACCAATCATATTCCTAACGGCATTAGAAGAAGAACAAGATCAAATGAAGGGCTTTGATCTTGGTATTGACGATTATATAACTAAGCCATTTTCATTTCATGTATTGATTAGACGAGTACAAGCCGTTCTAAGAAGAAGCAATCATAATACTAGAGGCAATCATTTAAATTTTAATGAACTTAATGTCGATCGTGAAGGATATAAAGTTTATGTAAATAAGGAAGAAATACCATTAACTACAAAAGAATTCGAAATTTTACAACTTCTGCTTCAAAATGAAAAAAGAGTGCTTACTAGAGAAATCATTGTAGAAAAAGTTTGGGGATACGATTATTCAGGAGAAACACGGATGATTGATACTCATATAAAAAATTTAAGAAAAAAATTAAATATACCCTATATTAAAACAGTGAAGGGTATCGGATATAAAATCGATGAATAGGATTGTACATATCATGAAGATGAAAAAAATAACCTATAAGCTCTTTATGATTACTTCTCTCATATTGCTATCTTTTGCAGTATTAATTTATTTAATTTTATACTTCTTCCTTCCAACATTTTACGAACAATATAAAACAAATCAGCTCCAATCTGGCATAGCTGAAATAATAGATAAATCTAAGATTTTAACATTAAAAAATGCGATACCGCTTTTTGATGAGTACGCCAAAGATAATAATGCAATCATTTACCTACAAACAAACGACGGAAATATTATATATTCGCCTTCTTTTATATTTCAGGGAAATATCCAACCACCACTTATTACCGGAAAGACAGCACCATCACAAAATGAAGAAACTGTTAATGCATTTACTAAATCTTTGCCAATTCAATTTCTGGATGAAGGTATTTTAAAGGTTACTGTATTCGCGACATTTCAACCTATCAATGAAGCTTCACAGGTTTTAGTACGTTTTCTCCCATATATTAGCATCATTGTAGTAGGGATTGGATTGGGAAGTGCGTATTTATATTCTAGATTTATTACAAAACCACTTCTTTATATAAATGAGCGTGCGCAAAAGATGGCTAACCTTGATTTTTCCGAAAATATCGTAGTTCGTTCAAATGATGAGTTAGAGGAACTATCAAATAGTTTAAATGAGATGTCGAATAATTTGCAAAAAACAATGAATGATTTACAAATAGCAAATGAACAATTAAAAGATGATATTGAAAGAGAAAGAAAAATCGAAACAAAACGTAGGGAATTTTTTGCTACAGTGGCCCATGAATTAAAAACGCCACTCACTGTAATGAAAGGTTATATAGAAGGGATGATTTATAATATCGGACCTTATCAAAATCGTGACATCTATTTAGAAAAAAACCATAAAATAATTGAAAGCATGGAACAACTTGTCCGCGAAATTTTGAGTATGTCCAAACTAGAACAAGATACATTTAACATACAAGTGAAAGAAAT
>Ga0256889_1000510_pt1 | contig 10071 bp, 2 predicted proteins | sample MC6MC0512MT_FD_186338 | JGI IMG/M metagenome (GOLD analysis project Ga0256889, IMG submission 186338) | Metatranscriptome of enriched soil aggregate microbial communities from Iowa State University, Ames, United States - MC6-MC0512-MT... | ecosystem: Environmental > Terrestrial > Soil >...
CCGCCAGTGCTGCTATTCACCTCGAATTCGATATGATGAATGGATGTATTCTTGGCGTAGAACACATACTGCGCATGACCAGGTGGCAGCCGCAACAGTTTGGTGATGGCTGCAGAGATGGAAATCAGCATGACTCACGACGATGAGGTAATCAGGCCTGGATGGATCCTGCGCATAGGCATCAACCTCCTCCCGGATCCATCGAATGGCACGAATCAACCTTTCCTCGAATGCCACTGCATCCTCCGCACCAGTACATGTCGTATGCCACCAACCATCCTCACGAATCTCACTCGCATCATGTGTCTCACTCCAACGCTCAGCAAGCTGCGATCGGCCAAGACCGGGAGAGGCTGTGTTCGTATGCACACCAGTATCGGGATCAGTCGTCGTTGTGTAGCTGCCGCCTTTCTCACATACATCAGCCTTCAATAGTGCACGTGGCAACTTATATGTCTTAATGAGTGGTATGGATGTGAGTATAGCACGCTGCATGGGTGAGGTGACGATACGAACTCGACCTACCGCTGCCAGCTCATCCATGCCAAGCTCGATGAGATGAGGGTGACGGGGTAACAATTCTGCTTGTCGCTCACCGAGCCGACTCAGGTGTGGATCGCATAAACGCTTCTTGTCATAGGCAGCCAGAACTTCCTTTGCAGCCTGTGCATTGTAGGGATTCACTCCCATCTCTTTCGTGATCTCTTCCGCCAACACATTGTTACTACTCTCCGCATGTCGAATGAAGAGTAGGTGACAGAGGTTGGCATTCTTCGCGCGTCGCTTGGTGGCTGCATTGAGGCCCTTACGATCATTGTGAACCACGGTAGGAAGAGCGGCTGTCCGACCAACTGTACTATCTGGATCAGAGGTGTGTGATAACATGATGGCAGTCGCTCGGCTTATGATGAATATATATAACAGATGGGGTTGCAATGAAGGATGAGTGATGTTGCTCGAGACGTGCGAGATTACAAAAGAATCGTAGCGAAAAAGTTGGTCCTAACGAATTTCAAAACCATATGGCTGATCCTAACGAATTTAAAAATCGTATGGACAAGCAGAAAAATCGTTCGAAGCGATTGATTGTATCATTCTTTCCATCCACGCTACAGGTTCGAGGTTGACAATGAACATACAAGCGTTGGATGTTGATATTCGCTGTCGCAACAGAATATTGGCTGCATATTGACCTTCTTCAGATGAGGATGCGGCGCCGATGAAATGGCGATCCGAAATGTGGGCAACAACGCTGCTTGTACGATGAAGAATCCAATGAGAGAGAGAGAGAGAGCTTAGAATCCCGGTGACTTGAATGCAATCGATTGAGTCGCCACCCGTTGCTGTCCATAGCCACCCTGTCCACCAATGTGAAGCATGATACCAGTAATGGGATCATACACGGCAGTATGGAATGCACGAGGCATATGAGGTACTTGTGGTGACAGAGCCAACTCACGCCACTTATGTGTAGAGGTGTTGTACGCATACAGCGTGTCCAGCTCCTTCTCACTGTTGACACCGCCATACCAGATGAGTTCATCCTTCACCAGTGTCATGCCACCTGCACCAAATAATTTGAATGCATCTGGGCTGCCACGCTCACGTCCAACAGCAGCAGGGCAGAGGAGGTTTCGCCATGTAGCAGACGGTTCAGAACCGGACAAGGTGGATGGATGCAGCTGGATCTCAGCTGCGACACCCTTACCGGCGAAACGTCGTCGGTTGCCATGGATACCACTCACTCCACCAAACACAACGATCGTATGCCCATAACAGCCAACAACCGGCTGCCAGACTGCACGACTTGTGACATACGAACGTGGAGGGTTAGCTGCGGAGGACGAAGATGAGGAAGACGACGAAGCAGCTGCTGCTGATGAGGAAGATGAGGGTGCCGAAGATGAGGAGGAGGATGCGGCAGCATTGTTCGTGTTGCCGCTTGATCGTTTGCTCTTCTTGCCGTGTTTCTCTTGTTCCTTCTTCGTATCCTCCTCCTCGTTGAGACTTCGTACCCATTTGACCTTGGTCCATGTCTTCTCAGCGAATTGGTATCTCCACACATCAATCTGTGGCTGGGGTCCTTTACCCGCATAGCGTGCATCAGTACCAATGACATACATCGCCTGGTCAATCAACACTGCGGAATGTCCCGCCATGGGTGGCACATCCTTATCCGGGTCGAATGCATGAGTGACGATGGTGCCAGTGGCAGGAGTGAATTGCAACAAGCTATTCGTCGCTGATTCCGCCTTCGATGATGTACGACCACCAAATAGCCAAACGGAGCCACGGAAGAAGATGGCACTACTCAATGCACGTGGTGATGGCAGCTTCGTTTCCAACTGCTTGAGACGTAATGGACGAATGCGTAAATTGATCTCGTAGATAGCATCATGAGGTGTAACATCTTTGGATCCACCCAAGATGTATGCTTTCGAATGCAACTTATCCAATGCAGCCAATGGATGTGCATTGAAGATGGGAGGTGCATCCTCGGCCAGTGGTGGTAAGGAATGTGCGAATAGGCCAGCGAAGAGTGGACTGATCGGATTGCCATTGACACGTCCCTCACCTCCACCACCACTCAAGCCCCAGATCTCACCATTGGATAATGCACGATGATACAATTGTACTTCACGAATACGACGAGCCTTTGTCAAGGTTTCATCGAACTTACGATTATCCGTCTGTCCAGCAAACAGTCGCAGTGTCTTGACATACTTGTTTGGTGCCTCATTATTCATGGCGAGTTTGCGAACACGTTCAGCGGAGTTCTTGAGTCCATTGAGACTATGTTGCGATCGTTGTCCATCAATCCACACTTCAAAACGATCACGATTCATATCGACGACAATGATGATACGACTCCATGTATGATCGTGTAAGATCGGATCCTGGCCCATGCGTCGACCTTGGCCCAAGCATCCAACCACCCCACATGGATGGATGAAGAATGCCTTCTGATTCAATGGCTCATTCTTGCCTGGATTCTTGAGTGTATCAAACAATGGTTGATGACGACGCACATCACGATACGGATCAGGCGCATCCTTCGACTCTGGTACGAGTTGTCCCTTGGGCATCATGAGATCGATGACGAGTGTATACGTCTTGAGTGGCTGTTGCTTCTGCAATCCATACCGTTCCATGCCTTGTCTTGGGCCTGGAGCTGGTGCAAGTGGAACATCGAGTTCGAGTGCAGCTGAGCCCTGTAGCTCCAGACATAGCTCTCTTGGATGTTGACCATCGAATTCAATCGCTGCTTCATTCTCACGCTCCAATCTCGCTCGCTCCTCCATCTGCTTGCGACGCTTCTCTGCCGCAGCCTCCTCCATCTGCTTCTCCCATAACTCCCAATCCGATAAGCCACGCATCAACGGTAATTGCCCCAGATCGGATCCTTCTGGTGGAGCGGATAAAGCTGACGATGATGAACTTGAGCCAGATTGGTACATCGGAGCCAGAGGTGGAGCTTGAGGTACGGCTGATGCAGCAACAGGAGGAGGTGCAGGGATCGCCCACGCTGCCATTGGTGGTGGGGGTGGGCCTGGTGGTGCAGGAATGGCTGATGCAGCCATCGGTGGTGGGGGTGGGCCTGGTGGAGCTGGTGCAGCGGCAGCAGGTGGTTGATCCTTCTTCCTTGGTACGAGGCACATCTCACACACCAATGCCATCTCCCGATTCTTATACGTACATGTCGCACAATCCCAGGGGCCTGCTGGCCATTGATGCACACGGAACTCCTCGGGTACATTCGCATCATCATCTTCCTCCGCAGCGTTGTTGCCTGGCCTCTGATGCTGTACAGGTGCTGGTGCAGGTGCAGGTATTGGCTGACCTGCAGCAACTGCCGCAGCTGCCACTCCCCGTCCCTCCTGTCGCCGCTCAGCAACCAGTTCAATGTCTCGTAGCAATGCAGCTCGACCAGCCAATTCTCGCTGCCGTGGATCCAGTGCACGATTGACCGGCATGGGTGGAGCAAGTGGTGCTTGACGCCCAATCACGATTGGTTGACGACGCGCCTGAGGTTGACCAAAGCCAAATCCCGCATCCAATGCTGCCACGAATGGATTGTTGCTCACATCAATCTGATCCAAAACTGGAAGCTTATCGGAAATGGCGAATGGTTTGCCATAGTGGAATGGAACCTTGATACCATTCCATCGAAATGGACCCTTGAAATTGATACGAACACGCTCACCAACACTATGTAGGCCAATGGTTGGAAGCAGTGGCTCATCAATCGGAATATCAGTGAAGGCTGTCCCAAGCTTGACACCATTGACCGTATAGAATATCTCACGCGTACTTCGATCGATACACATACCGACAACGTCACCTGTACTCCACGTGGGGCCATAACGACTGCCGGCACCTTGCTCATGGAACTTGTGACCATCGTCACCATGATAGCCCCAACTATTGCGATCCCAGCCAGGCATTCGATTGGGCGCATAGCCAGGGAAGGCCACACCCATACCAATCGTACCACGCTGACCAGAACGAACGATCGTAATCTCCCAGTATTGATAGTTCGTGTTGCCCCATATGGGTAGAGGCATATTCGCCTGGCAATTCTGTGCCGATCCATCATTATTATATGGATACGTGCATTCTAATCCATCCTCACTCAATTTACACCATTGTGCTTTCGTCTCCATTCGCATCAATGATGGATCATGATGGCCATCTTGATTGAATTCATCTTCCTCCTCTGCGGTGGCTCTCGCCTCCGCTTCAGCGACCAAGTTCTCTGGTATTGGTGCGTCAAGCACATCGATGACATCCTCATGAATCGTATCCATACGCCATATCAATCGTTGCTTCTCAACATTCTGATTCGGTGCTGACTCTGCTTTGGATACACCTGGAGGCAGTCGCTGATCTGGTGGGACGGTGTTGAGCACCTGGAATCGATAGAGGGCACGATCGAGGAAGTTGATATCGGGAAGGTTGATCATGAATCCTGCACCACGCATCGACGCCACTACCTTGATACGACGATGTTTCGCATGGAGACTCAAGTTGGAATACGTCAGACGATGTTGTTCGAATCCATTGTGGAAGAGGGAGAGGGAAATGCCATTCGGTTGATCCAAATCGACGAGTAAACTGACGACATCTCCAAAATGCCATACGAGTGGACGCTGCTGCTGTGCGGAGGTCAATGCACCATTCTCTAGATCGACGCGATAGCCATGATTGGAGAATGCAGGTGCACCGTTGCGATACAGAGCAAGCGGACATGGCCTCGATGCATCATCATCATCATCCATCTCACCAATCAGTGGCACATCTGTTGCCTCGGAGACGATACCCAACAACAATTGTGCACTACTCCAAGGATCCTCGTCATTCGAATCCAACTTTGGTGGTAGTTGGATGATCTTGAATGAGAAGAGATGAGCACCATATGCAACAGCTCGTTTCGCTGCAACATGCACCCACTGCTTATCCGATGCAACCTCATCAGTCGCAGGCAAGATATCACCTTCACTGTCCACACGTTGTAACTCGATTGCATCACCATCGGCATGCTGGAAATGACGGAGGAGTAGGCTGCCGGGTGGAATGGATGGAGAACTGCTACTGCTACTACTGCTGCTGCTTGAAGAGGCGGAAGATTCAGGAGCAGCAGCCGGAACAATCTCATACTCCTTCTTCTCTTCTTCATCCTCCTCCTGTTTGGCAGGTTTATCATCTGCTTTCTCATCCTTCTTCCCTTGCTCCTCTGCAATGACTTTGCCTTGATGAATGATGCATCCTTGATCCTCAATCTTCCATCGTCGAATCTCCTTGGCACCTTCCAAGAGCGCTGCCTTCATCTTTGCATCTTCCTCACGTCTCAATCGTTCCACATCGGAATTCTTTTGTTCATCCTGTTTACACATGCCACATCCGAATCCGAATTCAAACCCACTTGGCAAGTGGCGAATGCCCAGTGGACATTGTGCGGGATCACAGTAGGTTCGTTTCAAGCGCTCCTCTTTCTCCTCCTTCGTCAGTGCATCGTTGCTGGTGATCGCCAACACTTTGTCGCGAATGCCCGCACATTGGTTGTACTCCTCATATCCCTTCAAGTTGACACCACCCGATGTGACGAGCTTTGGCCAGACGCTTCCACTATGGCAGCTGTCGCAGAAGTGCGTCTTGCCAAAACAGAAGAAGGTACTGAAGGTACAACAGAAACGACATTTGAAAATGAGGAAGCTGGAGCCATGTGTTGGACATTCCTCGAATGATTCGACTTTCTGACATCCGCCACATATCAATTCCTCTCTATTGACTTCCTGCTCCGCTGCCGCACCACAGGCACGTGCACCCGCCCAGTAGGGCTCACCACACGTGTAACATTGATAGAACATATAATGATTCATGGCAAAACCCTCAGGATCCTTGTAAAACCTCCCCTCTGGACTCACGATGTCAGTGTGGTCAAGAAGAGCCTCGAATTCCAATCGTTGCAGAGCCATCGCCTTGACTTGGTTCTCCAGATAGAAGTACGGTCGAACGAGATCCAACAGTAGTGGATGCTGGATGGCGACATTGCACAGAGGACAGCGCGTGAATTCGAAGCTGATATGTGCACTACTCCATTTCGATTCCAAACGTGTACGAACACAAGAGTAATGGAACACATGATGGCATTGCAACACGACAACGGGCGCTTGACCCAGTTCCTCCGTGTAGCAGATCGCACAATCATCTTCGGTCGTATCATGCACCTTGGGATCACGTCCCTCATTGCAATCCGGGTGTAGACAGGGAGGACATTCCAATTCATCGCGCACACCAGCACATGGATGTCCACATGATTTCATCGCCAAACATGCATGGGCGACCTTCTCCTCACACTCAGGACTATTACACACAGTTTGGAATGCCATGCTTGGCGGATTCGCGAGGCGCGACTTGGAGGTGACAACGGAGGCACAGAAACGACACTTGGGCGCAACGAGATACTCCTCGTATTCCGAGCAGGTCAATCCAGGGTGGAAAGGGAACTTTCGACATTGCTTACAGAAATCCGTGCGGCATCCACGACACAAAAATCGAAGATTGAGGAATGCATGCTTCGATGCATCATCCAACTCCTTCTTATCCAACCCAACTAATCCAGCCAACATGCCTTCCGATTTACTACTCCATGTATGATGATCCACTTCCAATGGACAGGAGCACTTGGGACACTTGATGATCTTGGGGTTGGATTCGATGGCCTTCTTCGTTGTCTGCTCCAAGAATGCATCGAATTGCTCGCGCGGTAACAGATCGTACAGGTCACCGATGCTGAAGTGCGATTGCAAGTCGTCGAATTGTTCGGCTGCCAACTTCGATTGGATGGATGCCAACAGACAATCACGACAGGAGCTGATGGTGAATTGTGTGATGGGTGCAACGGGACTCGTCGGGTGTGCATGACCAGCGTCGAACGACTTTGATGCACTTCTCATGGGTGCTTCCACTTGTGTTGGCGCCACATCCAATGCAGCATCCAATGTGTAGATATCGAGAATATCCTTGCTCTTCTGACAATGATGACAGAAGACACGTGTGGTCACTGTATCCGAGTAAACGACGCTGTGGCGAGATAGTGGAGTGGGAGGAAAGATGACAGCCTCAGATGATGCAGGCACGGAGGCAGGCTGCACCGGTGCGCCAATATGAGAACCAAACGCACTCGATGAAGGTGATGCGCCATCCTGCTTCGGTGACAGCACCGTCTCACCCTTCCTACATGTGTTCAGAACGTCGAACCATTCATCAACCAATGCTGTGCACGTGTTCTCTGTGCGGATGTAATACGATTGTGCATCTGCCTCACTTCCAGCGCCTCCGCCGGCCGCACACTTGCTTCGATCCACCAATTCGATACTCCATGCACCCGCTCTCGAGACTGCACACGTCGCCTCTGTCAACTCGACACTGAATGCCCACTTACTCGCTGATGGGTCAGCCACATTGAAATCACTCGTACGTCGAAGTGCATACAAGATTGGAGGCTTGTTCATGGCCGCATCTGGTCGAGAAATAAACACGAAGTAGTTGCGCCAAACCAATGAAGCCTTGCCTTTCTGTACTGGAGCATCATGATTGCAGTTACTATTCTGTCTCACCATGCTCGTGGTACGTGAAGCAGTCTTGGAGTTAGATGATCCAGCTGCATGCATCGGTGGAGGCAGGTCATCACTCATCCCTTCTGATGCCAATGCAGCGGCAGCGTCCGCATCCAGTACAGTTCCATTCGTTGCACCCGGCACTGAGACGAATGGTCCAGCAATGCTGAGTATGCCTGCTTTCACCGCATTGAATATGATGTGATCACTGGTTGGTTCAAATGCTTGACCGAAGCATGCACGAACGGGTCGTAAGTCCATCGTGGCCATCAGAGCCAAGACGGCATCTTCCACACGCTTCAACCAGACGAATACACTGCCATGTCGCGAACTTCGTGGAATGATACAACGCTTGATGCGATTGGGGAAGTACTTACGTAACAGAATGAACAATCCAGCAGCGGACAGTTCGCCCGGTCCGGATCCCAAACTGAACCACAGATAGCGTGTTGGCTGGTCTTCCTGCAGATCCAACACACGCTGGGTCTTGAGGATGAAAAACATCTTCGCTAATGTTCGTGCGTTGGTGGCGGATGTATTGAGGGTTGACGATGTGTTCCACAGCAGCGATGCGAGGTGGCTGAGTGCTGGATTGAATTGGATGGCATGAGCCGCGAAAGGTAAAGTCATGTTGGCACCATTCGACGATGACGCGCCCGATACTCTACGCTTGGCTGCTTCTGTAGGATTGGTACGAAAGACATCTTGACCAAGCAGTTGTCTCAATGATACCGCTCTCGTGGTAAGATCAAATGGTTTGATCGATCGTCCCAATTGGCCCAAGCCTTGTACGAGCTTCATGAGATGACCGGATGTCAATGATGCACGCTGCAGCTGGATGCAGACTTCACCATTCTTCACTCCTTCCAATTGAATATTCCTCTCAATCATGACGCCACGCGGAATCTGATCCAGATCTACTTCACAACATCCCAACGTCTCATCCGTACGTAGATAGTCATGATCGAACAGCATCAAGGTGAGATTACGTGAGGATTGTGCCAGTGAGGACAGTGCACTCTTCGTCTTTTTCTTTGAGGAGCGAACCCAACTGAGACTACCACTACTATTCTCACTCAATGCACGAACGCCACTTTGAGGGATGGCCAGAGTGGAGCTCGATCCAGCGCCTGAACCGTCAACCTCTGATGCTGCGGCTCCACCACTCAAATCCAGCCAAAATACGAACGTCTCGTTCCAGACCGGGTTGAGTTTCCTCCTGATGACACTGCTCTTATGACTCTGCTTCCCAACACTCAGGATCGTGTATGGATCGGAAGTTCCATTCCAGTCCACTGCAAGTAGATTCTTGGCTGAGAGGAGTGTCACAACGAGGATGTCGCCATGTTGCAAATCTTGATTGGTTGGGTTACGAACCATGTATGGACGGGAGGAAACGAGTGGGAGGGTGTCAGAGTCAGCGGTAGAGACGGACGCGGAGGAAGATGAGGCTGTGGCAGGTGAGGAAGATGGTGTGATACGAATGGATGCAATCTGACCAGATACAGACTCAACAGAATCGTCCTCCTTCTTCTCCTCATCGTCACCAGCATGCTCTTCAGAGTCAACTTTTGCGGCGAAGATTTGCACGACGCTCTCCTTGTGAACGTCATATTCAGAAATCGGTTTGTGTTCATCCAATTGTTTTCCAGCATAAATGCATCTCCTGATAGTAATATCTGGTCTCATGGCGGTGATCCGCCTCTGTAGTTCTGCGACGGTGGCATCAGGAGCGAGGTCCAATGGCAGGGTGGTTGAGGCACAGCCACCGAATAATTGAACGTAAATCAACATGATGATAGCGAGGCTGACAGGATGAGGGGTTGATAAAACGCACTCAGCGTTACCTCTCCTCGTCTACACTTCCGACTTTCCACTTGTGTGTTCGTTTGTGATGTGAATGGGTGGAAGGATCATGCGCAGCTGGGCTGAGCGTATGGGTCTGAGTAAC
>Ga0256889_1000539_pt1 | contig 9777 bp, 9 predicted proteins | sample MC6MC0512MT_FD_186338 | JGI IMG/M metagenome (GOLD analysis project Ga0256889, IMG submission 186338) | Metatranscriptome of enriched soil aggregate microbial communities from Iowa State University, Ames, United States - MC6-MC0512-MT... | ecosystem: Environmental > Terrestrial > Soil >...
CCGAGAAGTGAGACATTCTCACAACATGCAGCTGACGCACTCGTCCAGGTTCGTGCCCTCGAGCGCGAGCTGACGCAGGCGGATGTAGTAGATCGTCTTGATCCCCTTCTTCCATGCGTAGATCTGCGCCTTGTTGATGTCGCGGGTCGTCGCCGTGTCCTTGAAGAAGAGCGTGAGCGAGAGGCCCTGGTCGACGTGCTGCGTGGCCGCGGCGTAGGTGTCGATGACCTTCTCGTAGCCGATCTCGTACGCGTCCTGGTAGTACTCGAGGTTGTCGTTCGTCATGAACGCCGCCGGGTAGTAGACGCGCCCGAGCTTGCCCTCTTTACGGATCTCGATCTTCGAGGCGATCGGGTGGATCGACGCCGTCGAGTTGTTGATGTACGAGATCGAGCCGGTCGGCGGCACCGCCTGCAGGTTCTGGTTGTAGATGCCGTGCTCCTGGATCGAGGCCTTGAGCTCGAGCCAGTCCTGCTGAGTCGGGATGTGCACCCCGGCGTCGGCGAAGAGCTGCGTCACCTTCGCGGTCTCGGGCACCCACGCGGCATCCGTGTACTTGTCGAAGAACTCACCCGACGCGTACTTCGAGTCGGCGAAGCCGTCGAAGGTCTCGCCGCGCTCGATCGCGATGCGGTTCGACGCGCGCAGCGCGTGGAACAGCACCGTGTAGAAGTAGATGTTCGTGAAGTCGATGCCCTCTTCCGAGCCGTAGAAGATGCGCTCGCGGGCCAGGTAGCCGTGCAGGTTCATCTGGCCGAGGCCGATGGCGTGCGACTTGTCGTTGCCGTCCTCGACCGAGCGCACCGAGGTGATGTGGCTCTGGTTCGACACCGAGGTGAGACCGCGGATCGCGGTCTCGACGGTCTTGCCGAAGTCGGGCGAGTCCATCGTGAGCGCGATGTTCAGCGAACCGAGGTTGCAGCTGATGTCCTTGCCGATCTGGTCGTACGAGAGGTCTTCGTTGTACGTGGTCGGCGTGTTCACCTGCAGGATCTCGCTGCAGAGGTTCGACATGTTGATGCGGCCCTTGATCGGGTTCGCCTTGTTCACCGTGTCTTCGAACACGATGTACGGGTAGCCCGACTCGAACTGGATCTCGGCGATCGTCTGGAAGAACTCGCGCGCGTTGATCTTCGTCTTCTTGATGCGCGGGTTGTCGACCATCTCGCGGTAGTGCTCGGTGATCGGCACGTCGCCGAACGGCTTGCCGTAGACCTTCTCGACGTCGTACGGCGAGAAGAGGTACATGTCTTCGTTGTTCTTCGCGAGCTCGAACGTGATGTCGGGCACGACGACGCCGAGCGACAGCGTCTTGATGCGGATCTTCTCGTCGGCGTTCTCGCGCTTCGTGTCGAGGAACCGCATGATGTCGGGGTGGTGGGCCGAGAGGTACACCGCGCCGGCGCCCTGGCGGGCACCGAGCTGGTTCGCGTAGCTGAACGAGTCCTCGAGCAGCTTCATGACGGGGATGATGCCCGACGACTGGTTCTCGATCTGCTTGATCGGCGCGCCCGACTCGCGGATGTTCGACAGCAGGAGGGCCACGCCGCCGCCGCGCTTCGAGAGCTGCAGTGCCGAGTTGATTCCGCGGGCGATCGACTCCATGTTGTCTTCGATGCGCAGCAGGAAGCAGGAGACGAGCTCGCCGCGCTGCGCCTTGCCCGTGTTGAGGAAGGTCGGGGTGGCCGGCTGGAAGCGACCGCCGATGATCTCCTCGACGAGGTCGATCGCCAGCTGCTCGTCGCCCTGCGCGAGGCCGAGCGCGGTCATCACGACGCGGTCCTCGAAGCGCTCGAGGTAGCGCTTGCCGTCGAAGGTCTTGAGCGTGTAGCTCGTGTAGTACTTGAACGCGCCGAGGAAGGTCTCGAAGCGGAACTTCTTCGAGTACGCGAGGTCGTTGAGCTTCTGGATGAACTCGAACGAGTACTGCTCGAGCACCTGCGGCTCGTAGTACTCCTTCTCGACGAGGTAGTCGAGCCGCTCCTTCAGCGAGTGGAAGAAGACGGTGTTCTGGTTGACGTGCTGCAGGAAGTACTCGCGAGCCGCCTCGCGGTCTTTGTCGAACTGGATCTCGCCGTTCGGGCCGTAGAGGTTCAGCATCGCGTTGAGCGAGTGGTAATCCATCGCCGTGCGCGGGGCCTCCATGAGGGCTACGCCGTCTGCTGCAGTTGACTTGACCAAAATGCGTCCAATCCATCGTCGACGGCGCGAACGTCGTCTGGGGTTCCGAATACTTCGAAGCGGTAGAGGTGCGGCACCTTGCACTTCTGGGCGATGATGTCGCCCGCGAGGCAGTAGGCCGACCCGAAGTTGGTGTTGCCGGCGCTGATCACGCCGCGGATGAGCGCACGATTGCGCTCGTCATTGAGGAACTTGATGACCTGCTTCGGCACGGCGCCCTTGCCGTCGCCTCCGCCGTAGGTCGGAACGACGAGCACGAACGGCTCGTCGGCGTGCAGCGCCTCGTCGCGGGCGTGCAGCGGAATGCGATCGGCCGGTCGGCCGAGCTTCTCGATGAAGCGCTTCGTGTTGCCCGAGACGCTCGAGAAGTAGACCAGGTTCGTCATGATCGTCTCCTTCGCGTTACCGGTTCACTCCCCCGAGCTCACCGGCTGCGTTCAAGCCAAGGTGATCAGCTCAGACGCGCGGCGAGCTCGTCGATCTTGTCGGGACGGAAGCCCGACCAGTGGTCTTCGTCGGTGATGACGACCGGGGCCTGCAGGTAGCCGAGCTCCTTGACCTGCGCGAGCGCGCTCTCGTCGACAGAGAGGTCGAGCACTTCGTACTCGATGCCCTTGCTGTCGAGGGCGCGATACGTCGCGTTGCACTGGACGCAAGAAGGCTTGGTGTAGACCGTGACCGTCATTGTTTTCCCCTCGTTCCCGGGCCCTTGGAGGAGCCCGTCCCCCGTGTTGCTAACTGGTACTTCAATACTACATCTAGTGTCTGCCGAACTGAACCGCCACAACATGCTGTAGTTACATTCGTGTAGTTATCCACGGAGTTATCCACGGGTTGTGAACAGCGCGAAGTCGCGATGATCGGCCTGTTTGCGGGGTTCGGCGAGCGGTTCTCCACAGCCGTGCGGGATCGAGATTTCTCGACTGTGGATGAATCTCCGGCGTGTCGCGCTGCACGACACTTGGGGGCCGTTCGACACCCTCACCCCTACATATGGTGTTGTGCTCTCACCATGCCACCAGCCACCGACATTCCGGCCGCGACGCGCGAGCGTGTCGAGCTCGTCTCACGAATTCCGCCGACCCGCGTCATGATCGGGCCGCCGATGCATCTCTTCTGTAGGGACGGTACCCGGCGTCCCCCCAAGCGACGAGCCGGGTATCGTCCCGCCCGCTTCACCCGAAGACAGGGCGGACGCCCCGCCGCCGCCGTGCGCCCGGTGGAGGCATCCGCCCGCGCGGCGTAGCCTGTGCCCCGAGCAAGGGAGCCGGATGACCGAGTACACGACTTCAGCCGACGGGACGCGCATCGCGTACGACCGGGCCGGCTTCGGACCGCCCGTGATCCTCATCGGCGGCGCCATGCAGTACCGGGCGTTCGACCCGACGACGGTGGCGATGGCCGCAGCCCTCGCCGGCCACGGCTTCGACGTCGTGAACTACGACCGGCGCGGCCGCGGCGAGAGCCCCGCCGCCGGACCGATCACGCTCGCCCAGACGATCGACGACCTGCGCGCGCTCATCGGCGAGATCAGGCGCGGCGGCATCGCCGACGACGTCGCGCTGTTCGGCAACTCGTCGGGCGGGTCGATCGCTCTCGCCGCGGCCGCAGCCGGCCTGCCGGTCTCGAAGCTCGTGCTGTTCGAGGTTCCGCTCGACGAGGAGCTCGGCACCCGCGGCGCGGAGTTCCTCGCGGGCATGCGCGAGCGGATCGCGGCCGGCGATCCGACCGCGGTCATCGAGCACTACATGTCGGACATGCCGCCCGAGTGGCTCGCCGGCGCGAAGCAGAGCCCGGGGTGGCCGATCATGCTCGGACTCGGCCCGAGCCTCGAGCCCGACGCCGAGTCGCTCGCCTGGACCCAGTCGGCACCGCGCGCCGAGCTGTGGAAGCACATCACGGCACCCACCCTCGCCCTCGTCGGCGAGGAGACGATGCCCATCATGACGACGGCGGCCGCGTCGATCGTCGCGTCGATGCCGAACGCGCGGTCCCGCCCGATCCGAGCCGCGAACCACGCGTGGGAGCCGTCGACCATGGCCCTCGCGATCGCCGAGTTCCTCGTCGAGTAGTCGCAGCATGGCGGATGCCCCGGGGTCGGCCCCGGGGCATCCGCGGACGTCTGCCGATCAGGCCTTGGCGGCCTTCGCCGCCGCCTTCATCGCCTGCTTGTGCGCCCGCACCTTGGCGAGCGACTCGGGGCTCACGATGTCGGCGACCGACGAGAACGAGCCCGCCTCGCCGTAGGCGCCGGCGGCCTCGCGCCAGCCCGGTGCCTCGAGCCCGCACTGCTTGCCGAGGAGCGCGAGGAAGATCTTCGCCTTCTGCTCGCCGAAGCCCGGCAGCGCCTTGAGTCGCTTCAGCACCTCGGCGCCCGACGGGTCGCCCTGCGTCCAGATCGCGGTCGCGTCGCCGCCCCAGTCGTCGCGCACCGCCGCGGCGAGCGCCTGCACGCGGCCCGCCATCGACCCCGGGTAGCGGTGCACGGCCGGGGTCTGCGTGAACACGTCGACCATGCGGTCGGGGTCGGTCGCGGCGATCTCGCCGGGCTCGATCGTGCCGAGCCGCTCGCGGATCTTCGACGGCCCCGCGAAGGCCGTCTCCATCGCGACCTGCTGGTCGAGCAGCATGCCCGTGAGCAGCGCGAACGCGTCGTCGGTGAGCAGCTCGTCGGCCGCCTGGTCGCCCGTGATGTGCAGTGCCATGCGAACCATCCTCGCACCGACGGATGCCGCGGGCCATGGGTGCGGATGTCGGCGGCGAGTGCTGGAATGGGCTCGAGCCCGGAAGCCCAGCACCGCCACCCGAGATCCGAACGATTCCAGTCCAACGACCAACGGAGGAGAGCCATGGCGCTCGAGATGGACGTCAAGATCGAACTCATCCACGTGCCCGTCACCGACGTCGACCGCGCGAAGGCGTTCTACGTCGACCAGTGCGGGTTCAACGCCGACCACGATCAACGGGTCAGTGACACCCTGCGCTTCGTGCAGGTCACCCCGCCCGGGTCGGCCTGCTCGATCGCCTTCGGCGAGGGGCTCGGCGGCACGATCGAGCCCGGCAAGCTCGACGTGATCCAGGCCGTCATCCCCGATGCCGATGCGGCGCTCGCCCAGTTGCGCGCCGCCGGGGTCGATGCACAGGGCGTCGACGAGCAGGCCTGGGGCCGCTTCGTCACGTTCAGCGACCCCGACGGCAACCGGTGGACCCTGCAGCAGCTGCCCGCCTGGTCGCAGCAGGCCGCAGGCTGATCACGAGCACGGATGCTGCGGCCGACGCCGCGCCCGAGGCATCCGGCTTCGCACCGACACGGCGACGGCCCCCGCTCCCGGAGGAGCGAGGGCCGTCGTCAGTGCGTCGTCGACGCGAGCGGTCAGCCCGCCTGGTTGACGATGTCGAGGAGGTTGGGGTTGTTCTTGTAGGCCTCCGCGGCGTTCTCCTTGGTCACGATGACCGGGTCGAGCAGGTACGCCGGAACGACCTTCACGCCGTTGTCGTACTGCTCGGTGTCGTTGACGTCGACCTCTTCGCCCGCCTGGAGCTGCTTGATCATGTTGATCGTCTGCTCCACGAGGAGGGTCGTGTCCTTGTTGATGGTCGAGTACTGCTCACCGGCCATGATCGACTTCACCGACTCGACCTCGGAGTCCTGACCCGTGACGGTCACCTTCGTGACGTCCTTGCCGGCCTGCTTGATCGAGGTGAGGATCGCGCGGGCGAGGTTGTCGTTCGGCGAGAGCACGCCGTCGATGTTCGCCGATGCGTAGTTCGCGGCGAGCAGCGAGTCCATGCGGCTCTGCGCGTTCTCCGCCTCCCAGCCCTGCGTCGCGGTCTGCGCGATGTCGGTCTGGCCCGAGGTCACCACGAGGGTGCCGTCGTCGATCTTCGGCTGCAGCACGTCCATCGCGCCGTTGAAGAACACGGCCGAGTTCGCGTCGTCGGGCGAGCCGCTGAAGAGCTCGATGTTGTACGGCGCGTCGTGGCCCGCACGCTCGGCGAGGCCGTCGAGCAGCGCCTGGCCCTGCAGCTGGCCGACCTTGAAGTTGTCGAACGCGACGTAGTAGTCGACGTTCGGCGTGTTCTCGATGAGCCGGTCGTAGGCGATGATCTTCACGCCCGCGTCGGCGGCCTGCTGCAGCTGCGTGCCGAGCTGCTTGCCGTCCTTCGCGCCGATGACGATGACCTTGGCGCCGTTGGTGACCATCGACGAGATCTGGTTCTGCTGCTCGGCGACGGTGTTCGAGGCCGGTGCGTACTGCACGTCGCCCTTGAAGCCGGCCTCCTTCAGGCCGTCCTCGAAGAGACCGCCCGCGAGCACCCAGTTCTCACTGGTCTTGTCGGGCAGGGCCACACCGATGGTCGAGTCGGCCGCGAAACCGGCCGAGGTGGTCTCGTCGCCGCCGCCCGACGAACCGCCGCGGTCGCCGGAGCAACCCGTCAGCGCGAGCGCTGCGATCGCGGCCACTGCGGTGGCTGCGAGAGTGAGCTTCTTCATTGATCAATCACTTTCTGGTTGGGATTTTCGGACTTCTCTTGGAGGGGAAGGTCTGTGGGGGGAGGGTGAGGGGCCGAGCGGATGCCGCGACCCGGCGCCGCGGCATCCCGAGCGTCACCGCGGCAGGTCTGCCGGCTGCGACGACTCGTTCGACACGTTGATGGGCGCGACGGCCGGGGGCTCGGTCGGGCCCTGCGACTCGAGCTTCGCCTTGCGGCGGTTCGACCAGATGCCGAAGATCGAGGCTCCGCCCTGGCGCTTCGACCAGACGTCGACCGCGACCGCGAGCAGCAGCACGAGGCCCTTGATGATCTGCACGACGTCGGCGCCGGCGCCGATGAGCTGCAGGCCGTTGTTGAGGAACGCCATCACGAGGCCACCGACGATGGACCCGATCACGGTGCCGATGCCGCCCGAGACGGCCGCGCCGCCGATGAACACGGCCGCGATCGCGTCGAGCTCCCAGCCGTTGCCGTCCTGCGGGCCGGAGGCCGTCGACCGAGCGACGAAGATCATGCCCGCGAGGGCCGCGAGCACCGACATGTTCATCATGACGAAGAAGTCGACGCGGCGGTCCTTCACGCCCGACAGGGTCGCGGCGAGGCGATTTCCGCCGACCGCGTAGATGTGGCGGCCGAAGATCGTGTTGTTCGTGACGAACGAGTAGACGATCACGAGGACGACGAGGATGATGCCCGAGATCGGGAAGCTCGTGCCGGGACGGCCGGTCGCGAACAGCCAGGCCGCCCAGAGGATGACGCCCGCGAGCACGACGACCTTGACGACGCTGACCCAGACGGGCGCCATCTCGGAACCGAGCTTCTTCTGCGTGCTGCGAAGCCGGAACTCGTGCCAGACGATCCATGCGGCGCCGGCGAGGCCGAGCAGCATCGTGAGCACGTTGAAGTCCAGCGGCACGGCGAGCTCGGGCAGGTAGCCGGCCCCGATGAAGCTGAACTCCTGCGGCACGGGCGTCGTCGTCGACTGCCCGATGAACTGGTTGCCGCCTCGGAAGACGAGCATGCCGGCCAGCGTCACGATGAACGCCGGTACCCCGACGAAGGCGACCCAGAACCCCTGCCACGCGCCGATCGCGACGCCGACCGCGAGGCCGAGCAGGATCGCGGCCCACCAGGGCAGGCCCCAGTCGTCCATCGACTTCGCCACGACGATGCCTGTGAAGGCCGCCACCGAGCCCACCGACAGGTCGATGTGGCCCATGATGATGACCATCACCATGCCGATCGACAGGATCAGGATGTAGGAGTACTGGTTGACGACGTTGATGAGGTTCGTCGGCGAGAGCGTCAGCCCACCCGTCCAGATCTGGAAGATCACGATGATGACGATGAGGCTGCCGAGGATGCCGAACTGCCGCAGGCTCGACTGGCCGCCGCCGAACACCTTGCGGATGTCGGAGAGGCCGCCCTTCTTCTTCGGAGGGTTGCTCGCGGGAGTGCTCGCGGTGCTCATGCGTTCGCCTTCTTCTTGGCCGAGGTCATGCTGCGCATGAGCGCCTCGGGGTTCGCCTCTGATGCGGGGATGTTGTCGGTGATCTGGCCCTCGAAGACCGTGTAGATGCGGTCGGCGATGCCGAGCAGCTCGGGCAGCTCGCTCGAGATGAGGATGACGCCCTTGCCCTGCGCCGCGAGCGCCTGGATGATCGTGTAGATCTCGTACTTCGCGCCGACGTCGATGCCGCGCGTCGGCTCGTCGAGGATGAGCAGGTCGGGGTCGGTGAACATCCACTTCGCCAGCACGACCTTCTGCTGGTTGCCGCCCGACAGCTTCGAGACGCCGACGTCGACGCTCGGGGTCTTGATGCGCAGCTGCTTGCGGTAGTCCTCTGCGATGCCGAACTCCTGCGAGTCGTCGACGACGCCGCGCTTGGAGATCTTCGAGAGCTTCGCCGCGACGATCGACCGCTTGATCGAGTCGAGCAGGTTGAGGCCGAGCTGCTTGCGGTCCTCGCTCACGTACGCGAGGCCGTGGTCGATCGCCGACTCGACGTCCTTGAGCACGATCTCCTGGCCGTCCTTCACGATCGTGCCCGAGAGGTAGTTGCCGTACGACCGGCCGAAGATGCTCATCGCGAGCTCGGTGCGGCCGGCGCCCATGAGGCCGGCGAGGCCCACGATCTCGCCGCGGCGCACGTTGAGGTTCGAGCCCTTCGCGACGAGGCGCTCGGGCACCTGCGGGTGCTGGATCGTCCAGTCCTTCACCTCGAAGAAGACGTCGCCGATGTGCGGGGTGCGGTCGGGGAACCGGCTCTCGAGCGAGCGGCCGACCATGCCGCGGATGATGCGGTCCTCGTCGACGCCGCCCGCCTTGACGTCGAGCGTCTCGATGGTGTGGCCGTCGCGGATGATCGTGATCTCGTCGGCGATCTCCTCGATCTCGTTGAGCTTGTGGGAGATCATGATCGACGTGATCCCCTTGCCCTTGAGGCCGCGGATCAGGTCGAGCAGGTGCTCGGAGTCGTCTTCGTTGAGGGCGGCGGTCGGCTCGTCGAGGATGAGCAGCTTGACGTCCTTCGCGAGCGCCTTCGCGATCTCGACGAGCTGCTGCTTGCCGACGCCGAGGTGCTTGATCTGCGTGTCGGGGTCCTCCTCGAGCCCGACGCGGGCGAGCAGGTCGAGCGCGCGGATCTTCGCCTCGGCCCAGTCGATGCGGCCGCGCTTGGCGATCTCGTTGCCGAGGAAGATGTTCTCGGTGATCGAGAGCTCGGGGATGAGCGCGAGCTCCTGGTGGATGATCGCGATGCCGGCGGCCTCGCTCGCGCGGATGTCCTTGAACTGCACCTCTTCGCCGCGGAAGTAGATCTCGCCCGTGTAGGTGCCGTACGGGTACACACCCGAGAGCACCTTCATGAGCGTCGACTTGCCGGCGCCGTTCTCGCCGCAGATCGCGTGGACCTCGGCGGGCATCACGGTGAGCGTGACGTCGGAGAGCGCCTTGACGCCCGGGAACTCCTTCGTGATGGAGCGCATCTCGAGGATCGGCTGCGCGTTCATCGGCGGCCTGCCGGTGCTGCGGTCATCGTCGACGGGTTCATCACGACCTCTGTGTCAGGTTCAAGGACTCGATGTGACGCGTGTGAC
>Ga0256889_1000558_pt1 | contig 9618 bp, 9 predicted proteins | sample MC6MC0512MT_FD_186338 | JGI IMG/M metagenome (GOLD analysis project Ga0256889, IMG submission 186338) | Metatranscriptome of enriched soil aggregate microbial communities from Iowa State University, Ames, United States - MC6-MC0512-MT... | ecosystem: Environmental > Terrestrial > Soil >...
GGCTTTTCCAAACATAGGGAGCATCAGGGTTTCTTGAAATCCCCCGCCAGCGCCGTGCTGAACCCGTCCGGACGCACATACTTGCGCAGCGCCGCGTTCACCGTCTCCGGCGTCAAGGCGGAAATCTTCTTGTCCATTTCCGCAGACCACGCAAACGTGCGGCCGCGCTCCAGGTAATCCAGCCACGTGCTTGCCAACACGTCGTCCTGCGCCCGAGCCAGATTCCGGTAGTTCAGCAGCGCCGTAATGCCCTCCGTGATTTCCTTCTCCGAGAAACCGTCCTTCAGCACGCGCGCCAGTTCCTCGTTGATCGCCTTCTCCAGCCGCTCGCGATTCTGCGGCGCGTAGATCGCGTAAATGCTCCAGCTTGCGGTCGGTTCAAACGCCGACACCGACAGCGAGCTGCGCACGTTGTACGACAGGCCTTCCGTCTCGCGCACCCGATTCCACAAGCGCGACGTTTCCGACGCACCGAACAGGTAATTGGCCAGGTACAGCGCCGGATAGTCCGCGTCCGTATCCTGCACCTTCAGCGGCATGCGCGACAGGTAGAACGCGTTGGCCTTGTCCGGCGTGTCGATGTCGAACTGCTTGGCCGGCACGTCGCGGTACGGGTTCGGCACGCGGGTGTAGGCCGGCGCCTTCTTCCATCCGGCCAGTCCCGTGCGCAGCGACTTTTCCACCGCTGCCGGCTCGAAGTCGCCCACCGCCGAGAACTCGATATCGCCAGCGCCGTAGAACTTGGCGTGGAACGTTGCCAGCGCCTCGCGGTTCAGGCCGCGCACGCTAGCCAGCGACTCTTCGAACGTCGGCACATAACGCAGATCGTCCGCAGGCCACGGATTGTCGTGGCGCGCCAGCGCGCGTCCGGCTAGCGCCGACGGTTCCGTCATCGCATTCTGGATCGAGGTTTCAAGTTGGCGTTGATATTCCTCAACCTGCTCCTTCGGGAAGCTGGCGTTGCGGATGATCTCCAGCGCCAGCGCCGTCAATTCCGGCAGATTCTCGCCCTTGGTCGACATCGCCACCTTCAGCGTCGTGCCGCCGCCGGAAAAGCCAAGTTCAGCCTGCAGTTTGTCCAGACGGTCCTGGATATCCTGGCGCGACAGCTTGTCCGTGCCGCGCAGCAGCAGGTCCGCCGCCGCGCTGGAATTGACGCGCTGGCCCAGCAGGTCCTTCTCGTTGCCGAACTGGATCAGCATCTGCGCCTGCACACGGCTGCCACGCGTCGCCTTGGGCAGCAGCGCCAGTTTCACCGGACCATTCGGCAGATCAAGCGTCGTGCGTTGCGTCAGCTTGTCGATGTTGGCCGGCGAGGGATCGAATGCCGACGCAGCCTTGAAGTCCGGATCGCCCTTGTAGTCCTTGAACACCGCCGTGAGGTCCACGCGTTCCGTCTGCGGCGCACGCACCGGCTTCTCGGTTGGGATGTAGCGGCCCTCGATGCGGTTGCTCTGCACCAGATAGGTCGTCGCGGCCTTTTGCACCTCGGCCAGCGTTGCCTTGCGCGCGCGGTCGCGTTGCAGGAAGAACAGGCGCCAGTCGCCCGCAGCGATCGCTTCGGACAGCGCCACGCCCACCTGCTCGGGATCGCTGTACGTCTGTTCCCACGACGTCAGCCACTTGCTGCGCGCGCGGTCCAGTTCCTGCTCCGTGAAGGGCTTCTTGTCGAGCGTCTCCAGCGTGCCCGTCATCGCCTTCATGGCGGCGTCCAGATCCTTGCCCGGCGTCAGTTGCGCGGCGAACATCGCCAGTCCCGGGTCCAGGTTTTCCATCGTGAAACCGAACACGCCCGAGGCCAGCTTGGTCGGCACCAGGGCATGGTACAGGCGGCCCGACGGGGTGTCCGCCAGGATCGTGGTCGCCAGGTCGAACGGCACGAAGTCCGCGCTGCCGCCGGCCGGGATGTGATACATCGCCGCGACCAGCGGCGTGCCGCCGGTGCGGCGCAGCGTCACCGAGCGCTCGCCGTCCTGCGTCGGTTCCACCGTGTATTCCGGCGGCAGCTTGCGGTCGGGCTTGGGCAGCTTGCCCAGCGTGGCCTCGATGTCCGCCAGCGTCGTCTGCGGGTCGAACTTGCCCGCCACGATCAGCACGGCGTTGTCCGGCTGGTAATACTCGTGATAGAAGGCGCGCAGCTGGCCGATATCCACGTTCTCGACGTCGGAACGCGCGCCGATCGTGTTCTTGCCGTAGCTGTGCCACTGGTAGGCGGCAGCCTGCATCTTCTGCATCAGGATGCGGAACGGGTTGTTCTCGCCGCTTTCCATCTCGTTGCGGACCACGGTCATTTCCGAGTCCAGGTCTTCCTTGGCGATCAGCGAATTGACCATCGCATCGGCCTGCCAGCCGAGGTACCACTTCAGCGTCTCGGGGTTGGCCGCGAAGCTTGCGAAGTAATTGGTGCGGTCGCTGGACGTCGAGCCATTGGCCTGCAATCCGCGGCGGGAGAACTCGCCCATCGCGTTGCGGGTGGTCGACGTGCCCTTGAACAGCATGTGCTCCAACAGGTGCGCCATGCCGGTCTGGCCGTAGTTTTCGTTGCGCGAGCCCACCAGGTACGTCATGTTGACCGTGGTGGACGGCTTGGATTCGTCGGGTACCAGGAGCACCCGCAAGCCATTGGCCAGTCGGTATTCGGTGATGCCTTCGATCGAGGCGGCCTCCGTGACGCCGGCCGGCAGGCTGGCGGCTCCGGCCTGAAAGGCCAGGAAGGAGGAAAACAGCAGCACGCCTAGCGGGCGCGGCAGCTTCGACAGGGACAAGCGCATGGCGGACTATTCCTTTGGCATGGCAGAATCCGTTGGAGTGTATACGTTGGCAATGGTTCAGGCGGGCAGGAAGGGGCCTTCGCCGCCATCGCAGGACTGCCATCGCCGGCCGCCACGCTGAGGAAGCTGATATGTCCCTGAACATCGAAGTCGAAACGCCCCGCCTCGTGCTGCGGCAATGGCGCGCGGCGGACCGCAAGCCTTTCGCCGCCCTGAATGCTGACCCGCAGGTGACGCAGTTCCTGTTGCCGATGACGCCCCAGGAAAGCGATGCCCTGGCCGACAGGCTGGCCGTCGGCATTGACGAGCACGGCTGGGGCTTCTGGGCCGTGGAGGCGCCGGGCGTGGCGCCTTTCATCGGCTTCGTTGGCATCAAGCCGCTGGCGCCCACGCTGCCTTTTGCGCCTGGCGTGGAGATCGGCTGGCGTCTCGCGCAACCGTTCTGGGGACGGGGCTACGCCAGCGAAGCGGCTGATGCCGCATTGCGGGTCGGCTTTGAACAGGTGGGCGCGGAAGAAATCGTTGCCTTCACGGCGACGGACAATGTGCGCTCACGCGCCGTGATGGACCGTCTGGGCATGGCCGCCGAACCCGGATGCTTTGACCATCCGGCCGTGCCTGCGGGACACCCGCTGCGTGCGCATGTGCTTTACCGGCTTGGACGTGAAGCATGGCGGCGGCGTCGGGAGGCGGGCGGCGCCAACGATGGCGCCATCTTTGCGGCGGCTTGATGCTCCGCCAAGCCGCGCCAGTGTTGATGGTGCGATGCAGCAGTTCAGTTCTCCCAGGCGATTTGAACCAATTCCGGTCGCGGGTGTAAGCTTTCAAGGACGCATTAGCTGTTGCTGACGGGATGCGCGACGGCCGTCTTAGCGGCTTCCCGTCCAACGCCAGACGCTGCTTCGACGCAGCGCCGGTGCTTGTCGTTCGCGCCTTCGCCGCCGGCATCCTGCCGGCGCATCCTTCGGAGGAACGACCCATGCTGACCGAAATCGTCACGCGTGCCTTGTCCCAACTGACCGGTAGCGCCCTCAAAGGCGACGGGATCAAAGGACAGTTTCAATACGCTTATGCCAGTGATGACGGCCAATACGTGGCCATACTTACCCATGACATGACCACCTATGTGGTGGACCTGAGTTCGCAGCGGTATTTCGCGGAGTGCGGTGGATCACCTCGCGGATTTGCCGGCCATGTGCTTGAAATGGAGGGCGCCACCGTGCGCTCCCATCCGTGGCCCGCCGCGCAAGATTTGTTCGACCTGGACATGGACGCCGACGAATTGTCGTGGCGGCAATGCCCCGGTTTGCGCCACATGAGTACAAGCGCGCATCGATCTGTGGAGAGCCGCGCCGCCTGAGAGTGGCCAGAAGCGGCAACGTTTCACTGAACCGGCGTTATCGCCGGTTTTTTTTCGTCCGCTTGATACCGGCAGGCGGCGCCATCGCTAAAATTCCCGCCATGAAAACGCCCGCCGAATTCCGCGCCCCGCAGGGCGCCACGCTGGTTGACTGCACGCACGAGCGCCACGCCGACCAGATCCTGGCCATCTTCAATGACGCCATTGCGACATCCACTGCGCTGTACGACTACAAGCCGCGGCCGCGCGAAGCGATGGACGGATGGTTCAAGACCAAGCAGCAAGGCGGCTTCCCCGTCGTGGGGCTTGAGAATGCGGACGGCGAGTTGATGGCGTTTGCCAGCTACGGCACGTTTCGCGCGTTTCCCGCCTTCAAGTACTCGGTGGAGCATTCCGTGTACGTGGACGGGCGCTTTCGTGGCCGAGGTCTGGGCGAAGCCATGATGGCCATCCTGATCGAGCGAGCGCGCGCCAATGGCGTGCACGTGCTGGTCGGTGGCATCGACGCCTCGAACCAGGGCAGCATCCGCCTGCATGAAAAGCTGGGGTTCGTACATGCCGGCACGATCCGCCAGGCCGGCTTCAAATTTGGACGCTGGCTCGATCTGGCGTTCTATCAGTTGACGCTGGACACGCCCCACAACCCCGTCGACGGCTGACAGCGCCAACCGCGGCGGCAGCATCGCCGCCGCGACGGCGCAACTTTTACTTCGACAGCACCCGCATCGCCTGCTCCAGGCCGGCGACCGTCACGGGATACATGCGGTCCTGCATGATGTCGCGCATCAGCGCAATGGATTGGCGGTACTGCCAGGACGCCGTGGGCTCGGGATTCAGCCAGACCGACTTGGGCCACGCGTCCAGCAGCCGGCGCATCCATTCGGCGCCCGGTTCCTTGTTGTAGTGCTCGACCGACCCCCCCGGCTGCAGAATTTCGTACGGGCTCATCGTGGCGTCGCCCACGATGATCAGTCGCCAGTCCGGGTTGTATTTGCGCAGCACGTCCCAGGTGTCGAAGCGCTCGTTCTGGCGGCGGCGGTTGCTTTGCCACAGGCTTTCGTACGGGCAGTTGTGGAAGTAATAGACCTCAAGGTTGCGGAACTCGCTGCGAGCCGCCGAGAACAGTTCCTCGACCCGGCCGATGTGGTCGTCCATGCTGCCGCCCACGTCCAGCAGCATCAGCACCTTTACCGTGTTGTGGCGCTCCGGGATCATGCGCAGGTCCAGATGCCCCGCGTTGCGCGCCGTGCTGGCGATGGTGTCGTCCAGGTCCAGTTCCAGTTCGGCGCCCTGGCGCGCGAAGCGGCGCAGGCGGCGCAGCGCCACCTTGAAATTGCGCGTGCCCAGTTCGACCTGATCGTCGTAGTCCTTGAACTGGCGCATGTCCCAGACCTTGACCGCCGTGCGGTTGCCGGCCGATGCGCCGCCCACGCGGATGCCTTCGGGGTGATAGCCGCCGTTGCCGAACGGCGAGGTGCCGCCCGTTCCGATCCACTTGCTGCCGCCGGCGTGGCGTTCCTTCTGCTCGTCCAGGCGCTCCTTGAAGAGCTCCATCAGCTTGTCCCAGCCGTGCTTTTCGATGGCGGCCTTTTCTTCGGGCGACAGGCTTTTCTCGAACTGCTTGATCAGCCAGTCGAGCGGGATGTCCTTGCCCGCGGGCAGCGCGGCTTCGATGCCGCGGTAATACGCGCCGAAGGCCTTGTCGTAGCGGTCGTAGAGGGACTCGTCCTTGACCAGCGTGGCGCGCGCCAGGAAGTAGAACTCGTCCAGCGTGGGCGACATCAGGTCTTGGCGCAGGGCGTCCACCAGCGTCAGGTATTCGTTGACCGAGACGGGCAGCTTGTGCGCCCGGAGGTGATAGAAGAAGTCGATCAGCATGTGCGGGCCGCCCGTGGATGCCGGATCAGCGGCGTTGGCCGCCGCGCGTCATGGCCGCCAGGCGTTCGAGCAGATGCACGTCCTGCTCGTTCTTGAGCAGCGCGCCGGCCATCAGCGGCACGGCGGTGGCCGTGTGCGCGTCGATCTGCGCGGCCGTGACGTCTTCGGCCAGCAGCAAACGCAGCCAGTCGAGCAGTTCGGACGTGGAGGGTTTTTTTCTTCAGCCCGGGCGCATCGCGCAGCGAGAAGAACGTGTCCAGCGCGGCGCGCAGCACGTCCTGCTTCAGGTCCGGATAGTGGACGGCCACGATGTCGCGCATCGTCTCGCGGTCCGGAAAGCGGATGTAGTGAAAGAAGCAGCGGCGCAGGAACGCGTCGGGCAGGTCCTTTTCGTTATTGGACGTGATGATGACGAGCGGACGGTGGCGCGCGGCGATGGTCTCGCGCGTTTCGTACACATGGAACTCCATGCGGTCCAGCTCGCGCAGCAGGTCATTGGGGAATTCGATGTCGGCCTTGTCGATCTCGTCGATCAGCAGCACCACCGGCTCGTGCGACTGGAACGCCTGCCACAGCGTGCCCTGCACGATGTAGTTGCGGATGTCGCGGACTTTTTCGTCACCCAGCTGCGAATCGCGCAGGCGCGACACGGCGTCGTATTCGTACAGACCCTGATGCGCCTTGGTGGTGGACTTGATGTGCCATTGCAGCAGCGGCCGGCCCAGCGCGCGGGCCACTTCCTCGGCCAGCATCGTCTTGCCGGTGCCGGGTTCGCCCTTGATGAGCAGCGGGCGCTGCAAGGTAAGGGCGGCGTTCACGGCGAGCTTGAGATCGTCGGTGGCGACGTAGCTGTCGGTGCCATCGAAGCGGACTGGCTTGGAGGATGAGGCGGTCTGGGCTGCGGACATGGTCTGATGGCTTCTGTGGTTTGATTGGGATCAACACTAACGCAAGGTATTAATCCTGAGCAATTATCGTACAATCAGGCGGTTTTGCTTTGGGTTCCACCCGCAACGTGTTTGCAGAGGGCCTTTTCGTGTGAGCAGGCCCTAGTCCTTAGCCATACCAAGAAGAGTCATTCCAATGAAGTTGCGAACCTCTCTGAAGTACACGGTTTCCGTGTTGGCCACGATGGCATCCTGTGCGATCGCCGGCCAGGCTGTTGCTGCAGACGCAGCGCCGGTCGGTAATGTCCAGAATGCCCGCGACAAGGTTTCGATGTGCATCGGTTGCCATGGCATCCCTGGCTACAAGGCATCGTTTCCCGAGCTTTACCACGTTCCGATGATCGCTGGCCAAAACGCCAAGTACATCGAAACCGCCCTCAACGAGTACAAGAAAGGCGCGCGCAGCCATCCCACGATGGACGCCGTTGCCGGCAGCCTGTCCGATCAGGACATTGCCGACTTGGCCGCGTACTACTCGAATCTCAAATAAGGGGGCAAAATCATGAACCGCACCATGCTTGCCCTTGCGGGCGCGACCCTGGTTATCTGGGGCTCTGCCGCCCAGGCGCAGGATCTGGCGGCCGGCAAGGCCGTCTTCGAGAAATTCAACTGCGCGTCGTGCCACGGCGCCGACGCCAAGACGGCGGTGGATCCGGCGTATCCGACGCTGGCCGGGCAGCACGCCGACTACCTGGCGCATGCGCTGAAGGCCTACAAGCGGGGCGCCTCCGGCAGCGCCGCCACGGCCAATGTGCGCAAGAACCCCATCATGGGCGCCTTCGCCACGCAGTTGTCCGACCAGGACATCTCCAACGTGTCGGCGTGGCTGGCCACGCTGCCCAGCGATCTGGGTGTGCGCCGCTAGGACGCAACGCTTTTCGGCCGATATGAATGAAAAACCCTCGCTAGCGAGGGTTTTTTCGTTGGGTCAGAGGCTGGCGCGGCGGCGGATCAGGTCGATGTAGGTGTCGCTGTCCAGCGGCGTGCCCAGGCGCTGCGCTTCCCAGACCACCTGGCCCAGGCATTCCATGATTTCGTGCGCGGCGTGATGCGCGTCCGAGCGTGCGGTGAGCTGCTGGTAGGCCTGGCGAATGCCCGGCGGATGGTCGATTGACAATTGTTCCGCGATGGCCAGGTGCATGGACAGGTGCAGGAACGGATTCGTGCGGCCTTTTTCCACCGCGTATTCCGCCGTCATGGCGTCCGGGCTTTCGAGGTCCGCGTGGTATTCGGGATGCTCGATGATCCAGTCCAGCGCAATCGCCTCCAGCGGGGTCAGGACCTCGTTGGCGCGATGTTTGCGCCAGGTTTCAATAAAGAATTCGCGGACTTGGTCGCGGGAGGGATTGAACATTCGGGAGGGGGCCAAAAGCAGGATGTGGGCGCTTTATTTTACCGCCCCGCGCGGACCGCCGGTTTCGCCCGGCGCTTTGCGATATAGAATGGGTTGCTATCCGCCATCCGGTGTGCGGTTCGCAGGAGGCGGTATAACCCGCGGAATCGGACGCTGTCCGATCCTGGCGCGTGCAAGAAAACCACCCGGAGCAAATGGAGCATTCATGTCCTACCAACATATCAAGGTTCCCGCCGGCGGCCAGAAAATTGCGGTCAACGCCGATTTCTCGCTGAATGTGCCTGACCAGCCCATCATCCCCTTCATCGAAGGCGACGGCACGGGCGCTGACATCACCCCCGTCATGATCAAGGTCGTCGACGCGGCGGTGCAGAAGGCCTACGGCGGCAAGCGCAAGATCCATTGGATGGAAGTCTATGCCGGCGAAAAGGCCACCAAGGTCTACGGTCCTGACGTGTGGCTGCCCGACGAAACCCTGGAAGTCGTCAAAGACTACGTGGTTTCCATCAAGGGCCCGCTGACCACCCCGGTCGGCGGCGGCATCCGGTCGCTGAACGTGGCGCTGCGCCAGCAGCTTGACCTGTACGTCTGCCTGCGTCCCGTGGCGTACTTCAAGGGCGTGCCGTCCCCGGTGCGTGAACCCGAAAAAACCAACATGGTGATCTTCCGCGAGAACTCGGAAGACATCTACGCCGGCATTGAATACATGGCCGAAAGCGAGCAGGCCAAGGAGCTGATCCAGTTCCTGCAGACCAAGCTCGGCGTCAAGAAGATCCGTTTCCCGAACACCTCGTCCATCGGCATCAAGCCCGTGTCGCGCGAAGGCACCGAGCGCCTGGTGCGCAAGGCCGCGCAGTACGTCATCGACAACGACCGCACGTCGCTGACGCTGGTGCACAAGGGCAACATCATGAAGTTCACCGAAGGCGGCTTCCGCGATTGGGGCTATGAGCTCCTGCAGAAGGAATTCGGCGCGCAGCTGATCGACGGCGGCCCGTGGTGCAAGTTCAAGAATCCCAAGACCGGCCGCGAGATCATCGTCAAGGATGTGATCGCCGATGCGTTCCTGCAGCAGATCCTGCTGCGTCCGGCCGAATACGACGTCATCGCCACGCTGAACCTGAACGGCGACTACATCTCCGACGCGCTGGCTGCGCAGGTGGGCGGCATCGGCATCGCGCCGGGCGCCAACATGTCCGACTCCGTGGCCATGTTTGAAGCCACCCACGGCACGGCGCCCAAGTACGCGGGCAAGGACTACGTGAATCCCGGTTCCGAGATCCTGTCGGCGGAAATGATGCTGCGTCA
>Ga0256889_1000576_pt1 | contig 9378 bp, 5 predicted proteins | sample MC6MC0512MT_FD_186338 | JGI IMG/M metagenome (GOLD analysis project Ga0256889, IMG submission 186338) | Metatranscriptome of enriched soil aggregate microbial communities from Iowa State University, Ames, United States - MC6-MC0512-MT... | ecosystem: Environmental > Terrestrial > Soil >...
TCTGGTTTATCCAGACTAAATGCAATCATTATAACGCATGATTTGAGGGGTGAATCAGTTGACAGGTCAACTAGTTCAGTACGGACGGCACAGGAAGCGCAGAAGCTTTGCACGAATAAACGAAGTATTGGAGCTACCTAATCTAATCGAAATCCAATCTTCATCCTACCAATGGTTTCTTGATGAGGGCTTAAAGGAAATGTTCCAGGACATCTCGCCAATCGAGGATTTTGCTGGAAATCTATCATTAGAATTCATCGATTATAGTCTTGGAGAACCCAAATACTCAGTCGAAGAATCGAAAGAGCGAGATGCTACTTATTCCGCTCCACTAAGAGTTAAACTTCGCCTGGTCAATAAAGAAACAGGTGAAGTTAAAGACCAAGACGTCTTTATGGGTGATTTCCCGCTAATGACAGAAATGGGTACTTTTATTATCAACGGTGCCGAGCGCGTCATTGTTTCACAACTTGTTCGTTCTCCGAGTGTGTACTATAACGGAAAGCTCGATAAGAACGGAAAAAAAGGTTTTACAGCAACAGTCATCCCCAATCGTGGTGCATGGCTTGAATATGAAACAGATGCAAAAGACGTAGTATATGTACGTATCGATCGTACAAGGAAATTACCAGTAACAGTTCTTTTACGAGCATTGGGATTTGGCTCTGATCAAGAAATCATCGATTTAATCGGTGACAATGAATATCTTCGTAATACTCTTGAAAAAGACAACACAGAAAGCATTGAAAAAGCATTGCTCGAAATTTACGAGCGCCTTCGCCCTGGTGAACCACCTACAGTGGACAATGCAAAAAGCTTGTTAGTTTCCAGGTTCTTTGACCCGAAGAGATATGATCTTGCGAGTGTTGGACGCTATAAATTAAACAAAAAGCTCCATATTAAAAATCGTCTTTTCGGACAACGGTTGGCTGAAACATTAGCTGATCCGGAAACAGGAGAAATCATTGCAGAAGAAGGTACAGTGCTTGATCGCCGTAATTTGGATAGAATCGTCTCTAATTTAGAAAATGGCACTGGTTTTAAAACCTATAATCAACATGGCGGAGTATTAGATGGTGATATCGTTGTTCAGTCCATTAAAATATACGCTCCACATGATGACGAGGAAAAAGTCATTAATGTAATTGGAAATGCTTATGTTGAGGAAGCTATTAAAAATATTACACCTGCCGACATAATTGCATCTATAAGCTACTTCTTTAATTTGCTTTATGATGTAGGAGATACTGATGACATCGATCACCTTGGTAATCGTCGTCTACGTTCTGTGGGTGAATTGTTGCAGAATCAGTTTAGAATCGGTTTATCTCGTATGGAACGTGTCGTAAGAGAACGTATGTCCATTCAAGATATTAACACGATCACTCCACAGCAGTTGATTAACATTCGTCCAGTAATCGCATCAATTAAAGAATTTTTTGGTAGTTCCCAGCTATCGCAATTTATGGACCAAACAAATCCGCTTGCGGAGTTAACCCATAAACGTCGTCTATCTGCACTTGGACCTGGTGGATTAACTCGTGAACGTGCAGGCTTTGAAGTCCGTGACGTTCACTACTCACACTATGGTCGTATGTGTCCGATTGAAACGCCAGAAGGTCCAAACATTGGTTTGATTAACTCTTTATCCAGTTTCGCTAAAGTGAATCGTTTTGGATTTATTGAAACACCATATCGCCGCGTTGACCCTGAAACTGGGTTAGTTACGTCCCAAATCGATTATTTAACAGCGGATGAAGAAGATAATTATGTTGTGGCCCAAGCAAATGCTCCTCTTTCTGATGAAGGTGGATTCTTAAACGAAGAAGTCATTGCTCGTTTCCGTGGGGAAAACACTGTTGTTAGAAGAGACCGAATTGACTACATGGATGTATCGCCGAAACAAGTTGTCTCTGCTGCAACAGCTTGTATTCCATTCTTAGAGAACGACGACTCGAACCGTGCTCTAATGGGAGCGAACATGCAACGACAAGCTGTTCCACTTATGCAACCAGAAGCCCCTCTTGTAGGTACTGGTATGGAATACGTATCAGCCAAAGATTCAGGAGCTGCTGTTATCTGTAAGCAAGACGGAATTGTTGAGCATGTTGAATCCCGTGAAGTATGGGTTCGCGGTATTCAAGAAGTTGACGGTCAAGAGGTTAAGGGTGACCTTCGTAAATATCGTATGCAAAAGTTTATTCGTTCTAACCAAGGAACATGCTACAATCAGCGTCCAATCGTTAGTGTTGGCGATCGAGTGTCTAAGGGAGAAATCCTAGGTGACGGTCCATCGATGGATAAAGGTGAATTGGCACTTGGAAGAAACGTCCTTGTCGCATTTATGACATGGGAAGGATACAACTACGAAGATGCGATTATCATGAGTGAGCGTCTTGTAAAAGATGATGTATATACATCTATTCATATTGAAGAATATGAATCTGAAGCCCGTGATACGAAGCTCGGACCAGAAGAAATGACACGTGATATTCCGAACGTTGGAGAAGATGCGCTTCGCAATCTAGATGAGCGTGGAATTATCCGTATCGGTGCTGAAGTAAAAGATGGTGACTTGCTTGTTGGAAAAGTAACTCCTAAGGGAGTAACAGAACTTACTGCAGAGGAACGTCTACTTCACGCAATCTTTGGGGAAAAAGCTCGTGAAGTCCGTGATACTTCTCTTCGCGTACCACATGGTGGCGGCGGAATCGTGCTTGATGTAAAAGTATTCAACCGGGAAGATGGAGATGAACTTCCTCCGGGAGTAAATCAACTCGTTCGTGTTTATATTGTTCAAAAGCGTAAAATTTCTGAAGGGGATAAGATGGCAGGACGCCATGGAAACAAAGGGGTTATCTCCCGTATCCTTCCTGAAGAAGATATGCCGTATATGCCAGATGGAACTCCAGTCGATGTAATGCTTAACCCACTTGGTGTACCATCCCGTATGAATATCGGGCAAGTACTTGAACTTCACTTGGGTATGGCTGCTAGAAGTCTTGGCCTTCACATGGCATCACCAGTCTTTGACGGTGCTACTGAAGAAGACGTTTGGGAAACGATTGAAGAAGCAGGAATGGCAAGTGACGCAAAAACCGTCCTTTATGATGGTAGAACTGGAGAAGCTTTTGATAACCGTGTATCCGTGGGTATCATGTATATGATTAAACTTGCGCACATGGTTGACGATAAATTGCATGCTCGCTCTACGGGACCTTACTCACTTGTTACCCAGCAACCACTTGGTGGTAAGGCACAATTTGGTGGACAGCGTTTTGGAGAAATGGAAGTTTGGGCACTTGAAGCATATGGTGCGGCTTACACACTTCAAGAAATCCTTACAGTTAAGTCTGATGATGTCGTAGGTCGTGTAAAAACATATGAAGCCATTGTTAAAGGTGAAAATGTTCCTGAACCAGGAGTGCCTGAGTCATTTAAAGTATTAATCAAAGAACTTCAAAGTCTTGGTATGGATGTCAAAATTCTATCAGGTGATGAAGAAGAAATAGAAATGCGAGACCTGGATGATGATGACGATGTCAACCAGGCTGATACACTGAATATTGCTCCAGATGCTAAAGTAGAAGAAACGGCAGCATCACATGAATAATTCCTTGAAATTAGCAATTAGGGTAAAACCTGTAGACGAAAAGGGAGGTAGGCCCCTTGCTGGATGTTAATAATTTTGAGTATATGAAAATCGGTCTTGCTTCACCTGATAAAATCCGTTCTTGGTCTTACGGTGAAGTAAAAAAACCAGAAACAATCAACTATCGTACATTGAAACCGGAAAAAGACGGTTTGTTCTGTGAACGTATTTTCGGTCCAACAAAGGACTGGGAATGTCATTGTGGGAAGTATAAGCGTGTTCGCTATAAGGGAGTAGTATGTGATCGCTGTGGCGTAGAAGTAACACGTATGAAGGTTCGTCGTGAAAGAATGGGGCATATTGAGTTAGCTGCACCAGTTTCACATATATGGTATTTCAAGGGTATTCCAAGCCGTATGGGACTTGTCCTCGACATGTCCCCTCGCGCTTTGGAAGAAATTATCTACTTCGCGTCCTATGTTGTGACAGATGTAGGTAGTACGACCTTAGATAAAAAACAGCTTCTTTCTGAAAAAGAATATCGTGCATACCGCGAAAAATACGGTTCACAATTCCAAGCATCTATGGGTGCAGAAGCTATTAAAAAATTACTTCAAGATATCGATCTTGAAAAAGAAGTAGACCAACTTAAAGAAGAACTTAAAACGGCACAAGGACAACGTCGTACTCGCGCTATTAAGCGTTTGGAAGTACTAGAAGCTTTCCGTCATTCTGGAAATCAGCCTGATTGGATGGTTCTAGACGTTCTGCCAGTTATTCCACCTGAATTGCGTCCGATGGTTCAGCTTGAAGGTGGACGTTTTGCCACTTCGGACTTAAATGACTTATATCGTCGTGTCATTAACCGAAACAATCGTTTAAAGAGATTATTAGATCTAGGAGCACCTAGCATTATCGTTCAAAACGAAAAAAGGATGCTTCAAGAAGCTGTGGATGCTTTAATCGACAATGGTAGAAGAGGAAGGCCTGTAACAGGTCCAGGAAATCGTCCGTTAAAATCCCTTTCACACATGTTAAAAGGAAAACAAGGGCGCTTCCGTCAAAACCTTCTCGGAAAACGTGTTGACTACTCCGGCCGTTCAGTAATCGTCGTAGGTCCTAACCTAAAAATGTATCAATGTGGGTTACCGAAAGAAATGGCTCTAGAACTATTTAAGCCATTTGTTATGAAGGAATTGGTTGAAAAGGGCCTTGCACACAATATTAAAAGTGCGAAGCGAAAAATAGAGCGAGTTCAGCCAGAAGTTTGGGATGTCCTCGAAGATGTAATTCGTGAGCACCCAGTTCTATTAAACAGAGCACCGACTCTTCACAGACTAGGTATTCAAGCATTTGAACCAACTCTAGTAGAAGGAAGAGCGATTAGACTCCATCCTCTCGTTTGTACAGCTTACAATGCTGACTTTGACGGAGACCAAATGGCTGTTCACGTACCGCTATCAGCAGAAGCACAAGCAGAAGCACGTTTGTTAATGCTTGCGGCTCAAAACATCTTGAATCCACGTGACGGAAAGCCAGTTGTAACACCGTCTCAGGATATGGTACTTGGTAACTATTATTTAACTCTTGAGCGTGAAGGTGCAGATGGAGAAGGGATGGTATTCAAAGATACGAATGAAGCATTAATTGCGTATCAGAATGGGTATGTTCATCTTCACTCTCGAATCGCGATTCAAGCAAGCTCTTTGAAAAATGAAAAATTTACGGAAGAACAAAACAATAGCCTATTATTAACAACAGTAGGTAAGTTGATCTTTAACGAAATTCTTCCACCATCTTTCCCATATATAAATGAACCGACAAATGAAAATTTAGAAGGCGTTACTCCTGATAAATACTTTGTCAATCCGACAACAAATGTTGCCGAGTTTATTAAACAACAACCAATTGTGGAACCATTCAAAAAGAAAATTTTAGGGAATATCATCTCTGAAATCTTTAAACGTTTCCATATTACGGAAACTTCAAGAATGCTCGACCGTATGAAAAATCTTGGATTCAAGTATTCAACTAAGGCTGGGATTACAGTTGGGGTATCAGATATCGTAGTTTTAGCAGAAAAAGAAACGATTTTGAATGAAGCACAAAATAAAGTTGATAATGTCTTGAAGCAATTTAAGCGCGGTCTCATTACAGAGGAAGAACGCTATGATCGTGTTATTTCCATCTGGAGTGCAGCAAAAGATACGATTCAAAGTAAACTAATGAAAACATTAGAAAGATTGAATCCTATCTTCATGATGAGTGACTCTGGTGCGAGGGGTAACGCTTCGAACTTTACTCAGCTTGCGGGTATGAGGGGACTCATGGCTAACCCGGCCGGTCGAATCATCGAGTTGCCGATTAAATCTAGTTTCCGTGAAGGACTAACGGTTCTAGAGTACTTCATCTCGACACATGGTGCTCGTAAAGGTCTTGCAGATACAGCACTGAAAACAGCGGACTCTGGTTATTTAACAAGAAGACTTGTAGATGTTGCACAGGATGTAATTGTTCGCGAGGACGACTGTGGAACGGATCGAGGACTCCTTGTTGCAGCGCTTAAAGATGGAACTGAAATCATAGAGCCACTTGAAGAGCGCTTAATTGGACGCTATGCTAGGAAGAAAATTGTTCATCCTGAAACAGGCAATGTCTTAGTTTCGGAAAATGAACTCATTGACGAAGATCTTGCTAAAGAAATTGAAAATGCAGGCATTCAGGAAGTATGGATTCGTTCTGCATTTACATGTAACACCCGCCATGGCGTTTGTAAAAAATGCTACGGCCGCAATCTAGCTACTGGCTCTGTCGTTGATGTAGGCGAAGCGGTAGGTATAATTGCAGCTCAATCCATCGGAGAACCAGGAACACAATTAACGATGAGGACCTTCCATACAGGAGGAGTTGCGGGAGACGACATTACTCAAGGTCTTCCACGTATCCAAGAGTTATTTGAAGCTCGAAATCCGAAAGGGCAAGCTGTCATCACTGAAATTAGCGGTGTCGTCACTTCCATTTCCGAAGGTCGCGATCGTCAGCACGAGATTGTAGTTCAAGGGGAAATTGAGACACGCACATATAATGCTCCATATACTGCACGATTAAAAGTTGCTGTTAATGACCAAGTAAAACGTGGTCAAGAATTAACAGAAGGATCCATCGATCCGAAAGAGTTGCTTCGCATCCGCGATGTTGCTGCAGTTCAAGAGTATTTGCTTCTTGAAGTTCAAAAGGTATACCGTATGCAAGGGGTAGAGATTGGCGATAAACACGTTGAAGTAATGGTTCGCCAAATGCTTAGAAAAGTACGTGTCGCTGATGCAGGTGAGACAGATGTATTGCCAGGTACACTACTTGATGTCCATCAATTTACGGATGCCAACCAAAAAGCACTTCTGGAAGGAAGAAACCCTGCAACTGGCCGTCCAGTGTTGCTTGGTATCACAAAAGCTTCGTTAGAAACTGATTCTTTCTTGTCCGCTGCTTCTTTCCAAGAGACAACACGCGTACTAACAGATGCTGCTATCAAAGGAAAGACAGACCAATTGCTAGGATTGAAAGAGAATGTTATTATCGGAAAGCTTGTCCCAGCTGGAACTGGAATGCAGAGGTACCGAAAGGCAGCTTCCGCAATGGTAGTAGAAGACGAAGTAATGAGTGCAGAGTAATAAATCTAGTTAATATTAAATTGCTAGTCGGCGATTCCGTCGGCTAGCAATACCTTGAATTTTTTTTCGTATTTGTTATTGACATGGAAAATGACAGATGATACTATATTCAAGGTGCTCCTATCATTATACCTGTTACTTTGGAGGATATGGAAAATGTCTTATGAAAAAGTGTCACAGGCTTCAAATGTGATCGTAGGAACAAAGCAGACAGTAAGAGCTCTTAAATCAGGGCATGTACAAGAAGTTTTCGTTGCATCCGATGCGGATTCGCGAATTACGGAAAGTATTATTCACACAGCTAAAGAAATGGATGTTCCTATTACGATAGTGGATTCTATGAAAAAGCTTGGGAAAGCATGCGGCATTGATGTCGGAGCAACAACTGTTGCCATCATTCATTAAAGGTGTTTTTGCAACTATATATTAATTGCAAAAACTTGTTTTTTGCCTTAAAAAGAACCACCTGGATGTGTGGGCTTATAAAAGAACGAAGGGAGGAACAAAAATGCCTACAATTAACCAATTAGTGCGCAAAAATAGAAAATCAAAAGTAACAACTTCTGACTCACCTGCACTTAACAAAGGCTATAACAGCTTTAAAAAAGTAAACACTAACGTATCTTCACCGCAAAAGCGTGGTGTATGTACACGTGTTGGTACAATGACTCCGAAAAAACCAAACTCAGCATTGCGTAAATATGCACGTGTTCGTTTGACTAACGGAATCGAGGTAACTGCTTATATCCCAGGTATTGGCCATAACCTACAAGAACACAGTGTTGTTCTTATTCGTGGAGGCCGTGTTAAAGACTTACCGGGTGTTCGTTACCACATCGTTCGCGGTGCACTTGATACAGCTGGTGTTGACAAGCGTGCACAAAGCCGTTCTAAATACGGTACGAAAAAACCTAAAGTAAAAAAATAAGTATTAACTAGATAGAATCATCGAAAGGAGGAACACCGATGCCACGTAAAGGACCTGTATCAAAAAGAGATGTGCTACCAGATCCGATTCACAACTCAAAGCTTGTAACTCGTTTAATCAACAAGCTTATGGTAGACGGTAAAAGAGGTAAAGCACAAACTATTCTTTATTCAGCTTTTGATATCATCCAAGACCGCACAGGTAAGGATGCAATGGAAGTATTTGATCAAGCTTTAAAAAATATCATGCCAGTATTGGAAGTTAGAGCTCGCCGTGTTGGTGGTGCTAACTACCAAGTACCAGTTGAAGTGCGCCCAGACCGTCGCTCAACTTTAGGACTACGCTGGTTAGTAAATTATGCTCGTCTTCGCGGAGAAAAAACAATGGAAGAGCGTCTAGCTTATGAAATTATGGACGCAGCCAATAATACTGGAGCTTCTATTAAAAAGCGTGAAGATATGCATAAAATGGCTGAAGCAAACAAAGCATTTGCACATTATCGCTGGTAAGATATCATTTTATAAAATTTTACTACTCATCCCAGGAAGGAGAAATACGAAATGCCAAGAGACTTCTCCTTAGAAAAGACACGTAATATCGGAATCATGGCTCATATCGATGCTGGTAAAACAACAACTACCGAACGTATTCTTTTCTATACAGGGCGCATTCATAAAATTGGTGAAACACATGAAGGTGCTTCACAAATGGACTGGATGGAACAGGAACAGGAACGTGGAATTACCATTACATCTGCTGCTACAACTGCACAATGGAAAGGGTACCGCGTTAACATCATCGATACACCAGGACACGTAGACTTCACAGTAGAAGTTGAACGTTCCCTGCGTGTACTTGATGGAGCTGTAACTGTACTTGACGCTCAATCAGGCGTTGAGCCTCAAACTGAAACAGTTTGGCGCCAAGCTACAACATATGGTGTTCCACGAATTGTATTCGTTAATAAGATGGATAAAATTGGTGCGGACTTCCTATACTCTGTTAAAACACTTCATGATCGTCTACAAGCAAACGCACATCCAATTCAACTTCCAATTGGTGCGGAAGATACCTTCACAGGTATGGTTGATCTTGTAGAAATGAAAGCATGGTTCTACGAAGGAGATGCAGCACTTGATGCTGTTGAAGGAGAAATTCCTGAAGATCTACGTGACCAAGCGGAAGAA
>Ga0256889_1000584_pt1 | contig 9335 bp, 10 predicted proteins | sample MC6MC0512MT_FD_186338 | JGI IMG/M metagenome (GOLD analysis project Ga0256889, IMG submission 186338) | Metatranscriptome of enriched soil aggregate microbial communities from Iowa State University, Ames, United States - MC6-MC0512-MT... | ecosystem: Environmental > Terrestrial > Soil >...
CCTCGCCATTCCTCCGCAATCCTTAAGTTACTTACGGCCACAAGGCCTCTTCGGCGCGTGCGACGAAGCATGCTCGGGGCGCGTTTTGCGACCCGCGAATACCGGCTTGGCAATAAGGGGGGTCTCCTCGCTGCGAAAGCTGCGAGCGATTAAGGGCTGTCAGCCCGGCAGAGGCAGTAGCTGCTCAGCATGGGCTTCGCCCATACCCCTACCCTCCGCTCATCAACAAGGCGAGGTTGTCTCGCCCTGCTTCTCACTCGACCAGGGAATCCAGCTTGGCTTGCCCAAGCTCGATCTCGACTTCGTTGCCATCGTCGGCGTACTTGATCCAGCCCAAGCCGACGGCCGATGCTCTTCGCGTCAACACCAGTTGAGCGGGCCGTTCATCGTGGATCACGATGATGCTGCGATAGCGCACCTTCGCGAACTCCTCGGGATCGACGTTGCCGCCAGCGCCGTTCTTGGATGGCGGCTTTGAACCAGCGTCTGGCGTCAACTGCGCTGCCTCGCGATCAGCGTTGGCAAGCTCCTTGGACAGAGGGTCTGCAACAGATCCACTGCCTCGCCCTTCACCCACTCCTGGCGGCGGGTTCTGGCGTTTCGGGTCTACCGCTTCCGCCAGTTGATCGACAAAGACCCTGCTGATGGACGTTGCGGCAGCTACTCGCTGCTCAACAAGCTCAGGCGCCTTGGCATGCAGGACCCTGAGTCGATACAGGTACTCGGCGGACCGACTTTTCCCACTCGTATAGAGCTCGTCTAGAAAAGCTGGTGGATCGATCAATGCAACATGCCAAGTCACCACCGGCGGTTTTACGCCGAGGCCCCGTGCGATGTCCGCCTTGCTCTCATTGAGCTTGAGTCGCCGGTCGATGAAAAGCGCCAGTTCCTTGGGCGTCAGTTCCGCCCGTTGAGTGTTCTCGGCCACCTGTGAGTACGCATCGAAATGCCGCTCGTCGCTGGCCACGATTACGGGCAATTCGGCCAAGCCCGCGGCTACGCCGGCGCGGTAGCGCCGCGCGCCGTACAGGATGAAGTAGATGCCATCGACGTTCGGCGGCCGAACCACAATCGGCTGCAGGATGCCGCGCTTCTTGATGTCCTCGGTGAGTTCGCCCAGCGCGACAGGCTCAAAATCATGGCGCGGCTGATCGGGGTCCTCGCTGATCAGATCCGGCGTAAGCATCAGCGGCAGCCCCGAGCTGACGGCCTGCTCGGGTGTTTCCAAAAAACTCAGATCAAGCGCCATTCCAGCCTCCCATGCGGTTGATGATGGTGTCGAACACCGGTTTGATTTCGGCCCACGCGTCTCGAGCCGCGGTCTTGGTTTTCGGCATCGCAAAGATCGGTAGGCCCTCTGCTTGCGCTTCGGCAATGGCGCTGCGCTTTGGAACCATGGCGAACGTGCCTGGCTTACCGTCAACCGGGATCAGCAGCTTTTGATATGCAGCTGCCAGTTGCGCCATGTTTGCCTTCTGGAAGGGGGTTGCCTCCACCTTGTTGAGCAAGATCCCGACGAGGGTCAGGTTCTTGTTGAGCGTGGCCTTGATCTTGTTCAGGCCGTACTTGCGATGGTTCAAAACCTCGCCAATGCCCTCGATGGCCTCTTGAGTGAGGTCAACCGGCGAGAGCAGGTAGTTGCTGGCCAGGAGACCGATCGCATAGCGGATGTCCGGGTTCGGGTTCGTGTCGATGATGGCGAAATCGAATTTTTCACTGTTCGCACCGAGGAAACGAACAAAGCCATTCAAGGCCTCGTTGTGCTTGGCTGGCTGCTGGTCCAAGTCGCTCGAAAGAACATCGCCCGGCACCAGGACGAATGCGCCTTCTGGAAGATCCCCCGCAGTTCCTGAGAAAACCGCGCTTACCGTGAAGGGAGCGACAGCGACCCGCTTTGACCGGGTGAGGGCATTGCTTGAGTTGCGCTGATGGTCGAGGTCTACATAGAGCACCCGCGCACCCAGTTTGGCCAAGTAGTAGGCCAGTTGCGTGCCGATCGCACTCTTGCCGACGCCGCCTTTCTGGTTGGCCAGGACAAGTGTTTTCATGGTCTGAGGTTGTTAAGTAGCAGAAAGCCAAAATATAGCAATCTGGTCAAAAAAGTTAAGTTACTTAACTCGGATTTCAGCATGGATGCAACGCAAAATCCACGGCGGCTTAAGTAACTTATGGCGTGACAGCCCAGGCCACTCCGGCCTGACATCCGACGGAATGCAAGAAACCGCCAGCGGCGGCTTCTCGACCTGAGCCTGTCACGCGCAGTCGCGACCCGTCTCACCACCTCGAGGTTCGCGCCAAGCCGATGCCAGCCGGAGCCTCACCAGGAGTCCGTCGGCCAACACCCCAATGCATTGAAGAACTGAAGGGAAGGGGGAGCCGCCCGGCGTGCCGGGCGGGGGAAACCGCAGGTTTCCCCGGGGGGTCGCGTTCGCTGCCCGAAGGGCAGGGCAGGGGGGGCGCAGCCCCCCGCGAACTAGGGGGTTCTTTTCTTCCCCCTTTGGGGGACGTGTATGGGTGAGCGCGTAGCGCGAGGGCGAAGCCCTGGGGGATGCCGGGTGGGAGCGCCGTAAGGCGCGGGCGGAGCGCGAAGCGCGGAGGAGCCGGCGGGGGGGAGCGAAGCGGACCCCCAAGAGGCGGTGGTGATATCCACGCAATCCACAGTTTCGGCGCGTTCTTATAGAGGAAGAAGACAGGAAAGGAATACAGGGGGCGCCTGTGGATAAGCCTAAAAGCTGATGCGTACCAACGGGTTAGGCCCATTTTCGAGGCTCACGAGCGAGAGTAGATCGCACGCCAAGCGAGAGTAGATCGCACGCACAACTTAGCTAAGTCATTGATTTCATGGAGAAAGCTGGCGAGAGTAGATCGCACGCACAACTTGCTTGATTTCGGCGTTCCGAGCCGAGCTGTCCACAGCCATCAGCGAGAGTGGATCGCACGTGTTTTAAGTCAGCGAGAGTAGATCGCACGCACTGAATTCAAGCCGCATGTGCATGACTCGATGGGCGCCCGCCGAGAGTAGATCGCACGCAGCCAGGCGCGATCAGAAGAGGTCGCCTTGAGGCTTCGAGGCGACGTAGGGAATGTGCGGCTTCGACGGGTGCAGGATGAGGCCGCGCTCTGTAACTTCGATGCGTGCCTGCGGGTAGATCTGCTGCACGACCTTGAGGGCCGGCTTGAAGCTCTTGTTGCGGAACTCACGAACACGAGCCAGCTCATCGCCGGCTGAGTAGCCCGAGCCAAACTGAAGCATCAGCGCTTCCCACGGAACGGGGCGAGTGGATTTCGTGAGGTAGCTCATGCGGTAGGTCAGCCAGGAGTAGAGGTCCATGGCCACCGGCGAGCCGCGCAGCACCTTGTACGCGCGCAGATCTAGCGGTACGGGCCGCTCGATGATCTCCCTGAAGAATTGCGGGCTGAGGACCACGCGGGACTTCCAGCGGCCCGCGTCTTCACGGTTCTGAGGGGTCCACAAGCGCGAGCTCTCAACTTCGGGCGTAGCTGCTTCCTCGGCCTCGGCCTCGGCCGCTTCATCCAGCATGCGCGCGGTATCAGGGTCCAGCGAGGCCGAATCCACAATCATGACGTTGCGCAGATTGAAGCCGCGGTGCGTCGATCCTCCGCTGTAGCCGGCGGTGATGAGCGTGCTGAAAAGCCGCTCCATCTGTTCGCTGACGCGCACGTTGGCGCCGCGGGGTCCGCCCCCGCGCGACACGCCAAGAACGTGGTGAAGGAAGTAGCTCAGCGATTCGCCAAGCTCAATCTCGCGGGACTGCGTTCGCACTGCCTCCGTTGTGAGCCACGAGATGAGCAGGCGGGGATAGACGCCGTAAGGCAAGCCGTTTTCGTTGCCCCCGATCATGCGCAGCACATAGTCACCATTGCGGCGCTCGAAGATCGGAGATTTCGGGTCCTTGTAGGGCAGCGTTGCATTGACGAGCGCCCGAGCCATGAAGCCAAGGGCGCCGGCCTTCTTGGCATCTTCGGCCTCGATGGCGAACGATTCATCGATCACCTCGCGAATCCACTTCGGCACCTGGGAGCCGATGCGGTAATCGACGGTCACCGGCTTAGGCGCGGCCTCCGCTGCAGGATCGGCGGCACCGGTGGTTTTGCGGGGTTTCGCTGTTGCCATTTGCGCTTTCAGTGAGGTTTATCGGCGCGCTGCGCCAGTGTTTCCTGCTGCGGCAGGATAGCGCCGGTTTTTTTGCGGCGGGCGGATTTAGCTGCGGCTTGCCGCGCGCGTCATTGAAGGTTGCCGAGCAGGATGGCTCGGCATTCCAGTTCGAGCACGACCAGAACGCACCCTTGCTGCCCTTGCGAAGCTTGAGTTGCCCGTCAGAGCAACGCGGGCAGGAGAAGGTAGGCGCCTTCGGAACCTGCAGCGTCGCGGTGGACGCATCGCCAACCATCTTTGCGATCAGCTGCACATTGCGCGAGAGGAAGTCTTCGACGCTCATGCGGCCTTCGGCCACGAGATCTAGCGCTTGCTCGCACAAACCGGTGAGTGCAGCACTCTTGGCCGCCGCTGGAAGGGCCGCGATAAGAGCGCGCGCCGTAGGCGTGCTGATGAGCTGTTTGGAGCCCTTCTTGGGCGCGCCAATGAAGCCGCGCTTCTTGAGTTCTTCGATGATCCCGGCGCGAGTGGCTTCGGTGCCAATGCCCTTGCCCTCCTTGAGACGCGCCTTGATGGCGGGGTCGGAGATGTACTTGTGCACGTCGACCATGGCCGCAAGCAAAAGCTTTTCGGTGAAGCGTTGCGGCGGGCTTGTCTTGCGATCGTTCACGGCGCATTGCCGGCAGGTGGCGGCATCGCCCTGCGCCATAGCGGGCAAGGCCCGCTGCTCGTCCTGTTCGCTTTCACCGTCAGTGACTTTCTCGGCTTCCTCCGGTGGTGTGTAGATCGCACGCCAACCAGGTGAGATTGGTGTCTTGCCGCCCGCGGTGAAGATCTCTCCTTCGATCTGGACCTCGATGTTGGTCTGCAGGAACTGGCAGGGCGGGAAAAACTGCGCGAGGTAGACCCGCGCGATCATGTCGTAGACCTTGCGCTCGTTGTCTTTGAGCGAGCCAAGATCCATGCGGCGGCCGGTAGGGACGATCGCATGGTGGGCAGTCACCTTCGAGCTGTTGAAGGCCGGCGATTTGCGCTCGAGTTGGGCGCGCTGCGCTGCGCTGGCCAGCGCCGGCAAGTTGTACGCGATGGCGCCGACAACGTCGGCGCCGTTCGCATGCTGTTCGATCGAAAGATAACTGCAGTCGGTGCGGGGATAGGTGGTCAGCTTGTGCGTCTCGTAGAGCGCTTGGCACACATCCAGAACCTCCTGCGCGGATAGCCCGTGCAGGTCATTGGCGGCCATCTGGAGCCGCGAAAGTGAGTAGGGCAGGGGAGCATGCTCACTCGCGGGCATTTTCTGGTACTGCGCGATCGTGGCCGGCTTGCCGGCCAGGCGAGACGCGATGGATTGCGCCGTAGCCCGATCAAGCATGCGCCCTTCGGCATCCAGACCGCGCTGCCCGGTGTTGGGCCTCCATGTGGCGGCAAAGCTGCCATTGGGGTGCACGATGGTCGCGGTCAGCGAATAGAAAGGCGTGGCCTTGAAGTTCTCGATGGCCAAGTCACGCTGAACGACCATCGCGAGCGTCGGAGTTTGGACACGGCCGACGGTGAGCGTGTCATCGCTGCCGGCGCGGCGCGCGGCCAACGTATAAGCGCGGCTGAGGTTGATGCCGAAAAGCCAGTCGAAGCGGCTGCGCGCAAGCGCGCTGTCGCGCCAGCCGACGAACTGCTGAGAGCGGTTGTCCTGGATGTTGGCCAACGCCGCGCGGATCGGCCCGTCGTTGTAGTCGCTGACCAGCACGCGACGCACCGGCTTGCGGTTGTGCAGAAAGTCGAGCAGTTCGTCGACGAGCAGCTGCCCCTCGCGGTCAGGGTCGCCGGCGTTCACGACGATCACGGCTTGCTTGAGCAAGCCGCCGATGGCCTTCACCTGCCCATGGAGGCCGGCCTTGATCTTCAGTTTCCACTCGGCAGGATTGATCGGTAGTGCTTCAGCAGACCACCGCTGCAGCGCAGGGTCGTACTCGTGCGGCTGGTACTGTTCGAGCACATGGCCCACGCACCAGGTCACGGCATCCGGGCCGACGACATAGTGCGTACTGGTGCGCTGTGCCGTGCCGGGCAACTGCGCCGCGATGGCGGCCGCGAGCGATGGCTTCTCGGCAATGAAAAGGCGTTGAAACTGTCCCATGTTCTTCTCTCCCTTTGCGCCGTTAGGCGATCGCGTGAGCTGGTGCAACCTGTCGCAACACCAGCACAGTGAACCGCGCATCGTCGATGCGCGCGACCATGCGAAAGCCCTGTGTGCGGTAACGCCAGAAAACGCCCAACGGCGTTTCTGGCAAGGCCGCGCCGAGCATGCGCGGATCGTGCGCGCGCACGATCTGGCCTCGTAGAAACTCGATCACGCGCCGAGCGGCGGGCCGCTCCATCGCGGCGAGGTCGAGAGCGGCGCCGGCCTCGAACTCAACGGCCCAAGCCAAGCGCTTTCTCCACATCGGCCAGGCGCTCGGTGTGCGAGGTGCCTGCGCGCAGTTCGGCCAAGCGCTGTTCGGCGAGGTAAACATCTTCGAGGTCGTCGAGGTGCAATTCGACGGCCTGGGTCGCATAGAAGGTTTTGCTTCGGCCAGTAAAAGCCGACAGGCGATCAAGGCGCCGTTCGATGTCTTCCGGCAAACGGAGTGCGAGCATCTTTCTCCCTGGAAAAGCAGCGCGAAGCGGCTGCAGATGCTATCAATATATAGCATCCAAGGGATTGAGAAAATCCCGTGTGAGGATGACCAACACAACGCGGCGAAGATCGCCGCGTTGTGTTGCCATTGGCCTACGGCGTTGGGACACAGCCGAGGTCGCGCGGGCCTGCAAGCCGTGCGCGCCAGTCGGCGCTGCGCGGCGCCCGATCGAGCGCTTGGGTCTTCACGGCCGAAATGGCCAACTCCGCAGTCCTTGCACGCGCATAGTAGGTGCGGGCAAAGGTCGGCCTCTTGGCCGGACCTGCCCGCACCTCGACCACCCATTTCTTGAATTCCTTGTCCTGCCAGTAGCTGCGCGCGTCGATGTCATCCTGAAAAAGGAAACGACCTTGTTCCATGTCGTCTCCTCAGAAAAGCCCGAGTTGTTGCGCGCGTTGCGAAACGATGGCCGCCCGTGCCACAGCCAACGGTGCCGGCGCATCGTCCGCCTCGATGAACGGCAAAGGCTCGATCTGTGCCTCGGAAATGGTCGGCAGTTCGTGCGCCTGGTCAATGCTCGCACTCGTCTCGCGGCGCTGCAGCTTTCGATCCCAGAAGCCCAGAACATGGGCCGGTGTCACCCAGTGCGCCCACTCCGTCACGGCAAGTGAATTGCCGTGGATCACGATGGCCGGGATATGGAGCAGGGAAAACTGCAGATAGGCCATGTGCACGGCCGTGGCGTCGATGTCCTGGGCGGTGACGTGGATGCAACGTTGATAGTTGATCTTCTCCTCCTGCAGCGCGTCAGCGCATGCAATTACCATGGCGCCGGCGCCGCAGGCCGGCTCGTTGATCGTGATGAAGCCCTGCCGCTCGATGGTTTCCCGTGCGTCGGTCAGAGTCATGCGGGCCATGAGTCCCGCAAGCTCGTATGGCGTGAAATACTGCCCCTTCCAATGGTCACTGAGTTCCAGCGTCATGAAAAGTTGGCCAAGGCAATCATCAAAGCCGCACTCAAGCCACTCCACGAGAACGCCGAGCAACTGCGCGAAGCGCTCCACCTCCTCGCGTTCATACTGGCCGACGATTTCCATGTAGCGCGCTTCGCGCTTTTCACGCTGCGCACGATCCATCGAATTGCTGATTGCGATGGCAGACATTTCGCAGAAGTCCGCGAAGACCTTGTGTAGCCGGTGCCGGCGCGCGTTGTCGCGAAGCAGCCCGGCCATGGCCTTGCAGTGAGCGCCCGGCCCAATCGGTAGTTTCTTGCCCATTGCTGAAGCCCTGATTCGTTCGATGAAAGAAGCGGCGCCGGTGGCGCCGCTTCGCTTCGATGTCAGGCCTTCAGGCGGCGCATTTCATCGGCCAGAAGCCAGAGGGCGCGATTCAACTTGACGTTGTTGTCAATGCCGTTGACGGCACGAGTGCGGGCGCGCTGCCCTCGCGCGTTGCGCCCGGGAATGCCGCCACGAATCAGGTTTTCTTGGGCCGCGTTGAAAGTGGCCCAGAGCGAGCCATCCGCATCGGCCGCGCGACGTGGCCGGATTACGTCACGCTCGGTGATGGGCGCGGGCTTGCCCTCGGGCGGGTCGTAGCGAAGCGCGAGCGCTGCGCGTCCGAAAGCCTCTTTCTCCCCGTCGTCCAAGGTGATGCGCTTGAAGTCGTCGCGCACCTCGCGCACCAGGTCGAACCCATCGAGGATCATGTGGGCGCCCTCGATCACCTCATCGACGATCTTGCCCTTGTGAGGAATGCGAACGTCCTCCAGAACGTCACCAGAGACAAGGCCATTTGCACAGACGAAGCGGAACATTCCCGCCAGCATCTGATAGCTGCTGCTGCCGTTGTGGCTGTTCACGAGAATGATTTCGTTGGCCTCGGCATCGTTGATCTGGCCAGCGTGGCGAAGGCGGATCATGTGCTTGGTGTGTTCGCGGTGCGATTCTTCGCGCACGCGGGTTTGGCACACCATGAAGGGCTGAAAACCTTCCTTGCGCAAGCCGGTGAGAACGTCGCTCGTGGGAATGAACGTGTAGCGCTCTGAACGGCTCGCATGCTTGTCCTCTCCGAAAACCGAGGGGGCCACGGCGCGGATTTCATCGTCCGTCAACGGCGTGTCACGGCGCAGGGATTGACGGTCATTGGCAAAGCGAGACGACAACAAACGATTCATGACTGACTCCATTTCTTTCAAGCTGACCGGGCTTCTAGATTCCGAGCCCATCAACTGATGTGGCTGGGAGGGCTATGCGGCGGCCCCGGTTGTGCCGCCGCCGTACCTTCTGAGTTCGTCGCCCGTGGTGCTGCCGCGCAGGGCATGGACAGGGAGCAAGGGCGCGCCCGGAAGCCGCATGCGGAGCGCAGCCGCAGGCGAGCACCGAACGGGTGAGGACGTGGGCGAAGCCGGACCCTTGCAGGCGCGCAGCGCCGGCCCTGGCCAGGACCGAAGCAAAGTCCACGGAAAAAGCGACGAACTCAGAAGGGACGGACCCCAACGGCGGACCCGGCGCAGGCCCCCCAGCCAGGCGCGCGCCGAGCGCCCCCACGGCCGCAGGCCGTCGAGAAGAGCGAAGCGATCAGCAAGCCGCAGCGCAGCGAAG
>Ga0256889_1000595_pt1 | contig 9294 bp, 10 predicted proteins | sample MC6MC0512MT_FD_186338 | JGI IMG/M metagenome (GOLD analysis project Ga0256889, IMG submission 186338) | Metatranscriptome of enriched soil aggregate microbial communities from Iowa State University, Ames, United States - MC6-MC0512-MT... | ecosystem: Environmental > Terrestrial > Soil >...
CAGGCGTGCCACAGCGCGATAAGCGCCGTCTCGTCGGTCGGATGAAAAGGCCGGATGGCGAGGTCTTGATGGGACATGCTTCATTCCTTGTGATGAAAGAATGAAGGCCTTGCGACACGCCTCGGCGAGGGAAATACGGCAAACAAAAAAGCCACGAGGGTATCGTGGCCTTCTGAAATAAGCGCCGGAGAATCGGCGCCCGAACACGGCTGGCCACTCAACGTAGACGTCGAGTGATTCGTCGGAAATCTGCGCGCATTGCGGCAGCGATATGCGAAGTGTTCATGCGCAGCAGCATACACGAGGCCGTCCTCCGCCAGCAACGCGCATCGCCGTCAGCCCGCTGCGGGTGCAGGCAGCGTGCCTTCCATCACCACGACGGCCTGCCCCGCCACGCTGGCCCATACGCCGTCCTCGCGCGGTTCGGCATGCGCCAGCAGCAAGCTTGCGCGCCCCATATCCACGCCCTGCCCGACCCGTAACCGCAGAACGCCCTTGCCCGCCAGCGATGCCCGCAGCGCCGTGACCGCGGCTGTCGCGCTACCCGTGGCGGGATCTTCGGTCATCCGGCCGGTGAGCATGCGCGCCTGGATATCGGTGGGCGCGTCCATCGCCTCGCCCGCCGTGTCGGTGGTGTAGACATAGATGGACTTTGCGCCAAGCTGCGGCATCAGGGCCGCGTAACCGCCCAAGTCCGGCACCGCGCGCCGCAACGCGTCGCGGTTGGCAAGCTGCACCACCAGAAACGGCAGGGCCACCGACGCCACCATCGGTGCGTGCGTCGACACGTCAATGTCTGCAACCCCCAGCCGCAGCGCGCTTGCCACCGCATCCAGCGCCGCCTCGCGGCCGCACGACAACGGCTGCGGCGCGCGCAGCTCCGCGCCCTGCAGCCCGTCTTCGCCGTACGCCAACGCAATCCGCACCAGGCCGGCTTCTTCTTCAAATACGAAGGCTTGCGGCGCAGACAGCCCTGCCGCGATCTGCTCGCGCGCCAGCACGACGGCCGTGCCGACATTCGGGTGACCAGCGAACGGCACCTCGCGGTCTGGCGTGAAGATGCGCACACGCGCCGTGTGGGCACGGTCTTGCGGCGGCATCACGAAGCTGGTTTCCGAATAATTGAATTCGCGCGCAATCAACTGCATCTGGCGGGTGTCCAGCCCCTGCGCGTCCAATACAACAGCCAGCGGATTGCCTTGATAGGCGTGGCCGGTGAACACATCGGCGGTGACGTAGCGGTAGCGCATCCAAGCATCCTCAAGGTCCGCCTGAAGCCGGCGGGAAGCGGAAATTGTGCGTGCCGCAAGGCGGTCGCGAAAGGCACAGAGCCGAGAAATTGCGCACATAACAGACAAGGCGCGGGGTGTCCGGGACGATCACGCGCGCGGTCCGCATGACACCCGCACCGCCTCGGTTGATGCGCGCAGACTATTGAAAATCGCAGATGCCTGCGGAATACTTTGCGTCCCGTGCATCTACTTTTGGAGAGTATTGCCATGCAACGCGAAGACATCCAAAAGCTGGGCGCTCAAGCGGCCCGCGACGGATTGAGCTTGTGGGACTGCCCGTATTACCGTGCTGCCGCCATGCCGGGTCACACCGGCGAATCGATTTCGCAATGGCGCGGCAAGGTCGAGGCCTGGGAAGCCGGATGGATGGAAGCCACCGGCGGCGGCCAGGCCCCACCCGGCATCCGGACACGTTTTGTGCCGCGCGCCATGTCGCTGCTGGTCATTTGATGAAGTGGAAAGGCGCCCCGGGAAACGGGGCGCTTTGCATTGGCAACGCGGAAACGGTGGTGCATGCCTGATCCATCCCGCTATTTCTTCGCGTAACTTTTCTGGACACGAATCCTGATCGCGCTCATCTTTCGGCTTAGGATCTTTCCCTGCAGGAGGCGCAAAATGGATGACCCCGTCCACAAAGCCGGCCAGGAAGCCGCCCGATATGGCGTGCCGCTTTCCGCTTGCCCCCTCATGAAAGAAACCAACATGCCAGGCCATACGGGCGAATCGCTACCGATATGGCGCGCCAGACTGGCCTCCTGGGAAGCAGGCTGGCGCGAAGAAACTGAAGCCCGCCTCGCTGAACTGCAACGCCGCCGGCTGATACAGCAATCATTCGATTAAAGATGTGGTCGCGGACATTGCGTCCGCCGTCGTCGGGAACGCGGTTTGCTACGGAACTGACACCGCAGCGGCGTGATTGTCTTTCGATCAAGCAGAGGGCGGTTACGCACACTCCCTCCCTCTCGCCGCTGCGGTCCCTGCCCCCCTGCGCAAGCAGTCGCTTACAAATGATCAGGTCCGCAAACCCCAAAAATGTTTGCCCGCCCTAGAATCGGCCTGCCAGCCTCCGGCTGAGTAGGAGCGAGTCATGACATTCAGGGTCAAGCCGGTATTTATTGCAGCCATTTCCTGTATTTTTCTGAACACCGGCGCATTTGCCGCGCCGCCAGAAGGCAAAGGCAAACCCGACAACCCGGGCCAGAGCCAGGGCCAGGGGCAAAACAAGGGCGGCGGAAAAAACAATAACAACGGCAACGGCGCTGGAAAAGGCCATTCCGGCGGCGGCGGATCAAACGGCAAAACCGGCAATTCCGATAGTTCCAGCGTCACGCTGCGCTTTGCAGGCATCACGGTCTCAACCGCCAGAACCTACGCACATGAATACGGTCTGTCGGGCTACAGCCAACTGCCGCCGGGCATTCGCAAAAACCTCGCACGCGGAAAGCCCCTGCCTCCAGGTATCGCGAAAAAAATGGTCCCAGGCCCAATGCTCGCTCGCCTCCCCGCCTATCCCGGGTACGAATGGCGAATCGCCGGCTCGGATCTTGTCCTTGTTGCCATTGCGACGGCTGTAGTCGCGGATGTGCTGATTGATGTGTTCGATTGATTGAGTTCGGCGGCGGTCGGACTGGAGGTCCGTGAGGTTCAATATCGCCCCCTCGAATTGCACTGTCCGGTCCCTTCAGTTTGATACACTGCCTGACTGGGTGTCAGGCGTCTTCCTTCGCGCTGGCAGGTCAAAGCGCTGGTCGGGCCGCCGCGCGGAACCCCTACGTCCATGCAGACCAGCACCACCCATGCCCTCGACATTGCAGCCGCCATCATCTTTGCGCTGGCGCTGATCCACACTTTCACCGTCAAGCAGTTCGAGCGGCTATCGCACCGCTACCCTCGCCACGCCGGTTTGTTCCATCTTCTGGGCGAAGTCGAAATCGTCTTCGGCTTTTGGGCGTTTGTGCTGCTTATCGTCATGGCGATGGCCGCCGGCGGCACAGAAGCGCTCGCGTACGCCGAGTCTCGCAATTACACCGAACCGCTGTTTGTATTTGTCGTCATGGTAGTGGCCGCGTCCCGCCCGGTACTCCAGACCGTCATGGCCGCAGTCAACCTCATCGCCAGGAAGGTGCCCTTTCACACCTCCGTCGCGACGGCGTGGTTGGGCCTGGCCGCGGTACCGCTGATGGGATCGCTGATCACGGAACCGGCCGCCATGACCATCGCTGCCCTGATGCTGGCGCCGCAACTGTTCCGGCCGGCAATCCCGGCTGTTCCCAAATACTTCGCGCTTGGCGTGCTGTTCGTCAACATCTCGATCGGGGGAACCTTGACGGCCTATGCCGCCCCTCCCGTCTTGATGGTCGCTGCAACCTGGCAATGGGATTCCGCCTTCATGCTGGCAACCTTCGGCTGGAAAGCCGCGATTGCCGTCATCGTGAACGCGACCGTTGCGACACTCATCGTGCGCAAGTATCTGCTGCAATTGCCGACTGAAAGCGTAGGCCGGTCGGAAAGGCCTCCCGTGCCGCTCTCGGTTGTTCTGGTCCATCTGGCCGTGCTGGCGGCGGTCGTGGCACTGGCGCACCACCCTGTCGCGTTCATCGGCCTCTTTCTGCTGTTCCTGGGTTACACCCAGGCGTACGAACGGCATCAGAATCCGCTGATCATCAAAGAAGCGTTGCTCGTTGGGTTCTTCCTGGCTGGGCTGGTCATCCTGGGAGGCATGCAGGGCTGGTGGCTGCAGCCCATCGTCTCGAGCCTGGAACCGCTCGCGTTGTTCTTCGGATCTCTCTCGCTCACCGCGATCACCGACAATGCCGCGTTGACCTACCTGGGTTCGTTGATTGAGGGCATATCCGACGAATCGAAGTACATGCTCGTGTCGGGCGCGGTTGCGGGTGGCGGCCTGACGGTTATTGCGAACGCGCCGAATCCTGCGGGCGTGGCGCTGCTGAAACGCGGATTTTCAGACGAGACGATCAGCGTTGGCGGACTGTTGCTGGGTGCGTTGGGGCCCACAGCGGTTGCGGCTGGCGCATTGCTGTTGCTTTAGATAGCGCGAAAGACGCCTGAAAAATTAGTTGGACTATAGGCCGAGTGAACTATTGGCTCCAGCGGACTTATGAGGCGGCAGGCTCAATGCCCCGTCGCTCTGTAAGCTCTAAAAAAAGGGATCACGCCCTCGGCCTAACGATGCAGCCAGCTCGAAGCATCTCCCTCACCACCGAGTTATTGGCACTACCCTCTGCCGCGCGGGAAAGAACCAACGACAAGTGTCGGGGCCCCGATGCTAGGACATCATGTAATCATCGAGATCTAACGCTCGGCGTAATGATGTCGCTCAAATCGTTCTGCATGTCTGCAGGTTCCCTCCAACCTGTGACAAAAAGAATGTTGTGCGCAAAGCTTCTTAGCAAAGGGCTATCACGATTACGTCCAATAAGGTCTAGGCCGGGTTCAGCCGAAGTCTCATAGCCTGCGAAACCGTGGGCCGTTGCTAAATGCGCAAATGCCGCAGTTGTGCAAGGATTGAAGACTTCGTCACTGGAGTGCATATGCTGGTTTCGACCGGCCAAGATGATCGTTCCTAAAGGCAACCCACGAACCGTACGCCCGGCCCAAAATTGGGACTTGTTCTGCGGCACAAATTTTCGGGCCTCTGCGCTCAGTGGTCGCGAACAGCCATACTGTTCAATAGCGGCGCTCGCCAATTGCAAGATCGCGCCGGCGAGGGTTGCCTGAGAAAAGGTTTCTGCAGCGAAGGAGGTGAAAGCTTTTCTTTGCCGCGTGAGCGCGTCTTCGTTTACCGCTGCCCATTCGCTAATCTGACGCTCCAGATCCTTGTCATCGCGGTAGGCCACAACCAACGGGTCGCTTAACTCCCCATTCAAGATCGCTCGATACTGAGCGAGGCCATTGAAAAGTATCTGTGCAGCTGAACTCGTGCGCTCGAGGTATTGCTGCAGTGTCTGCATCGATCCTCCCTATGCCCAGCCTACTGAACTCAGCGGCGGTAGTCAGAGATGGCTACGCCACGTGCGGAATAGTCTTCGGCCTGTCGCATACAAAAAGTGCAATTCCCAAATCGGATAACTTGTTTGTTTCTGCACGTTGCAAACCGCGCGGGGGCTCATTAGAACGCGAATGCTCCTTGGGCGGGCTTGGCAATGTCGTTCCAGAGATGCTCCGCCAGCGGGTGGCGACTCAGAAGAAGCATCTGATATAGCTGATTTCGAGTTCCCGGCCGATTCATCGTCGGACGTTTCGCAGCTATGTTGTATCCGCATTCTCGGATCAACTCTTGCCAGTATTCGCCGAACTTCCTGCGGACTTCCACTTTGGTTAAGCTCGGAACGTTGATCGCCTCCTTCCAGCCCGGCGCGAAGGCATCGAACGTCGGAGCGCTACGGACAAAATTCATCTCGATATTGCGTGCCACATCCATCAAACTGTAGTGAATGATCATGTCCAGATGTTTGCGCTTGCCCAGGGCTTCAATCACAGAAAACGGTAGGTGACCAATATTGAATGGATCGAGCAACGCAAGATGCAAACCACTCGTGGGGATTCGCTGAATGACTCGGGGAGCGGCTAGAACTGCTGGCTCGCATATCGCGGTCACAGTGGCACCAAGTTTTTCCAGTCGGCATTGACAGGCGGCGAGTGAGATCGGATCCGTGTCTCCAATGATCACGTGTGAGAACGGTGCACCATTGCGAACAGATTGCGTGAACGCTGTGAGCACCCCCCCATCGCGCACTTCGCCAGGGCGGTTTCGGTCAGCAACGCGTCCAGGTCCACAAAATAGATCTACGAGCACACGCTTTGGCCACTTTCGCCGCGCCTCCCTCGAAGCGTCGACGTAGCGACGAATCAGGGCATGTTTGTCAAAGGCCCATGCACCCACTTCCATGACGGGAAGGCCGTCAGCCGGATCCACCAATTCGCAAGGAGGCATATTTCACGTCCGGGTTTGGGGGAATTCGTCCCAGACGCGGCCTGCGAGATGACGCCCAGTCTTCGTCTTCCCTAAAGCAGCCACGGAAACCTCACTCCGGCCTTCCTGCATGATGTAGATCGGTGTGCGCTTGGTCACTAGATCAGGCATCAACTCCAGCGGAGCCCAATGGCCCCACTGCTTGAAGTGAAAAGGCACGCGCGCTTTTCGACATTGTTTCTGAATCTCAGCCGGCCATTGTGGATTCATCGGGCGAGCATTGGTTCCCGATTCTCCACCTGCAATGACCCAATCTATGCGCGTTCCTCGGTCGCTCTTCTTGAGGTACTCGGAGAGATCTAACGGCCCAAGTAACGGTTCGCATGATAGGAAGCGAACCGACGGCGACTCAAATTCCAGAAGATATCTGATGTGTTTATCTGCAACCTTCTGGTTCTCCACCGTGGTGCCTAGCCAAACGTTTTTTGGAAGCGCATAGCCCTTGGGCAACAGCTTCTTGACAAGATGGACCCGTTTAGTCAGCAGCAGCCAATCTAAGAATGGAGTCTCTTCGATCAAGCTGAGCAGGCGCAAACGAGAGTCGATGAGTTCTGGGCGGTTCTCGAATACGTCAGCCATTGAAGCGCAGAAGACGCGTCTGCGCGTTCCTTCGGCTTTCGCCTCTCGATTCCAGCGTAGAGGCTCTCTCCAATGTGCATCAGTGAAAAATCGCCGCTCGGCGTGCGGGCCCCAGATCTGCTCGCCGAGGCGCTTCGCCCACGTCTCCGCATAGCAGTTGTCGCATGCGTCGGACACCTTGACGCATCCCCACCATGGGTTAAACGTGTGATGCGTCCATTCGATTCGAGAATCCTTGCCCATAGTTGCCTGCCGTATTGATGGTGCCCTCTCCGGATTGTAGGTCAGCCAAACACGCGAAAGCTATGTAAAGAACAGCGATCTTTGTTTGAACTGCAATTGATCGTCGTCTGAAATAGCGTTTCCCTTTCTTCGTCTTCCGCCGTCTGGCGTAATGGCGATAATCTCTCCCGACTGAATCGGCTGATGCAGAGCTTCCTTGATCATTTCAGCCGTAGCATTGGTGCGGTTGGCAAGTCCATGAACCATGCTGTCAAAGCGAACCCCGCTGGTCTTTTCGATCAACATCGTACAGAGATGACGGCGGAGATTAGAGACGCTCTTAACGTGCAGAGATTCGTCAAACGCTGCTGGAGTGTCGAACGTCAAAACATTTTGACGCGTTACTTCTGAGTCGCGGCTGGCTTGGTAGCCCAATCGAAACAGACCTGGTTCAAGGCTGTGGCCGAACGAGTTTCCATGGTGCCAGTGGACCTCCTTCATGACGTCATTAGCTTTGTATGCGTTCGAGAGATGAACGAGCCAGTACGACCATGGCGACGCTCCTTGGGGTGTCACGAAGAAAAGCGTCATGAACGTGGCGCCGCTGGCCTCGTGGATGCCCGCAGCCAATTGCCTTTGGATACCTTCCCGATAACGTCGGGTGGACTTCAGTTCGTTAATTCCAGGCCAATGGATGTAGGATTCCAGGCCAATATTTGCCGCTGCTTTGCGAGCTCGGGGGGTGTCAGACAAGAAGCTTATCAGCGATCCTACATTGAAGGTAAGGATCACTTCGCTTCCGCGAATAGACGTGAGAATAGAACGAACAAGTCGCATATCCACATCTGAATAGCTGTACTGATCAAGGAGAAATAACGCTCGTTCACCCTTTCGCGTCGCCGTGTTCTGAACAATGAGCGGCGCTACACTTTCGAAAGATGTCGGGTGCAAATGTATGCGTCCGCCAATTTCGGCACCGTAGCCGTTATCGATCAGCGTGCGTTTTAAGTGCTCGAAATTTGGAGGACCAAGTTCGACGAAATGGTATGTAGCGTCAATGTGGCGTCGGGTCGTATGGCGATCTAAGTTCATCTCCCGCTCCGCCTTCGCCACTGTTTGCAGTAGCAGCAGGGGGGATCCAAGGACGTCGTTTCCCAGGTCATCCCGGTAGAGTCCGCCGCCCGCAAATCCATCCACCAAGGTCAATGGGAGCCTCGGACGTTGGGGATTTGCCATGAGGACCTTGATATATCGACTCAGGTAGTCCTCAATCACCAAATGTTTGACACGACTGTGCGCCTCAATCAAAGGGGCACTTTCACCCACGTGCCAAACCCATTTACCTTCCTTTTTTTTGCTCACGCTGCGCGGTGCCCAAGGGGTGGAGTGATGGAATCTAGCTAATGTAACCAGATATTTGGAGCCGGTCTTCTGGGAATTTATACAGTGGCAGTCCAGCGCTATGGGCGGGCCAATTTGCTATGAGCTAATTTTTGAACTCTATTAAGGCAATTGCACTGCACACATCGCGAACTGGGTCATTCGAGTGCGCGGCAAACCGAAGTGGATGCCGATATTCTGGCAATGCTACATAAGCTGGCGGACTTCCTGCGCCGGCGGGATCTCTCGTTTACAGTGGAAGCTTTTTTCGTGCCCCCCAAGAAGTGAGCCGAATCACGTGCTTTCAAATGCTCCGAGCCGCTATGGGCGCGTGATTCGATAACCATGCGTTCGCGAGGACCAAGAAATGCGCAACCTTCTCGGGCCGCATGGTTTACTCATATGCGCAGTCTCGACCTACCCCATATTCCAGCACAACCACAGTGGTGAACGACGGGAGCGCATCCTTGAGGTGAATCGCGAGGGCCGCATGAAAATATGCGGCCCATATTTCTGAGCTTATTTTTCGCAGCTTATGTCGCTGGCGGTGCAGGGGACCCGGGGCTCATCCTTGCACGACCGTGACAAGCACAGTTGCAGCAGCGGCATCGCCCATGCCGGCGATGAAGATGCTTAGGGGCGATTCGCGTGAGGGAGAAGTCACTCAAGACGCTCGCGAAGGCAAGCATAGGTCACGCAAATGAGAAAGGCCGTCAGTGATTTCTCACTGACGGCCTTGGAACTACTGGTCGGGACGGCGGGATTCGAACTCGCGACCCCTTGCACCCCATGCAAGTGCGCTACCAGGCTGCGCTACGCCCCGAAAGA
>Ga0256889_1000599_pt1 | contig 9270 bp, 12 predicted proteins | sample MC6MC0512MT_FD_186338 | JGI IMG/M metagenome (GOLD analysis project Ga0256889, IMG submission 186338) | Metatranscriptome of enriched soil aggregate microbial communities from Iowa State University, Ames, United States - MC6-MC0512-MT... | ecosystem: Environmental > Terrestrial > Soil >...
CCCAGCAGGTCGTAGGTGTACTCCAGCTTTTCTTCGGTGATGCCGAGTTGTTTGCCGATGCCGCTGGGTTGACGTTGGATGCTCAGCAACCGGTCAACATCGTCATAGGCATAGTCTTGTCGCGCATCGCGGTTGAGCTTGGCCATCAGCCGGCCAATCGGATCGCGTTCGAACAGCGTTTCGCGCTGGGGCTGTTCACCGTTCTCGCCGTAGCCGATTTCGTCCAGCCGGGTCAGATGACCGCCGTCGTTGTAGGTGAAGCGCCGGGTCAGGTTGTCCACCCGCACTTCTTCAATCAGCCGGTCCGAGGCATCGTAGGCAAAGCGGTACGGCATGCTGTTTTCGTTGACCAACGCGGTCAGGCGCACGGCCTTGTCGTACTCATAGCGAACTTGCTGACCTTTGGCATCCTGGCGGCTGCTCGGCAGGCCTCGGGCGGTGCGCAGCAGGCGTGTAGTCTGGCCCTTGCCATCGGTGTGGCTCAGCACCTGGCCGTAGACGTTGTAGGTAAAGGTCTCTGCCGTGCCGTCCGGATGGTCGATCTTGACCACCTCCCCGTCCGGTTTGCGTTCCAGCGTGGTGGTCTGGTTCAGCGCATCGGTCACCGCCACCAGGTGCTGGCGCTCGTCATAGCGGTAGTAGGTGCTCTTGCCCGAACAGTCCTGAAAACGCTCGACCTGGGCCTGGGTGTTCCACCACAGGTACTTGGACTTGTACGTCGTGTCGATGATGGTGTGCGGCAGGCCATCTTCGCCGTTGAGGTACTCGGTCATCTGGCCCAGCGCATCGAACTCGGCCAGCAGGTTGCCCTTGTCGTCGTAGCGGGCCTGCCACGTGCTGCCATCCGGGTAGGTCACCTTGGTCACCAAGGTGGTCAGGTGGTGGTATTCGTAGGCGATGGTGCGGCCCAGCGGGTCGGTTTCTTCGAGCAGGCGGGCGAACTCGTCGTACTTGAAGTGCAACTGGTTGCCGTCCGGCAGGGTCAGGCCAACCATGTTGCCGAAATCGTCCAGGTCGATGGCGTAGCGTTCGCCGCCGTAGTCGCGGCTGGCGATGACGCGGTGGTCTTCGTTGTAGTGAATCTCCAGCTCGCGGCCCAGCACGTCGGTGGCCCAGCTGATGCGCTGGGTGAAGTCGTAGCGGAAATGGAAGTGCTCGCTGTCGCTGGTCCAGTGCTCGACCACGCGGGTTGGCCATCAAGGGTTTCCCAGCGGTAATGGCTGGTCAGGCCCAGAGCATTACTGTGGCTTGCCATTACACCGTCGGCGTAGCTGAAGCTGCGCACGGTGTCGCCGTTGCGGTTGATCACCGTGCTGAGCTGGCCGTGTTCGTCGTAGCGGTCAGCGTTTCGACAGCCTCGTTGCCGACCACACACTTGATGTCGGTCACGAGGGTGCGGGTGAGAAATACGTCTCCAATAAACCCCATCTCATCCCTGCAAAGTCTCTAGGTGCCACCCAACTCAAAGCCTACATCATCTACAGAGGCGTCTTCAGGAACACCAGGCAAGCTGTCCACGGCTTGAAGCTTCAACTCATAGCCACAGGTTGATAATGGTTGACGAAGCCCAGCATATCCCTTAATCGTTAAACTATAAAGGCCTGATTCAACTTCAAGGAAATCGTTACCCGGAAGTCGAGAATCGTAATTGGCCTTGTAGTTCAAAAAAAAGTCATCATCCCAGTCTAAAAGAGCATTTAAATCAGAGACAATCAATATACCCGATTCAACCTTGAGCGGAAAGCCAGAGTAAGAAAATGCTGGTGCTGGCAACTCATACCCAGCACCATTTGCGCCCTCAATGAAGACTGAGTAATCCTGCTCTGATATCTGATAAATCGGACATATCACACCATTTTCAATGGCTGACCTGCCCAGGCTCGGGTTTTGAATGAACTGCTCAAATACGTTCACTTCCATCACGCCACTATACTTGATGAAGCTTGACAAGACCGGCGGATCAAACAATACGATCCCCGGCGAAAACAGTTCAACCTGTGCACTTTGTTTCATTATCCACATCTTCCGGAAGAATTACCATTTGGATCCTTACCAAGTGACTTATTGAGTGCTTCACCGATTGTAACGCTTTTCGCAAGAGCCTCGCTAGTACACGGAATTTTCCCGTGCCACCGTTTAAGCGTTACTCCAACAACACATCAAAACCGTAACATATAAACCTTAACTTTCGGATGGCCGGTAATTATAATCGCTCAATTTTTAGCCCATCTTACTACCGATCATCTAACGCTCACGAAAACATAATCAGGCTTCATACCTGCTTGAAAACTCTTCATAAATATCCAAAGAATTAAGCCTGCAAGCCGTTCTATTTTCAAGCTCTTCAGCAGCGTCATCATCGGTAACGCTGACAAACAAAATAGGTTCTGTCACCAAAAAGCTCTGAAAGAAGCCTGTCTCTCGCAACGAACTTAAAATGCTTGTCATGGCAGAATAAAGCCCCTCCCTGAATGTCGAAATATCAGTACGCTCACTGTCCTCTCTCAACTCCTTACAAGCATTTTTAAACAGATCCCTACGCCACCCCTCATACACCCACTCTGAAGTAGCCCACTTGAAATACGGGAAGTAATCCTCGCGGTCCTCCTCATCTTCTTTCTGAACTTTTAGATCCAATGCTTCGAGAGAGTTGCCTGCAACGGCAATAGTCATTGCACTGCTGTCAGTATAAAGAGAAAATGCGTAAAATCTTTCGTCAGAGTGCGCCCGCTGCAACTCATCCAAAGCTTGTTTGACAAGCGGCGTAATTTCGCCTTCGAATTCCGTCCAGTTCATCATCTACTCCTACAAAGTCCTAAAAAAGTCAACACCTATTTTTTAAACAATCTGACCCTCGCTATCCGTTAGTCCCAGCGGAGTACCAATCTGGTCAGTGTGGAAGTAGTAGACCTTCTGATCTTGTCCCTCCGCCTGATCAAAACGTGGCAGTTTGCGTCAACGTTACCCGCCGACCAGCTGTCGCAAGTGCACCGCTGTTTACCCAGACTGCTCGGCATGCGCTGAATACTCAGTACACGGTCGGCCTCGTCGTACTCGAAATCCTGGCGTGCATCACGGTTGACCTTGGCCAGCAAGCGGCCAATCGCGTCACGCTCGAACAGCGTATTGCGCTCCGGGCGCTCGCCGTTTTCGCCATAGCCGATTTCGTCCAGGCGCACCAGATTGCCGCCAGCGTCATAGCTGAAGCGCCGGGTCAGGTTGTCCACCCGCACTTCTTCACTCAGGCGGTCCGAGGCGTCATAGGCGAAGCGGTAGGCCGCGCTGTTTTCGTTGACCAACACAGTCAGGCGAATCGCTTTGTCGTATTCGTAACGAATCCACTGCCCTTTGGCATCCTGGCGGCTGCTGGGCAAGCCACGCGAGGTGCGCTGCAGACGTGTGGTCTGGCCTTTGCCGTCGGTGTGGGTCAGTACCTGGCCAAGGGCGTTGTAGGTAAAGGATTCTGCCGTGCCATCCGGGTGGTGGATACGCAGCACTTCGCCGTCGGGTTTGCGCTCCAGCGTGGTGGTCTGGTTCAACGCATCGGTGACGGCGATCAGGTGTTGCCGCTCATCGTAGCGGTAGTAGGTGCTTTTGCCCGAGCAGTCCTGGAAGCGATCGGCCTGGACGTAGGCGTTCCACCATAGGTGTTGGGCTTGCAGTTGGATAACCCATGCCGTAGCGCTCGCCGCCTAAGTCGCGGCTGGCGATTACACGTAGGCCTTCGTTGTAGTGGGTCTCCAGCTCGCGGACCAGTATATCGGTGACCCAGCTGGTGGACTGGGCGACGTCGTAGCGGATAATGGTAATCCTCGCCGTCGCTGGTCCAGTGTTCGACTATACAGCTCATACTAACAGGCAGAGTTAGAAACAGCATGAAGCACTATTATACACACTTAGTTATTAAAGAGCACAACCACGCCAAACCCCAGTGACATGTGACAAAGCAGAAACTCACAACCAAAAAATTTAGCGAGCCTCACTTAAACTCAATAAGATGCGAAAACCCAATCAAAACATCTTCATATTTCTGCAAGTACGCAGACCTCATGACAACTTTCCCAGGCTCACTTAATATCGACCTCAAGTGCACTACCGACAAATCAACTCCCAACAATTTCTTTATACCAACCACCTCATCAAGAGTAGGCTTGCAGCCGCCTATGGTTATAATGTCTCCTATCCCGCCACCCGAGCTACCCTTCTCACCATCGTCCTCTATAAAATCTAAGAGTTTATCGAGAGTTCCAAATTGATCGGAACCTTCTAGCGACACACTTCCTGAATTCACGAGAAAAATATTGCCCGATCCGTTTTTATCTATCAATAACACTCGACCGCCAGAGTCATCCCCAACGGCAATCATGCCTCTGAAATTCTTGTCAATTGCAAATGTCTGATTACGTTCCTCAACGTCACCTACCGAATAGATCGACACCTGATCATTCAAGAGAGACCCATCGCTTTTCTTCCAGAAATCGACGATCCAAGACGCGCTGGAAATACCAAGGCGCTTACATAATTCTCCAATACTTGCTTCAGAGGCACCATCATGACTCTCAGAAAATATCATCATTACTAAAACGCTCCCAAAGCTTCGTAGTATTTATATGATTTACTTGCTGCACGTTGAGCAGCGCTTGGACTAACTCCGGCGTCGATCATTTCCCTGTACGCGACGTTGAACTCGTCGCGCAATGTCCCTCCAAATCCTGAAACCCTACGCCTGGTGCGCTACATCGACGAAAACATAGCATGCGATTCACCAGAACTGCCTTTTAGCAGAATAGCTGGCGCACTATTCCTTTTCTATCCTTTCACATTGAGCTTGGCCCACTCATGCTGAATAAAATGGCACACTCCTAGCATCACACCAACTAATAAACCAACACTACACCGAACTTCAAGAGACTTATAAAGGTATTCTAACAATATGCAATTTGACGCAGCTTGCTCAGAAAAGCTCCTTGACATCTTCATCGCCCATCTGCTCATAAGGGGGCAAGCCTAAAGATTCATTCTCTGATATTTTTCTCTCATCCTCATTTACATCAATGCTTTTCAAGTCGTATGGTGGAGTACCGAATACAAATCTCAACTGATCTACTTTATCGTCATTTTCTCCTGTCGCATTGTCGATCACAGACCATTCCCCCTCTCCCATCTCTAACAATGAATATGTATCCAGTATAACAGGGTATTCTTTTATCGTCTTTATGACAGATACGCCCTCTATTGGGGACCCTGCAGTTTCACAATAAATCTCAGAGACGTAGCCTAGCTCTATCTGCCTTATCAATCTCGCAAACCCGTAAACTCCCTCGTCAATTTTAAAAGCAAGGATACTACCCGAAGCATATTTGACAGATTTATTTTTACGCACTAGAGACCCCTCAAATTCACCTGAAACAGGTTCCACCTCATCAAATAATCTGGGACCGTTAACTTTTAGAGACGACTCAATTATATACAGTACTCCACCAAATGAGGACTCCTACCCAAGGATTCGATATGAAACTCCTGTAGTTCGACCCACAGATTCCCAACTCGATCTAAGGGTATGGCTCCGACAATTACTTCATGAGATACGCTTCCACCACATGCTAGCAAATCCGCGATCGCAATGACTTCCATTTCCAAATGGTCCATATAATTTCTCACGCAACGGTAATGCGTGCCTTTTTCCCGCGCAGTTCTGAATGCTTGACCTTGCGAGATCAACCCCATGGGGCATATACAAATCCTTCATCAATTTTTTCAAAATAGAGGCCAATGAAACTATTATTCAAATACGCCTCTCTAAACCCAGAAGAACAGACCATTTGCTTCAATTCTTCGCAGTAAAATAAATCATATTCTACATCTGACCTGGCGGCAAACCTATCTATTCGAGCATATAACGGAGACATATTTTGGCGTTCGTTCTCTGGGCGCAAAAGCCCGTCATCCACCAATTCAAAGGTAGACAGATCAACATCTAGCAATGAACATCTACTAAGCACACAGAAAAAACTATAATCTTTTTCAGGCTTCGTTGAGCCGCGAAGCGAAATCGCCACAGGTATGCTCAGAAACTTACAATTCAATTTTTCGCATATTCGAATAAATTCCGATGACGCGAGATACTGCTCAAACATCACATCGACGTGAAGTTCATTCAAGTCAGTGTTCATTTTATAAAAATTTGAAAAGCCCAATACATCGGGATTCGCAATCACTTGATTAAACTCTGGCAATTTCGGGAGCCACACCTCATCAAAGAAAAGCGGAACATCATCGCTTTCCGCACAACTGAGTCTATAAAATTCTTTCATAAAAACTCACCGCAACCTTGAAATTGATGGATCAGTGTTAAACAGCCCGCTCTGAAGCCCGACCTCGCACGATCTGGACTCTTAACTAGAAATCATAGCGTGATATTAAATGCTCAACTCAAAAAAATTGCTATAGCCAAAACGGAAAGCTACCGTGACCAACTAATTTCTAGCGAATCAGATTTGACTAGCTGTAAAAAAACTTTCTGTCTTTCATATTCAGCATCAACAAGGTTTTCCTCTAAATCGGACTCGCTAAAGCTCATAATATAATCCAATCTGTTGATCACATTCTCAGAGCAAGAATAGAAATCATCTTCACTATCCGCCAATATACCTTTTACAGCAAAAGTCGCTGCAGCAAGATAATCCGTCACTCCCTCGGATGCATCGATATCTGCCTCACTGACGGCGTCCACATCCCAATCCAATGACTCTAAAAACCTCAAATCGCCCTGCAATACATCTATATCGTAGTCATTCAGCCACAATTTCCTCGCCAGAGCGATAACTTTATCCTTGGCAGAGGCACCCAACTCCATATCAAAAAAGCTAATTAAGCCCGACTCAGTCTCGAAGAAATACAAACACCATGCACAAAATTTTGCTTTCTCATCTAGATCAAGCGTTCTCAGTGCATCTACAATCATTTGTTTTCTCTCGGATGGACATGCCATTTTCTACTCCCTGGTCAAACATTCCGCCAGCGATATCACATCAGGCTGACAGGCCGCGCATGAAGCATGCCTTTGAAGCCCTCCCCATGCCCCCATCGTGACACCATCGAGTTTTCTGGAAGATTTCGCAAAATCATACCTTAAGCTTAATTTCAAACCTTTTGAAATCTTTAACAAAGTCTCTACCATTGAAAATGTTTTTCCTTAGGCTCTCTTAATTCTTGAAACAGTTCACGTTATGCGGGCGATAATCGCCCGACGTTACTAGCAGCAAACAACCGCGGCTTGCCGTCTGCGTTTGCCTCAACAATCGAGACTCTTGCTGGTCCAGTACTCCACCACCCGGTGCTTGTCGCGCTGGGTTTGCCAGCGGTACTCTCAGATCAGATCAAGGGCATTGCTGTGGCGGACCATCAAAGCCTTCGCCGAAGTCTAAGCGCCGCCAATGTAATCGTCAGGTACTTCACCGAAGTATAGGAATTGTCCAGGGTCTGCAGTAGGTTTGTCCGCCTACGGTGCGGACCAAATGAGTTTTTCGTTCAGGTTGTAGATGGTTTGACCCGGTCAAGGTCAATCAAAGGGACACTGCGCCCTTGGCTGTCGGTGTGGGAAAAGAAGCCTCCGCAGCGGCGCAGACTTGTATCCAAGCAGTACCCGGCCTTGGCCCAGCACGCTGTCGATACTCTGTCAACTGGGGTAGAAGCGTGACCACTCGATTGTCATCATCCCGGGCAGGTCGAAATCCGTTTCATCTGCCAGTAATTTACTGCAAGTCGTCATTTCGCCAGAATTACCGATAAAGCCGCCGATCGTATGTTCGATAGTCGGGCCAACGATGAAGCACCCGGCAAGGTACCTGCCCGCGATCGCCGCGCTAATAGCGCAGCAAGATGGAGAACAGGCACCTCATACATCAATCGAGGCTAATCTTGATCGACTTTAAGGTTAAGGCCGGAGCCCAAAAAAAACAAAGTGACTGAGCCAAAGTTGGCAGCCACTTCCATCATCGTCAATGTTAATGAGCCTAAACCTGGGTAGGTTTTACACGCCATTGTAGCCGGAACTCAAAGCCACCATCAGTCAATATTATGGACGATTATTCACTATTGCTATTCCGTTGGCGAGCCGCGTTGCATCAGCCAACCGAACCAGGCCGGCAGGCGCTTAAATCATAACACCATAAACTCGCGGGACCCGATTTAACAATGTAAAAACCAAATAACTTACCACCTCACAGCACCCACCTTACTTAATACTCCAAACAATAATGAATTTCTTCTCGACCAGCGTTCTAAGCCCCCTTTCTATTGCCACCCTAACTTAAAGCCAGAGCTTCATTTACCCTAAATTTTAGGCATCACTTAAAGTTCATCTAGATCCGGGACGAATCGAATGCCTTTAACTGATTCCGCCTCCAGATTCTGTGCAAGGCGATCAGATAGAACAACATAAAATCTACTCTCAGACGCCCTAAAAATATCAAAAGCTGGCACCTTATTTAAAAGCGAAATTTTTTTGAATTTTTTTGGCCCATCTGGCATAGTTTTTATCAGCGGAACATAAACGCAATTTTTCATATCAAAAGCGAAATCCTTATTCAGGATATTTAGAACAAAATACTCACCAGCAACCTCGTCATTAACTATAATTTTGGCAGGTAATAGCTGTATGTCTTCAGGGCATTTATCTCTCAAAAGCCTAGCACAATGCGCACTAACCACATCAGGGCCATCACTAAAAAGGTAATCATAACTTTTGATTGACGCTATGCTAACTCGCCCTTTTACATTAAAGATAACAGAGGCAACATCACCATGAATTTTCTTACCTGTTGAGAACTCCATATAATCCACATTATGAGCATGATCATACTTAACCCAGTGATTTTCCGGATAGTTATCGGCTGGTACCAAAATTTTCATCTAGAAAACGCCTCTTATCAGTTTTTGTTCAGTTCTATTTTGCCACGCCGGAGATCTCGTCACGCCCTTCGAAATGACCAATAACGAGGGCCAGGTTATTTGGGAGGCGACCTGTCGCTTTTGAGGGCGCAACTGAGCAAATGACGGTCAATGAGGTGGAGCAGAACCTACGCTTCCAGAGCCAGTACTTTGATGCCAAAACTCGACTGCCCCTGCGCATAGTTTCCCGGCTCATACAAATACATCCCCGGCGTCTCCTCACGCAGCATCCGTAATCCTTGCCAGAGGAAATGCTTCTGCTCGGCAGTGCCATTGATCTCCAACTGCCTGGCTACCCGTCGACCCGGGCTGTCATAG
>Ga0256889_1000657_pt1 | contig 8856 bp, 8 predicted proteins | sample MC6MC0512MT_FD_186338 | JGI IMG/M metagenome (GOLD analysis project Ga0256889, IMG submission 186338) | Metatranscriptome of enriched soil aggregate microbial communities from Iowa State University, Ames, United States - MC6-MC0512-MT... | ecosystem: Environmental > Terrestrial > Soil >...
ACTCGCCCCGCTGCACCGCCAGTACGGCATCGAGCGCATCAACGTGGCGACCTACCAGTCCGTCTCCGGCGGCGGTCGCTCGGCGCTGGAAGAACTCGGCAAGCAGACCGGCCAGCTGCTCAGTTTCCAGGACATCGACCCGCAGCGCTTCCCGGTGCAGATCGCGTTCAACCTGATCCCGCACATCGATGACTTCCAGGACAACGGTTTCACCAAGGAAGAGATGAAGCTGGTCTGGGAAACGCGCAAGATCCTCGGCGATGACAGCATCCTGGTGAACCCGACCGCCGTGCGCGTGCCCGTGTTCTACGGTCACTCCGAAGCGGTCACCATCGAAACCCGCGACAAGGTCACCCCGGATGCCGCGCGCGAACTGCTGGCGCGTTCGCCGGGCGTGGAAGTGGTGGACAAGCACGAGGCCGGTGGCTATCCGACCCCGGTCACCCATGCCTCGGGCACCGATGCGGTGTACGTCGGCCGCATCCGCGAGGATCTGTCGCACCCGCGTGGCCTGAACCTGTGGATCGTCTCGGACAACATCCGCAAGGGCGCTGCCCTCAATGCGGTGCAGCTGGCCGAGCTGGTCGCTGCCGAAGGCTGATCGCGCGGTGGTCGGCGGCATGGGGATGCTGCCGACCACCCGCATTGAAACATCGCCGATCACGGGGGGAGCCGTTATATTGGCCGCCATGAAGAACCGGGCTCCGGGCGCAGTGCGTCCGCTCAAGTATGTGTCGACGCTGCTGCTGGCCTTGGCCAGCAGTTCCGCCATGGCCCTGGGCCTGGGCGATATCCGGGTGCTGTCCAAGCCGGGCCAGCCGTTGCTGGCCGAAATCCCCGTCATTTCCGCCGATCCGTCCGAGCTGGAAAACCTCCGCGTCGCGCTGGCCTCGCCGGCGACGTTTGCCCGGGTCGGGCTGGAGCCGCCGTCCGGGCTGGTCAGCGAACTGCAGTTCGAGTTGACCCGCAATGCGCAGGGCCGCGCCGTGGTGCGCGTCAGCAGCCATGCGCCGGTGGCCACCCCCTCGTTGAATTTCCTGATCGAAGCCGATTGGGGGCAGGGCCGTCTGGTCCGTGAATATTCCGCCCTGGTGGATGCGCCCAACAGCGCCGCCGCCGTGGCCGAGCCGGAGATCGTCGCCCCGGCGGGCGCGATGTCCAATGCCATCATTCGTGAGCCGGCAGCGCCGGCGGCACCTGTCGCCGCCACGCCGCGCCGCGCAGAACCGGCGTCCCCGTCGCGCCCGGCCGCGCCACGCGCTGCACCTGGCGCGCCGGGTGCTGCGGCCGATGGCAGCGTCACCGTCCAGCGCGGACAGACGCTGTCGCAGATCGCGGGCTCGCTGGCCCGGGAGCAGGGCATCAACCGCGACCAGGCGATGATCGCGCTGCTGCGGGCGAACCCCGAAGCCTTCATCCGTGGCAACGTGAACCTGCTCAAACAGGGCGCGGTGCTGCGCACGCCAGGCGCCGATGCGCTGGCGCAGATTGATGCGCAGCAGGCCGCGGCGATCGTGCGCGAACACACCGCGCAGTGGCGGCAATCGCGGGCGGCGATCCCGCAACCGGCCGACAGTGGCGTCGCCGCTGCACCGGCACCGGCAACCGCGGCCCCGGCCGCCAACCAGGGCGCTCGCCTTGAAATCGCGCCGGCCGTTGCCGCCGCGGGCACCACCGCAGGTACAACCACCGGCACCGCTGCCGGCACCGAGGGCGACATGCTGGCGAACGAACAACTGCGACAGGCCAAAGAAGACGTTGCCACGCGCGATGCCGAGATCCAGGAACTGCGTCAGCGCGTAGCCGAGCTGGAAAAGCTCAAGGCGCAGCAGCAGTCGCTGATCGCGATGAAGGACACCGACCTGGCCGCCGCACAACAGCGTCTGGAGCAGGCGCCCGGTACGCGCGACAGCGCCGGCGGTGGCTGGTACTGGCTGGGCCTGGTCGTGCTGCTGCTGGTGGTCGGGGGCTGGGCGCTGGTGCGCCGTCGCAAGCCGTCGCCGCTGCCACCGCTGGCGAACGATGGGCTTGAGGCTGCGTCGCTGGCCGCCGCCGTGCCTGCTGCTGACCATGTGGACGAATTGGCGGCGCAGCACGATGACGCACAGCGCGTGCCCGACGAAGAAGCCGTTGCAGAGAACGATGTGTACGCCGGGCTCCGCCGCGAGCCGGTGTTCTCGCTGGCACCCTCCACGCACGATGCGCAGCCGCACGATCGCCTGGACGCGCCGCAGTGGAGTGCTGACGTGACGGACGAGGCGCCGGTGTTGCCCGAGGTCGAGGCCACCGCTGCGTCGGCCTACGGCATCGACGCCGACGCGCAGCATGTGACGGTGGATGATGCGCTGTTGCGTGAACCGGTGCCGCTGATCGAGCCGCCGGCCCACGCGCTGGAAGCCGCCGCACAGCCTTCGTTCCGTGGCGTCTTCGAATTCCCGGACGAATCGGTGACCGGCGAAGAACACCGTCTGGATGCGAGCGATGATCGCGCTGGCCTCGACGCTGCGCCGGTCATCGCCAGTGCGGACGACCCGGCCCGCGCGGATGACATTGCCGATGCCGATGCCGATGCCGCTGCTCCGCCGGCCGACGAGGCCCCCATCGCCCCGGTCGGCAGCCCTGGCCGCGACCGCCTGGAACTGGCCATTGCCTATCTGGACCTCGGCGACGCCGAGACCGCGCGCACCCTGCTGCACGAAGTGGCCGTCGGTGCCGACCCGCACAGCCAGGCCGAAGCGCGCGAACTGCTGGCGCGACTGGGATGAGCGACGTCCGCCCGTTGGCAACCCGCGAACGCCGGCTTGATTACGTCGAGTTCGCCTCGCGCGATCCGGCCGCCAGCCGCCGGTTCTTCGAGCAGGTGTTCGGCTGGTCGTTCGTGGATTACGGCCCGGACTACACCGCCTTCGATGATGGACGCCTCCAGGGCGGCTTCTTCCGCGGCGCGCCGCAGACCGCCTCGGGTGGGGCGCCGTTGCTGGTGATCTACGCCGATGATCTGCAGCCGATGCTGGAGGCCGTGCTGGCCCAGGGCGGGCAGATCATCAAACCGGTGTTCGCCTTCCCGGGCGGCAGCCGGTTCCAGTTCCTGGAACCCGGTGGCAACGAGCTGGCCGTGTGGTCCGAGCGCGACGCGACCTGATGCACCCCCGGCGCCTGCGCCGGTCCCCCAAAACACAGAGGTTCACCATGCGCTACGCACTGGGCGTGGAATACGACGGCAGCGAATTCAAAGGCTGGCAGCAGCTCGGTGAGAGCGGCTGCCCGAGCGTGCAGGCCAGCCTGCAGGAGGCGCTGTCCTCGGTGGCCAATGCACCGATCCAGGTCGTGTGTGCGGGGCGTACCGATGCGGGCGTGCATGGCGAATGCCAGGTCGTGCATTTCGATACCGAGGTCGTGCGCGATCCGCGCAGCTGGATGCTGGGCACCACCACCCGCCTGCCGCGCTCGATCGCCGTGCGCTGGTGCGTGCCGGTGGCCGATGAGTTCCATGCGCGCTTCGCCGCGCGCGCGCGCCGCTACCGCTATCGCCTGCTCAATCGCCAGGTCCGCCCGGCGCTGTATCGGCAGACCCTGAGCTGGGAGCGCCGGCCGCTGGATGCCGGGCTGATGCATGCGGCAGGGCAGGCCCTGCTGGGCGAGAACGACTTCAGTGCCTTCCGCAGCGTGCAATGCGAGGCCCTGCACGCGCGCCGGAACATGCAGTCGCTCTCGGTGACCCGCCAGGGGGAGGTGGTGGAGGTCGCCGTTCAGGCCAATGCATTCCTTCATCACATGGTGCGCAATATCGTCGGTTCATTGATCCTGGTCGGTTGTGGTGAGCAACCGGTCTCGTGGATGGAGCAGCTGCTGGCCGGGCGCGACCGCACCGTGGCCGGCCCGACCGCTCCGCCGCAGGGATTGGTCTTCGTTGGTCCCCTGTACCCCGACAACTGGCAGCTGCCTGCCGAGGTCACCTTATGAGCCGCTCCTTCTACCGCACCCGTATCAAGTTCTGCGGCATGACCCGTGCCGGCGATGTGCGCCTGGCCGGCGAGCTCGGCGTGGACGCGGTGGGTTTCATCTTCGCCCGCGAGAGCAAGCGGCGGGTCGCGCCGGCCGAGGCACGCGCCATGCGCCAGGCGATCGCGCCGATGGTGGATGTGGTGGCCTTGTTCCGCGACAACACCAAGGAAGAGGTGCGCGAGGTGCTGCGTACCGTGCGGCCGACCCTGCTGCAGTTCCATGGCGATGAAGACGAGTCGTTCTGCCGCAGCTTCAACATGCCGTACCTGAAGGCCGTGGCCATGGGCGGCAAGGACGAGGTCAACGCCCGTCAGCTGCAGTTGCGCTACCCCAGTGCGGCCGGGTTCCTGTTCGACAGCCACGCCCCCGGTGGCGGCGGCGGGACCGGCGTGGCCTTCGACTGGACCCGCCTGCCGACCGGCCTGCATCGTCCATTCCTGCTGGCCGGCGGGATCACCCCGGACAACGTGTTCGATGCGATCGTCGCGACCCTGCCGTGGGGCGTGGATGTCTCCAGCGGTATCGAGTCCGAGCCGGGTATCAAGGACGGCTACAAGATGCGCAAGTTCGTGGAAGAAGTGCGCCGCGCGGATTGCCACGAAGCGGATTGATCCGTCCACCTCGGGCCTTGCGCCCAGCCCCCGGTAGTGCCGGCCGTTGGCCGGCCCCCTGATACACCCGTGCACTCATCCGTCCAGCTGCTCCCGCAGCCACCCGGCCAAGGCATCCACCCGCGCATCCGCAACGCCCTCCGGCGTCGCCAGAACCCAGAATCCGCCGGTGGCGCCGAATCCCCACGGCGCCAGCAGCCGGCCGGCCGCCAGCTCATCGGTCACCAGCGGCTCCGGCGCGATCGCCACGCCCAGCCCGGCAACCGCGGCTTCCAGCAGGTAGTAGAGATGCTCGAAGCCGCTGCCCAGCTGCAGCCGCGCCGGGTCCAGCCCATGCGACAGGGCCCATGCCGGCCACGCCTGCGGGCGCGACGTGGTGTGCAGCAGGGGCTCGGCCAGCAACGCTGACGGTGGCTGATGGCGCAACCGTGCCGCTGCCGGGTGGTGGGGGCTGATCACCACGCCCACGCGCTCCGGCGCCAGCTCCCGCACCTGCCAGCCACGCGGCCACGGCGGCTGGGCCAGCAGCAGCACCGCATCCAGGCTTTGCTGGTCGGCGGTGAAGCTGCCGTCCTGTGCGGACCAGTGCAGCGGCAGCTGGGGCAGGGCTCTCTGAAGGGTTTGCAGGCGCGGAATCATCCAGCGCGCCAGGATGCTGCCACTGCAGCCGAGCACCAGCGCGTCGGGCCGCTGCTGGCGCTTGAGCGTCACCACCGCGTCGCGGATCTGTCCGAAGGCACCCTCGCAAGCCGCCTGCAGGTCCTCACCGGCGCGGGTCAGGCGCAGCCCGCGTCCCTCGCGCTGGAACAACGCGACGCCCAGATGTTCCTCCAGCAGGCGCAGCTGGCGGCTGATCGCGCCATGGGTGACATACAGGGCCTCGGCCGCCCGGCCGACCCCGCCCAGACGAGCAGCGGCCTCGAAGCTGCGCAGGGCATTGAGCGGGGGCAACGGTCCGTCGGTCATGTGAGTTTTCCTGACAGGTCGTGACAGATATTATCGATATTCCTGTCATGACAGGTGCGTTAAATTGGCAGCCTGTCTCCACCGGCTGTCTCGCTATGTCTGCCTCCCCCGTCTCCCCCATCGTCGATTTCCATGCCTACCCCGATGCCAACGGCCATTTCGGCCGCTACGGCGGGAGTTTCGTCGCCGAGACCCTGATCGGGCCGCTGCAGGAACTGGCCGCCGCCTATGACCAGGCGCGCCGCGATCCGGCCTTCATCGCCGCCTACGACAAGGACCTCACCCATTACGTGGGCCGGCCCAGCCCGATCTACCACGCCGAGCGGCTCAGCCAGCAGGTGGGCGGCGCGCAGATCCTGCTCAAGCGTGAGGATCTGAACCACACCGGCGCGCACAAGATCAACAACACCATCGGCCAGGCGCTGCTCGCCGCGCGGATGGGCAAGAAGCGCATCATCGCCGAGACCGGGGCCGGCCAGCACGGTGTGGCCAGTGCCACCGTGGCCGCCCGCCTGGGCCTGGAGTGCGTGGTGTACATGGGCGCCACCGACATCGAGCGGCAGAAGATCAACGTCTACCGCATGAAGCTGCTCGGCGCGACGGTGGTGCCGGTCACCTCCGGCTCGGCCACGCTCAAGGACGCGCTCAACGAAGCCATGCGCGACTGGGTCACCAATGTGCGCGACACCTTCTACATCATCGGCACGGTGGCCGGCCCGGATCCGTACCCGCGCATGGTGCGCGATTTCAACGCCATCGTCGGCCGCGAGGCGCGCGCGCAGATGCTCACCGATTACGGCAGACTGCCCGATGCGATCACCGCCTGCGTCGGCGGCGGCAGCAATGCGATCGGCCTGTTCCATGCGTTCCTCAACGATCGCGACGTGCGCATCGTCGGCGCCGAAGCGGCTGGCGATGGCATCCAGACCGGCCGCCATGCCGCCTCCATCGCGGCCGGCCGCCCGGGCGTGCTGCATGGCAACCGCACCTACGTGATCTGCGACGACGACGGCCAGATCACCGAAACCCATTCGGTCTCGGCCGGTCTGGACTATCCGGGCGTCGGCCCGGAGCACGCCTTCCTGGCCGATGCCGGGCGCGCCGAGTACGTCGGCATCACCGATGACGAAGCGCTCGCCGCGTTCCACCAGCTGGCGCACAGCGAAGGCATCCTGGCGGCGCTGGAATCCAGCCATGCGGTGGCCCAGGCGATCAAGATCGCGCGCGATCTGCCGCGCGACAAGCTGGTGCTGTGCAACCTGTCCGGCCGTGGCGACAAGGACGTGCATACCATCGCCGCACGCGAGGGTCTGGTCCTGTGAATCCGCTGCTGCGCCAGGGAAGTGCGCTGCTGATGGTGGTCGGCCTGACCGGATGTACGCCGCCGGATCCGCCGGTATTGCCGGCGCCTGCTGCAGCGGTGGGCGCGGTTGCGCCGGCGCGGCAACTGGCCAGCAATGACGATGACATCGCCAACCGCCCGATCGAGGATGAGCCGCCGCCGCCGGCCGCAGCGGAGGCTGCCGTTGTCGACGAGGCCGCGCCGTCGGTGGTCTCGGTCGCGCTGGATCACGCCGGTGATGTGCTGATCGGGCAGCGCTTCACCGAGCTCGCTGCCGATGGCCCGTGGCATTCGGCCGGCCTGAGCGAAGGCGAGCCCGGCGGTGCCTGCGAATACTACGAGCGGGGCAATCTGCCCGAAGGCGTCTCGATGATGGTCGAGGATGACCACGTGCAGCGCTTCGAGCTGGCCCCGATCGAGGAGTCCTACGAGGCCATCACACAGCCGGGGCCGTTCGGCCTGCGCCTGGGCATGACGTTGGATGAAGCGCTCAAGCGCCTGCCGCCCGGCAGCACCCGCGCGCCGCATGCCTATGACCCGGAAACGGGCGAATACCTGACCTGGCAGGACCCCGGCTCGGATCTGGCGATCCGGCTGGAGATCTTCGACGGGGTGATATCGAAGCTGTACTGGGGCGCCAGTGGCGCCGTTGAACTGATTGAAGGATGTGCCTGAGATGTCCGTGGACCGTATCGATGCCTGTTTTGCCCGCCTGCGCGATGAACGTCGCAAGGCGCTGATTCCCTTCATCACGGCCGGCGATCCGGGCCTGGACGCCACCGTGCCGGTGATGCATGCGCTGGCCGCCGCTGGTGCGGACGTCATCGAACTGGGGGTGCCGTTCTCCGACCCGATGGCCGATGGCCCGACCATCCAGCGCAGCTCCGAGCGTGCGCTGGCGCGGGGGGCAGGGCTGCGCTATGTGCTGGAAACCGTCGCTGCGTTCCGCAAGGACGACGCCACCACGCCGGTGGTGCTGATGGGCTACCTCAATCCGATCGAGATCCACGGCACGGCCCGCTTCGCGCAGTCCGCCATCGCTGCGGGCGTGGACGGCATCCTGCTGGTCGATCTGCCGCCGGAAGAAGCGGCCGAAACCCGCGAGATCTTCACCGCGGCGGGCCTGGCGCTGATCCTGCTGGCCTCGCCGACGACCGCCGATACCCGACTGGATACCCTGTCCGCGATGGCCCAGGGCTATCTGTACTACGTCAGCTTCGCCGGCGTGACCGGGGCGTCCGAGCGCTTGGACAGCAGCGCTGCCAGTGCCCGCCTGCGTGATCTGCGCCGCCGCTCCAGCGTGCCGGTGGTGGCGGGCTTCGGCATCAAGGATGCGGCCAGTGCCGCGGCCATGGCCGTGGAGGCCGATGGCGTGGTGGTGGGCAGCGCGCTGGTGGCTGCATTGGGCCAGGCGCCGAATGCCACGGCCGCGGCAGAGACCGCGCAGGCATTCCTCACGCCGCTGCGACGCGCCCTCGACGCCGCCTGAAGCACGTAAACGTACGTACCAGAATGGTTTACGTCAGCCCCCCGGCAACCGCCGGGGGGTGCCCGAGCATGGAAACGGTGAGCTAGACTGTCCGCCTTTGCGGCCCCCGGGCCGCCCTGAACGGAAGTAGCATCCCGCATGAGTTGGCTCAGCAAGTTGATGCCGTCTGGCATCCGCACCGACAACGTCCCCAGCAAGAAGCGCAGCGTCCCCGAGGGCCTGTGGGAGAAGTGCAGCAGCTGCGGCAGCGCGCTCTACCGTCCTGAGCTGGAAGAGAACCTGGAAGTCTGCCCCAAGTGTGGCCACCACATGGCCATCCGCGCGCGTGCGCGCCTGGCCGCGCTGTTCGATGCGGACAGCACCACCGAGATCGGTGCGCGCCTGGGGCCGACGGACCTGCTCAAGTTCAAGGACCAGAAGAAGTACAGCGAGCGCATCAAGGC
>Ga0256889_1000659_pt1 | contig 8849 bp, 7 predicted proteins | sample MC6MC0512MT_FD_186338 | JGI IMG/M metagenome (GOLD analysis project Ga0256889, IMG submission 186338) | Metatranscriptome of enriched soil aggregate microbial communities from Iowa State University, Ames, United States - MC6-MC0512-MT... | ecosystem: Environmental > Terrestrial > Soil >...
GCGGCGCGCGAGCACCGCGTCGACGCATTCGTCGAGCGGCACCCACCGGGTCTCGAGCTCGGCCTCCTCGTCTTCGCGCTCGTACGCCTCGGCGGTCGCACGCAGGCCCCGGGCCAGGTACACCCGGATCACCTCGTCGCTGCCGCCGGGCGAAGTCGCGAAGTCGGCGAGCACGGCCCAGTCGGATGCCTCGAGGTCGGCCTCCTCCGCGAGCTCGCGCTGCGCCGCCACGAGCGGATCTTCGCCGTCGACGTCGAGCAGGCCCGCCGGGATCTCCCAGTCGCGCATCCGGATCGGGTGCCGGTACTGCTTGATGAGCAGCGCTCGGTCGTCATCGTCGAGCGCGAGCACCCCGACGGCACCGGTGTGGTCCATGAACTCGCGCACGATGGGCGCGCCGCCGAGCTCGAAGGTCTCGCGGCGGATGCTCCAGACGCGTCCGGCGAAGACGGTCTCGCTCATCGTGATCGGGAGTGAGGCCGGGTCGTCGGCGAGCCGCTCGCGCGGCTCGCCGACGATCGCGTCACGGCGGGTTCCGTCGACAGCGTCAGCCATTGTTGACGTCGAACAGGCGGCTGGCCTGCTGGCGTTCGAGCGCTGCCGCCACGAGGCCGCGGAACAGCGGGTGCGCGTGGTTCGGCCGGCTGCGGAGCTCGGGATGCGCCTGGGTGGCGACGTAGAACGGGTGCACGTCGCGCGGCAGCTCGACGTACTCGACGAGATTGCGGTCGGGTGAGAGCCCCGAGAACACGAGGCCGGCCTCCGCGATGCGCTCGCGGTACGCGTTGTTGACCTCGTAGCGGTGCCGGTGGCGCTCGCTCACGTCGGTCGCGCCGTAGAGCTCGGCCACGATCGAGCCCTCGTCGAGCTTCGCCGGGTAGAGGCCGAGCCGCATGGTGCCGCCGAGGTCACCGCCCGAGATGATCTCCACCTGCTCCTCCATCGTCGCGATGACGGGGAACTCGGTGTCGGGGTCGAACTCGCTGGACGACGCGCCGGGCAGGCCCGCCACGTTGCGCGCGTACTCGATCACCATGCACTGCAGGCCGAGGCACAGACCGAGCACGGGGATGCCGTTCTCGCGCGCGAAGTGCAGCGCGCCGAGCTTGCCCTCGATGCCGCGGACGCCGAAGCCGCCGGGCACGCAGATGCCGTCGAGGTGCGAGAGGTGCTTCTGGGCACCCTCGGGCGTCTGGCACTCGTCGGACGGGATCCACTCGATCGCAACCTTGGCGTCGTTCGCGAAGCCGCCCGCCCGGAGCGCCTCGGTCACCGACAGGTAGGCGTCGGGCAGGTCGATGTACTTGCCGACGAGACCGATCTTCACCTCGTGCTTGGGGTCGTGCACGACGCGCAGCAGGTCGCTCCAGCCCGACCAGTCGACCGCGTCGGCCTTCTGGTCGAGGCCGAGCGCGTCGATCAGGTATGCGTCGAGGCCCTGTTCGTGCAGCATCGTCGGAATGTCGTAGATCGACGGCACGTCGACCGCGTTCACCACGGCGGCCTCGTCGACGTCGCACATGAGTGCGATCTTGCGCTTGTTCGACTCGGTGACGGGGCGGTCGCTGCGCAGCACGAGCGCGTCGGGCTGGATGCCGATCGAGCGGAGCGCGGCGACCGAGTGCTGCGTGGGCTTCGTCTTCTGCTCGCCCGACGCACCCATGAACGGCACGAGGGAGACGTGCACGAAGAACACGTTCTTGCGGCCGAGCTCGTGGCGCACCTGGCGCGCCGACTCGATGAACGGCTGCGACTCGATGTCGCCGACGGTACCGCCGATCTCGGTGATGATCACGTCGGGTTTCGGGCTCTCGGACGCCTGCAGGCGCATGCGTCGCTTGATCTCGTCGGTGATGTGCGGGATGACCTGCACCGTGTCGCCGAGGTACTCGCCGCGACGCTCCTTGGCGATGACGGTCGAGTAGATCTGACCGGTCGTGACGTTCGCGGCCTGCGACAGGTCGATGTCGAGGAAGCGCTCGTAGTGGCCGATGTCGAGGTCGGTCTCAGCACCGTCGTCGGTCACGAAGACCTCGCCGTGCTGGAACGGGTTCATCGTGCCCGGGTCGACGTTGAGATAGGGATCGAGCTTCTGCATGACCACCCGGAGGCCGCGCGCGGTCAGCAGGTTGCCGAGGCTCGCGGCGGTGAGTCCCTTGCCCAACGAAGAAACGACACCACCAGTCACGAAGATGTGCTTGGTCGTGTCGTTGTTGTTGTCTGCGCTCTGCGCTCTTCCGCGTTCATCCACCACGGGCTTCGATTCTAACCCACGATCCCGACCACTTGCCGCGACATGCCCCACGCGTTCCCCCTTCGTCGTCCGGGGCGAACCGGCCCCGGTCGGTTTCGGCCGTTCGGCCCGAGTCTCAGGCCGCCCGCTCCGACGCGATCTCGAGCAGCTCGCGTGCGTGCGCGAGCCCGCTCTCGGAGTCGGCGAGACCGGAGAGCAGCCGGGCCATCTCGGCCTCCCGCTCGGCACCCTGGAGCTGACGGACACTCGAGGCCGTGACCGCGCCGTCGGTGCCCTTGATCACGCTCAAGTGGTTCGTCGCGAAGGCGGCGACCTGGGCGAGGTGCGTCACGACGATGACCTGCGAACGCTCCGCGAGCCGGGCGAGCCTGCGCCCGATCTCGATCGCCGCGGCGCCGCCGACCCCGGCATCGACCTCGTCGAAGACGAAGGTGGGCACCGGATCGGTACCCGCGATCACGACCTCGATCGCGAGCATCACCCGCGAGAGCTCACCGCCCGACGCTCCACGCGAGACCGATCGCGGTTCCGCTCCGGGGTGCGGCTGCAGCAGGATGGAGACCTGGTCGCGACCGTGCGCGGTCGGCTCGGCGGCGGGCTCGACGCTCACGCTCAGCACGGCGTCGGGCATCGCGAGGGCGGCGAGCTCGTGCGTGACGGCCTCGGCGAGCCGCACGGCCGCCTCGGTGCGCTGCTCGGTGATGCGGGTCGCGAGGCGATCGACCTCGGCGGCGAGTTCGGTCACCGCGAGGTCGAGCTCGGCGATGCGCTCGTCGTCGCCGTCGAGCTCGACGAGCCGCAGCCCCCCGTCTCGACGGAATGCGAGCACGTCGTCGAGGTCGCCGCCATGCCTGCGGATGAGGCCGGCGAGCAGCGCTCGGCGCTCCTGCACGAGTTCGAGCTCGCCCGCCCCGTCGGTGTCGAGGCCGGCGAGGTAGCCGGCGAGCTCGGTGCCCGCGTCGGCGAGCACGAAGCCGGCGTTCGCGAGTGCCTCGGCGATCGGGCCGAGCGCGGGGTCGTGCTCGGCGACGCGTTCGAGGTGGCGACGCGCGGCGTCGATGAGCGTCGTGGCGTCGGGCGCGTCGTCGACGACCTCGTCGCCCGAGACGAGTGCCTTGGCCTGCGCCGCGGCCAGGCGCAGCTCTTCGAGGTTCGACAGGCGCTCGGCGCGCTCGTGGAGCTCGGCGTCCTCGCCGGGCTGCGGGTCGACGGACTCGACCTCGTCGAGGTCGGCGCGAAGCGCCTCGGCCTCGCGGACTCGCGCATCGTGCTCCTCGCGGAGCCGGGCGAGTTCACCCGCGTCGGCGCGCCACCGCTCGAACGCGGTGCGGTACGCGCCCAGCGTCTCGGCGAGCGGCGCACCCGCGAATCGATCGAGGGCGTCTCGCTGCGCCGATGCCGACCGCAGTCGCTGCTGGTCCGCCTGCCCGTGCACGACGACGAGTTCGTCGCCGAGCTCCGTGAGCACGCCGACGGGCGCGCTGCGGCCGCCGACCACGGCTCTGCTCCGACCCTCGCTCGACACCGATCGCCCGAGCAGCAGCTCACCGGCCTCGATCTCGCCGCCGGTCTCTGCGACCCGGTCGGCTATCGGGCCTGCCTCGGGCACGATCCATCGTCCTTCCACCCACGCCTGCTTCGCACCCGTGCGCACGGCGCCGGCGTCGGAGCGCGCGCCGAGCAGCAACCCGAGCGCGGTGACGACCATGGTCTTGCCCGCGCCGGTCTCGCCCGTGACGGCGGTGAACCCGGGCCCCAGCGGGAGTGTCGCCTCGGCGATGACGCCGAGGTCGCGGATGCCGAGCTCTTCGATCATCGGGCGCCCTCTCTCGTCGGTATCGCGACCATCTCGCCGCTCATTCGCGGCCCGCCGGCCCGCGCCACCCCGTCACCGGGAGCTGGAACTTGTTCACGAGCCGATCGGTGAACGGCGCCTCGTGCAGTCGCGCGAGGCGCACCGGGATGTCGGATCGACGCACGATCACCCGCGAACCCGGCGGCAGGTCGAATGTGCGACGACCGTCGCACCAGATGACCGCGGAGGTCTCGGTGCGCTGCAGGATCTCGACCGCGAGCGACGACTCGGGCCCCACGACGAGCGGGCGCGCGAAGAGCGCATGGGCGCTCAGCGGCACGAGCAGGAGCGCCTCGAGACTCGGCCAGACGATCGGGCCGCCGGCCGAGAACGAGTAGGCCGTCGAGCCCGTGGGCGTCGACATGACGACGCCGTCGCAACCGAACGACGACAGCGGCCGGCGGTCGACCTCGATGACGACCTCGAGCATGCGTTCGCGCTCGGCCTTCTCGACGGTCGCCTCGTTGAGCGCCCAGCTCTCGTAGACGACCTCGTCGCCCACCTTCGCGCGCACCGACAGGGTCATGCGCTCTTCGACGGCGTAGTCGCGCGCCAGCGCCCTGGACACCGTGTAGCCGAGGTCGTCGCGCTCGCTCTCGGCGAGGAAGCCGACGTGCCCGAGGTTGACGCCGAGCAGCGGCACCGGGTGATCGCGGATGAGCTCGGCCGCGCGAAGGATCGTGCCGTCGCCGCCGAGCACGATCACGAGCTCGATGCGCGCGGGATCGATCTCTTCGAACCGCACGACGCCGCCGTCGAGCTCGGGCACGAACGCGTGCACGTCCTCCCAGTGCTCGGCGGCGATCACGGGCACCGCGCCCGCGTCGAGCAGCTGCGTGCAGACGGCGCCCGTGGCCTCGAGCGCGGACTGCCGGCCGGTGTGCGAGACCACGAGGAAGTGGCGTGCGTCGTTCACCCGTGCTCTCCTCTCGTCAGTGCGTCGACCCGACCCGACCATTCTGTCGGATTCGCGCCGCCCGTCGACCGCAGATGCACGAGGAACTCCCGGTTGCCGTGCGCACCGGCGATTGGGGAGGACAGGACGCCGGACGTGCCGAGCCCGAGGTCGTGGGCGGCCCAGAGCACGTTCATCACCGACTCCGAGCGCAGCGCCGCGTCGTGCACGATCCCCTCGCGCACTCCCCCGCGGCCCACCTCGAACTGGGGCTTCACGAGGAGCACGAAGTCGGCGTCGGCTGCGGCCGAGCCCCGCAGGGCGGGCAGCACGGTCGTGAGCGAGATGAACGACAGGTCGGCCGTGACGAGCGAGGGCGGCTCGCCGACACCCGTGGCGGCGGCGAGCGAGTCGCGCGTGAGGTCGCGCACGTTGCATCCCTCGACCAGCACGAGCCCCGCGGCACCGCGGAGTTCCTGCGCGAGCTGGCCGTGGCCGACGTCGATGGCGAGCACGGTGCGCGCGCCGCCTTCGAGCAGCACCTGGCTGAACCCGCCCGTCGATGCGCCCGCGTCGAGCGCAATCCGGCCGCTCGGATCGACGTCGAAGCCGTCGAGCGCGGCGACGAGCTTGTGCGCGGCCCGGCTCACGTAGTGATCGGATGCCTCGACCGCAAGCACCGCATCGGCGCCGACCTTGAACGACGCCTTGACCACCGGCCGGCCGTCGACCGAGACCCGGCCTTCGGCGATGAGCGCCGCAGCCTGGGTGCGCGAGCGCACGAGTCCGCGGGCCGCGAGTGCGGCGTCGAGTCGCTGGTCGCTCATGAGGAGCGCGGCGTGCGCGACGGGTCGGAGTGCTCGAGTTCCTCGCGGAGGCGCGCGGCCAGCCCCTCGTAGCCGGGCGCACGTTCGTCGAGCGGCAGCCCCTCGATCTCGGAGAGCGTTGCCCGCGTGCCCTCGTCGAGCTCGTCGGCGTCGTCGTGGTCGCTCGGGTGGTACTCGTGCTCGATACTCACCCGTCCACGCTACCCCGGGCGTCCGTCACCTGGTCGGTCACGCGTAGAGGCGCGCCGGGACGTCGAGCACGTGGATCGCCTTGCCGGACTCCCAGATGGTCGCGCACGCCGCACGCAGGAGGTCCAGCCCGGCGTCGCCCTCGGCGACCACCTCGACGCGATTGCCGTCGAGCTTCACCCGCGCTGCGCCGACCTGCACGACGTCGCCGCGAAGGCGCTCGACGGCCGGGTAGGGCGCGTGGAGGCCTCGGAGGTCGGCGAGGATGAAGTCGGGCCGACTCGCCGCGTCGGCGGCGAGCAGCTGCTTCGCGCGGTCGATGCCCGTGAGCACGATGGCGCTCGACATCCCGGCCCGGTTCGCGCCGAGGATGTCGGTGTCGAGGCGGTCGCCCACGATGAGGGGCGCGGATGCGTCGAAACGACGCCGTGCCTCCTCGAAGATGGGCGTCTCCGGCTTGCCTGCGACGAGCGGGAGACGACCGACCGCCGTGTGCACCGCCGAGACGAGCGTGCCGTTGCCCGGGGCGATGCCGCGGGCGACCGGAATCGTCCAGTCCATGTTCGTCGCGATCCACGGGATGCTCCGGCCCGAGGCATCCGCATGCAGGGCGAACGCAGCCTCGGCGAGGTCCTTCCAGCCGACCTCGGGCGTGAAGCCCTGCACGAGGGCGTCGGGCCCGTCGTCGGCGGAACGGGTCACCCGGTAGCCGCGCTTGCGCAGTTCGACCTCGATGCCCTCGCCTCCGACCACGAAGACGAGCGAACCCGGCGCGACCTGCTCCTCGAGCAGGCGCATCGCCGCCTGGGGCGACGTGACCACGTCGTCGGGCGCCGCATCGAGGCCGAGCTCGGTGAGATGCCCGGCCACGGAGACGTCGCTGCGGGAGGCGTTGTTCGTGATGTACCCGACGGGGCGGGTCCGCTTCACGAGGTTCAGGCTCTCGACCGCATGCGGAATCGCTCCCGCCCCCGCGTACACGACGCCGTCGAGATCGGCGAAGACCGCGTCGACGCCGTCGAGCGGCGTCGCGGGCTCAGTCCTCGTTCGGAAGAGCGCCATCGGCACCGTCCTCGGTCGCGACGCCGGAGGTCTCCACGTCGTCCCGCTCGAGGTCGAGTGCCTCACCCTCGGCGAGCACGGCGCGGACGTCGTCCTCCAGCGCGTCGGCGGGGTCGCCGAGCTCGGGCTCAGGTTCGGCCACGAGGTCGGCGGCGTCGTCGTCAGCGAGTTCGCCGGCCTCCGACTCGACCGCCACCACGTCGTCTGCCTCGTCGTCCTCGAGCTCGAAGATCTCGATGAGCTCGGCCTCGGCGGGCCCGGCCAGCGCCGCGTCGGCGCGGGCGGCGAGGGCACGCCAGCGGGCGGAGTCGGACGTGCGGCCCAGTTCCTCGAGCACCTCCGCGTAGGCGGAGAACAGCGCCGGGCTGTACGAGAACGCGCGGTCGGGATCGAGCTGCGGGATCTCGAGCTCGGCGAGGGCGAGCTCGGGCTGCCCGAGGTCGAGACGTGCACCGGACATCGCGATCGCGAGCCCGACCTGCACGGCCGCCGGGAGTTCGTTGCGGTCGACGGCGCGCCCGACCTCGAGCGCGCGGTCGGGCCGGCCGACGCCGCGCTCACTGTCGACCATGAGCGGCAGCTGGTCGTTGCTGCCGGAGATCCGGCGGTAGGTGCGGAGCTCGCGCAGCGCGAGAGCGAAATCGCCCGTCGCGTAAGCGGTGATCGCCAGCGTCTCACGCACGACCGCGATGCGGCCGGCCCGACGTGCGGCCGAGGTGGCGTGGCGGTGGGCGAGCTCGGGGTCTTCCTCGAGGTATTCGGATGCCGCGACGAGGTGCCGGGCGACCCAGTCGGCGTTCTCCTTGCTCAGCGTCTTCAGCTCGGCCCGGGCGGCCTTGTCGAGCTGACGGGCCTCGATGCCGTCGGGCAGGAACGGGTCGTCGTGACGCTGCCGCACCGCGAGGTCGGCCGCGCCGTGGCGCTCACGGGTCTGCTCGCTCTGCGTACCGCGGCGATCACCGTCACGTTCGCCGTACGAGCGCTTCTGGTCGCGGTCGCCGTAGGGCTTCCGGTCGTCGCGCTGACCGTACGAACGCTTCTGATCGCGGTCACCGTAGGGCTTCCGGTCGCTCCGGTCTCCGTACGAACGCATCTGGTCCCGGTCGCCATAGGGCTTCCGGTCGTCCCGCTGACCGTACGAACGCTTCTGGTCCCGGTCACCAAAGGGCTTCCGGTCGTCCCGCTGACCATACGAACGCTTCTGGTCCCGGTCACCGTAGGGCTTCCGGTCGCTCCGGTCTCCGTACGAACGCTTCTGGTCCCGGTCACCGTACGGCTTCCGGTCGTCCCGCTGACCGTACGAACGCTTCTGGTCCCGGTCACCAAAGGGCTTCCGGTCGTCCCGCTGACCATACGAGCGCTTCTGGTCCCGGTCGCCATAGGGCTTCCGGTCGCTCCGGTCTCCGTACGAACGCTTCTGGTCGTCGCGCTGACCGTACGAGCGCTTCGGGTCGCGATCACCGTACGGCTTGCGGTCACGGTCGCCATAGGAACGCTTCTGATCCCGGTCACCGGAGGGCTTGCGGCCGGTCGACGAGGCTGCCGGACGTCGCTGACCGGATCCCTGCTCACCACGGTTCTGCGAGCCGCCACTGCGCGGGGGGCGCCCCTGGTCGTCCCGGTCCTTGTTCGTATCGCTCACGATGTTCCTGTCGAATGGGAGTCTCGTCAGACTCAACCGTAGTGCCGGGTCCTTCCCGGTCCGCTGTTAACGACGAAATGGCCACCCGCCGAAGCTCGCTGTTGAGCTCAGTGGGTGGCCATTCC
>Ga0256889_1000687_pt1 | contig 8690 bp, 10 predicted proteins | sample MC6MC0512MT_FD_186338 | JGI IMG/M metagenome (GOLD analysis project Ga0256889, IMG submission 186338) | Metatranscriptome of enriched soil aggregate microbial communities from Iowa State University, Ames, United States - MC6-MC0512-MT... | ecosystem: Environmental > Terrestrial > Soil >...
CGTCTTCCAGATGTCAGCGTGAAGACACAATGCCTAAGTGAAAACTTCAGTTGGTGAAAAACCATGTGTGCATCTTTGTCGCGTGCTAGCGGTACCCTCGACACGCCGGATATGGCCGTTATCCATGGCATTACGCCACTCCATGTCACTGACCTTCGAATCCAAGGACACGCAAAGGCTATTCCGCTGCGACTGTATCGCCGCGCTGCTGCGACGGAAGGACTACCTGTCATTCTCTACTTCCACGGAGGCGGGTTTGTTCGGGGTTCCCTGGCGGAAGCAGACTACGCGGCGCGCTACTTGGCGAACCATACGCCAGCGCTCGTTGTGTCCGTGGGATACTCCTTGGCGCCCAGCTATCCGTTCCCGGCTGCGCTGGAAGACGCGTGGCATGCAACAGTCTGGACGCAGCAGTTCGCGCATCGATACGGCGGCAACAGCAAAAAAATCGGCGTTGCCGGGTATGATGCTGGCGGGTCTCTCGCAAATGGACTGGCGCTGATCGCGCGAGATCGTGGAGGCATACCAATTGATGCGCAGGCGCTGTTCGGGCCGATGCTCGACCCGAGTCTTACTGTGCTTGGAGACGAACAACGGCTCGCTTCGGACATTACGGCGACTGACTGTGCCGATTCATATCGAGCCTACCTGCCGCAGATTTCCCAGAGGTTGCACCCATATGCAGCGCCTCTTGAGTCGAAACGGCTTACAGGATTGCCAGCGACTCATATTGCGACGGCGGAAAACGATGTGCTGCACGTTGAAGCAGAGACATATGCAAGCCGCCTGATTGCAGCGGGTGTACGTACACAGGTCATACGTTACGCCAGCGTTTCTCACGCCGAACTCGGAAACCATGCATTGGCCTTACTTGAGGTTGTGCACTTTTTCCAATGGCACTTCGGCGAACGCCCGTGCGTATGACCTGCTCGTCTGCTCGGCAGCTAGGAATGCCTGCGGCCTTTCTATTGCCTTGTAGAAGCCAACCAGCAGTTGGTATAGCCGCTACATCAAAGTTCGGCGACACGCTCTGCTCCGTTGCACGATCTCAGGCGATTCTGGGAGATCCTTGGTCGGTCGTCATTATGTGCGAGTTGTTCGCGAGTACATTGGCTTCGATGCTCTAATGGCGCGAACACAACCACGCCGCAGATGCTACAGCGAGACTCCGCCGTTGAGGTGTGTGTAAAACATCTGATGAGCCGCTCCCACGAAAGCAAACGGCGGACGGTCGACGCTTCGTTACGCTCCGGAGCGAGTAATACCAGGGGCACATCGCGAACTCAACAATTTCGCTCCAGGCGGCCAGCCTGTCCTCGGGGCGCGGACCAAGCACCCGGCCACTCAGGCGAGGCGAACCGTGGCTACCAAGGCTCTGCGAAGTATTCACCCATACTGCAATTAAGTGTTTCCCGTCTGGCACCACTACACGTCCTCATCAAACATTTGTACATTAAATGCATCGAGCGACGTCTCAAAGGGTTGAGACGGCTAGTGAATATCAAGGGGAACATGATGATCGGATTTTTTCGGGTGGTACTGGTAGGAATCTTCATGGCCGCATCTACGTTAGCACTCGCTGCGTCTGCCGCCACGGACGACGATGCGGTTACAACGCCGACTGGAACTGTGAGTAAAGTTCAATCAAAGTCGACAAATTCGACGCCTGACCCAACGCAACAGAAAGAGATGAGCGTGACGTCGTACTCGCCCCCGGTTCAGGTGTTCTCACGTTAAAGTCTAATGCCGTGACTCGAAGCTGGTGGCAGCGTCGCCGCCAGCAATAGACAAGATTTCAGGTCGGCATTTCAGATGTCGGCCTGCTGGCCTTCAACGCCGTCAACATAAACCGTCTGGGTAACGCAGTACCGTCCCGTTGTGACGTTACGCTATAGTTGCGCGATTCGCGTGTTTATTATAGAAATGATAAATAAACACGCCAGATTATTACAGAGAGAATATCAATCAGTAGGGTGCGATCTCTTTCTGTCGATGCATGGTGTCTCTCGACGCACTCGTTTGTCTCGTACTTGACATATTTCTCGCACGGATGCCTACTGTATACGCGCGTCTGGATTTTAATAGCTTTCCAGAACCAGCGGGCAACGATCTTCGCAGTCGCCCGCGAATGAGATGTGTGGACGTTTCTCGTCTGCAGTCATCCCGACTGCGTGCCGAAACCCGTCGTATTCCGAATCACCACGCGAGGTCACTATGCAGCGAAACAGCGAACTTCTGAGAAACATCCTTGTATTCATGCAAAAGCATAAAGACCCGACGATGTGCTGCAAGGACATCGAAAACGGCGTAAGTCAGGCGCAGGGGCATTCGTGGCCAGAAGTCCGACTCCACCTCGCCCTCCTCAAGGACATGGGGCTGGTGACGGAATGTACAACGCCGGCCGAATACAGGTTGACGAGTGCGGGGTACGATGTCGTGGAAAATCCTGATCCCGTTGACGCAATGAAGCAATGGGCAAGGTTTTCCGGAGACACAAACGCCCAGACTGCGCCCGGTTTCTCTGTCTCGCGCCACCCGCTTCCTCCTGCGCTACGGAGCCGGCACAACGCCTGATTGCCACAAACTTTTCGCTCACCGGTATCAATTCGAGTGAGATTTACCCTCTGGAACGGCGGCTGACAAGGACGAGTCGTTCCGTCCGTTCCAGAGGGCGTTGTTGAGCCAACGTCTCCGTTCCCGAAGTTCGTGCGAGCCCTTGATGTACAAAACACTTCGATTCGACTTGCCGGGTCGGTGCTAACGTGCGGAAGGTATCCGTACCGCTACCGTGCCACATACGCATCATCGTCTGAGACCTGCAGTAATACTTCATTATCTTGATTTTATTCAGTGAAGCCGTGCGGGCGGCTGGCCTCAGCAAATCACAGGTTACAAGACGGGGCAGTTTCCGATAACGGCCAATGGTCGTACACTTGGAATCGCGAACGTTGATGGTTTTGTCAAGACAATCGCTGATGCGCGGACGAGCGAGCTTCTAGGTTCGCCATATTGTCTCTGCCGGTGCATCTGATCTCATCGCGGACGCAGCCGAAGCAATGGAATTCGGAGCTGATGCGGAGGATATCGCCTGAACCTGCCGCCCTCATCCCCACTATCGGAGGTGATGCGGGAGGCGGCACTAGCTGTCGATCAGCGCTCCGTTAACATTCGCAGACGAGTCGTCAACGACGGTGGAGCGAACGAAACTGCACCCCTCCCGATTTTACAAACTTCGCACCGGCAATCTCTCAGAATTTCTCTGATCTTCAATCACCGGCGACGACCACGCGGTTGCGCCCCGTTCGCTCCGTTTCATACAGTGTGAGTCGGCGGCGTTAGTCAAATGGATGAGAGACGAATATGTGTTTTGTCCTGAGCCAGGGCATCCGACGTTTACTCTGACTGGTGTGAGACCAGCCGATTCTAGCTCACGGAACAAGGCTTCAACTTCAGCACGGATTACTTCAAGACATGATCGGCTTGCAACGCACTTGCGTTGGGCAAAACGATGACAAATTCTTCCCGACCACTTCACACTGCGCAGCCTGCAGGGCGTCACACCGATCCTCGCGGCGCGCCAATCATTTCGCGCGCTTAACTTCACTGCAACAGTGTAACCATTCATGCGGACACAACGAACTAGCTTAGGTCCGCACTGAAGACGTTGCGATGTTGTTCCCGAATGCTCGCACATCCGGACATCTAACCTCGAGGCAAGAGCATAGATCGCGAGCATCGAATGAAGACAGACATGCTGGTTGCAAGGCTCGCCTCGGATTTCAGACCGGTAGGACAGGTCGTCCTATGGCGACAGTTCAGACTATCGATGCCGGTCGCATTGTTCGGTTCGTTGTTCATCGTCGCAGTTTGTTGCGACTTGAAACCGAACCTGGAACAGTTGTCCACGACCCCTCTGTTTTGGGCAAAAATGGCGTTTCCAGCGACTCTTGCATCGATTCCTCTCATCGCTACGGCTCGCCTATCGTGCCCTGGACTGGCTGTTGGATGTCTGTCACTGCTTCTGATTACCCTCATCGTAATCGTTGTGATCTGGGGTGTTAGCGCACTGTCGGCCGCGCCACTATCGATCGCGGGTCACTGCTTCTTGGCCGGACGTGGCACACATGCACATTAAACATTACGCTCCTGTCTCTTCCTGGCTTTGTCCTGATCACACAAACGGTTCGCGCGCTGGCGCCTACCCGTCTGCGTCAGACCGGTGCGGCAATCGGGTTGTCCTCAAGCGTGCTGGGCGCTGTTGCTTACTGCCTTCACTGTCCTGAAATGAGCCCGGCGTTCTGGGCTGTCTGGTATGTATTGGGCCTGGCTGTTCCTACCGGTCTAGGCACCTTGCTTGGTCCCCGAATGTTGCGCTGGTAGTCCCATAACACAATCTATAGCCCCATCATGCTGATTCCTCGAATCACGGCTGCTCTGTTCAGCAAGAACGATCGCGACCTGCCTGTTGACGAGCAACTGTTAGCGAGTCTCTTACCACTGCCTGGGTTGTCGAAGCCCGTGATCCTTACACGGGCGGGCGCCTCTGGCGTGTGTCGCGCCTTGCCAGCGTCCTTGCGCAGCATGCCGGGTTATCGGACAACGAAATCTGGTTGGCCTCTATCGGTGGTTTTCTGCACGACCTTGGGAAAATTGCGATGCCTGACTCCGTGTTGAGAAAGACGGACCACCTGACTGATGACGAGTACGCTACAGTCAGGACCCATCAGACGTCGGCAGAGCGCTCATCGCCGAGCATCCGCTAGGCTATCTGGCGATGGATGCGGTTTATTCCCACCACGAATGCCCAGACGGCAAAGGCTATCTGCAGAAACTCAAGGGGGACGCCATCCCTCGCGCAGCTGCCATCATCGGCATCTGCGACGCCTTCGACGCAATGACAAGCAATCGTCCTTACCGCAGAGGCATGCCCATTGAAAAAGCGCTATCAATTGTCGCCGAAAACAGCGGTACCCAATTTGATGCGAAGTTCGCTGAGGAGTTTTTGCAGCTGGGTAAATTGAACGATCTCTGCCATATTGTCGGGCATAGCGACGAAGGAATTCCGCTGCAACAGTGTCGTGCGTGCGGGCCGACCATCGTTGTGAAGCGAGATACCACGCTCGGTACTCCCATCTTTTGTCCGGCCTTGGTGCTGGGTATGCCTTCCAGGGAATTTTCACCACACCAGAACTCTCGGATAGCTTAGCCAATGCCACGGACCTCGTGACACCACCGGACAAAGCCCTCATCGCTCGCACGGTCAGACGGATTCATCACCCGCGTCAATAGCAGCCGGATGCGCTCAGTCGTGCCCTAGGCGCACGCAAAAATCAGATTACTGACCAGCATGCTCACACTCAAATAGGCGGATGGTCTCCGAGATAGAGGTCGGACTCGTCCCGGCCAACGTTTTTCGGCTTCCTTACGCACTACTTTCTGGAACATACTCGACATCCTCAAAGAAGGAAATGTTTCAAATTCACATTGGACGCTAAAAAGGCGATTTCTGGGATGCAATCGTTCTCAGTGAACGACTTTAGCCCGCGCAAGAATCCATCTCGTGCGCCCAATCCGCTGCCACAGTATCTAACTGCGTTCACGCGAGGTGTTCAGATCAAGAAAATTTCTTCAGTGCTGTAACCACCCGCACGCTTCTGTCGAACTAGCTGGGGTACTCAGTCGAGTACCACTAATCAACCATTTGGAGAAAATCCATGTCCGCAAAGACTGTCGTGAATGCAGCCATCCTCGCAGGCGCCGTTGCCACGTTGCTTTCGTCCGTCGCAAACGCTGCGCCTTTGACCAAGGCTGAAGAATCGGCAGCCGTGGCTGCACACAAGGAAAAGTGCTACGGCGTTGCACTGAAGGGCCAGAACGACTGCGCTGCAGGTCCCGGAACGACATGCCAAGGTACGTCGGCGAGCGATTTTCAAGGAAACTCCTGGAAGTTCGTCCAGGGCGGCACATGCACGAGCATCTCTGTGCCGGGTGGCGGCCACGGTTCGCTCACGCCGCTCAAGTCTTAAGCCTGTGACGGGGGAGCGGAGGCTGTCATGAGAACCCTGACGGACGCAGATACTGGCGTGGCTCATCGGCATCTTCGCCCCCCTTCGCCAAATATGAAGGGGCTGGCTGGCGCCAGCTTCAAGCATGAGCATCTGGCGGCCATCCTTGAGGAGCGTCCGCACGATACGTTTTTTGAAGTGCACGCTGAGAATTACATGGGCGCGGGCGGCCCGGCACATCGTGCGTTAGAAAATATTCGAAATCGCCACCCTCTTTCTATCCACGGTGTATGCATGTCGCTCGGCGGGGCGCAACCACTGGACGCTGACCATTTGAACAGAGTCCGTGACGTGTGCAACCGCTACGAACCCGACCTGGTTTCAGAACACCTCGCATGGTCAAGCCATAGTGGAGCGTTCTATAACGACCTGCTGCCGCTACCCTATACGCAGGACACGCTCTCACACGTGTGCGCTCATGTCGAACAGGTGCAGGATGCAATCCGGCGTCCCTTGTTACTCGAGAACCCTTCGACATACGTTACCTTTGCCTCATCATCAATGAGTGAGCCCGAGTTCCTGAAGGCCGTGACAGTGCGAACGGGCTGCGGTTTGCTGCTCGATATCAATAACGTGTTCGTGTCCACGACTAATCATGGGTATGACGCAAAAACATATCTCGACGAATTTCCGCTCAACGCGGTTCGCCAGATTCATCTTGCAGGTCACACCCGTCAACAGGATACCGAAGCAGCGTCCTTACTGATAGACAGTCACGATGCCCCCGTATCCGACGCCGTGTGGGCGCTATACGATGAAGTCACGGCACGTGTGGCACAGATCCCTACCCTGATCGAGTGGGACAGCGCGCTACCCGAATGGAAGGTTCTTTGGGCAGAGGTCGTTAAAGCGCGCCAACGGATGGACGGTTCTCGTCCGAGCCCAATGGGAGGACGAGCCGATGTCTGCTAACACCCATCATGCGAATTCACAAACATCGTTCCAAGCGAACTTCGTGACGGGGCTTCTGGACCCAGATGCAGGCATCCCGGATGATGTCCACGCGCCCGCTGGTGCATCGGTAATGTCGCGATACAACGTGTATCGCAACAACGTCACGGTGAGTCTTATTAATGCGTTGGCGTCGGTCTATCCGGCCGTTCAGCGCATAACAGGCGTCGATTTCTTCAGGGCGATGGCGCGCTTTTACGTTCGTGCCAAGCCACCAGCATCGCCATTGCTTTTCGAATATGGCCGGCAAGTCCCCGCTTTCATCGAGAGCTATGAGTACGCACAGCAGATGCCCTGGCTTGCTGATGTCGCGCGCCTTGAACGGGCTTGGCTCGACGCTTATCACGCAGCAGATTTGTCTGTCATTGAATATGGTGTTTTCGCAGAGCTTGCCCCTGATCTGCTTGGGTCACTACGTTTCACACCGCATCCGGCGACCCGAATCGTGCGTTCGGCGTATCCGGCCGTGACCATTTTCGCCATGAATCGGCGCGAGGCTCCAGTGAGTCCAATCTGTTCCACAGATAGCGAAGACGGCCTGGTGACGCGCCCTGACCATGAAGTCCTTGTGTCCAAGCTCCCCCCTGGCGGCGCAGTCTTCCTGTCCCGGCTTATCGACGGCGCTTCGCTTGATGTGGCCGTCTCGGAGGCGTTCACTGATACGCCCTCCTTTGACCTCCAGGTAAACCTGGCAGGAATGATTTCCGCCGGTGTGTTCATCGGCGTCACTTACGGAGAATCTTGATGGCATCGCATCGACAACCTTCTGAACGTGCTGACGTGGCGCCCCTGATCGCGCTAATCGACCGCGCCAGCAGGCTGGCTCAAGGGCTTGCTCAACCGTGGTTGACGCAGCTCGTGCTGCGCGTTGCGCTCGCTGTACCGTTCTGGAAGTCCGGCATGCTGAAATGGCACGGGTTCCTGCAGCTTAATGACACTGCGATCACACTGTTCACCGACGAATTTCAACTGCATCTTCCCGGCGGTCCGTACCACTACCCGATGCCAGAACTCGTTGCATTCCTCTCCGGCTGCGGCGAAGTCACCTTCCCCGTGCTGCTGGTGCTAGGGTTGGGTACGCGCTTCGCCGCGATTGGACTGTTGCTGATGACTTGTGTCATTGAGCTCACAGTGCCCGATGGATGGCCGATTCACATTACCTGGGCGGCGATGGCCTTGGCGATTGCAGCGTGGGGACCAGGAAAGTTTTCCATCGACCACATCTTCGCCCGCCGTGTGCGCGGTGCATGAACTGGAACGTGCCGGATCCGGCGAAATATATGGATGCACCACTACACTTTGCCTGTACCAAATGCGGCAACTGTTGTCACAACCTGCGGCTTCCCTTGAATCTAGGCGAAGCCGCAAACTGGCTGCAGCGCGGCGGTGACGTACAGGTATTCTGCGAAGCCATTCCATGGCCGCAGGAGCCCTACCCGGACGACCTGCAGGCGGAGCATAAACGGATGCGGTCTTTTCTAGCGGTTAGCGGTGACTTGCCGATTAGAGTGGTTGTGAGCGTTGTGGCCTATTTCGATGACGCTTGCCCACATCTGCTTCCCGACATGCGCTGTGGCGCGTACGAAGTTAGACCCCTCGTGTGCCGCATCTACCCCGCTGAACTGAATCCGTTTCGCGAGCTCGTTCCGCAATTGAAGGCATGTCCACCGCAAG
>Ga0256889_1000708_pt1 | contig 8579 bp, 2 predicted proteins | sample MC6MC0512MT_FD_186338 | JGI IMG/M metagenome (GOLD analysis project Ga0256889, IMG submission 186338) | Metatranscriptome of enriched soil aggregate microbial communities from Iowa State University, Ames, United States - MC6-MC0512-MT... | ecosystem: Environmental > Terrestrial > Soil >...
GAAAAATCAGCATCAAACAACAACCAAGTTCACTTTGTCTGAATGAAAAACTACCACCACCACCAGAACAAACAATAACAACACAAAGTGAAAACTTCCTATTTATACATTAGTAGTCATGTCTCTCATTCAGATTAAACGAAAGCCATTGTTGCTCTCTACTCATGCACCATCAACCTTATCTCAACAAAGTCAACTCCAGCAACTACAACAAAATGTGGTGACCACCACCACAATTGATCACATTTCATTCGCAAGTGTTCCACTATACACTCAAGCTCATCGTTTTGTTCATCAATCCATCATGATACAAAACATGGATGCTCTCCAGAGAGACGTCTCCCTTAAAATTTATTTTGAAAATAGTATTAGCAATATCAATGAGAGTACCACTCCAAGAACAACAAGTCATTCACAAGACAATGAAAATGATGATGAAAAAAATGATGATGATAATAATAATGGTGTTGTAGAAAGAGACCATCATGATATGAATGATGATGATGATGATGATGATTATCATACGACAACAACAAAATCATCATCAACAAACAATACTCAACAACAACAACAACAACAGGTGAATGCTGATTTGAAAAATGCAGTTCGATTTCAATTTTTGAAAAAATTGTCATCTTCATCATCATCATCCATTGCTACTACCAACACTGCATCATCATCATCAACAGCAACTACAACTACAATATCACCAAACAATGAAAACAGCAACAACACTACATCTTCCACTCAACAACAACAACATCCATTGATTTTATCCAATTTTCAAACAGGAAGCATCTCATTGTTACTCAAGGCCAATGAAGAGAGAGAACTTGTTGTTTCATTTGTTCCGAGTGCAGTGACTGGAATCAATCGAACTGTACAGAGCGATCAACACTATTCGTACATTCCTCTACACGGCACCATTCATTTTTTGAGTGAAGCAATAACCACGAGTAGTCATAACACTCAACAACATGAAGGTGGGAACTTGATGGAACACTCAGTGTTACCGCCCTTGTCCGTATCAGTCACACAACAAGTCAAATTCTCTGCCAATGTGTGCTACTCGTATTTGGAGACTGATGTGTCTCAGTTGCAGTTTGGTCACTGTTTGGTCAATGAGAAACAAATCAAGGAATTTACAGTTTGGAATCGATCAGAGATACCCTTGTCCTTCAATCTCATGATGAAGGAAGGATCGTTTGGTATTGTAGAGTTTACAGAGTATGAGACTGGAAAGTCCATTAGTCAAAATATTTTGGTTTCGGCGTATGCTCACATGCGTATTTCAATTACGTTTACGCCGCTAATGGTCGGTGATTGGGAAATTCCAATCTATGTCGAGAATAAGAATAATGGAACGAATATATGCGCTGTTTCTCTGTTGTGTTCAATTGCAAATCAAGAAGTGCACGAAAGTGGCTTAAAGTTGTTGGATGAGGACGGTGCTGTAGTGACGAGCATCGATTTTGGATATTGTTACTCCGAGTCGACCAAGCGACGTAATATGACCATTAGAAATGAGTCTTATGAGGTTTTGGATCTATTTTTCAGCTCAGATTCCTCCGACTCTACCATTACGTTTGAACTTGCATCAGAGGAGAGCTTGGAAAAGTATTCTGAGAAGAAAATGTTGCAGGAGAGAATCGAGGAGATTAGTATTCGACCTGGAGAGGAGAAGCAAGTGATTGTGTGTTATACACCACAACAAATTGATGCCGAGGACTTTGCACTCACCACCAAGTTAATGAACCGAAAATTCAAGTTGTACATTAGCGCAAAGGATTCAAAGAAGGTGGAGAGTGACTTTTTTACCGTGACGTGCAATGCTATGGTTTGTTCTTCCATTGTTGAAGTGAGACAAAAGAAGATCAATCTTGGTGATTCGTCCATTGGATCGCTGAGATGTGCTTCTATTGAAGTAGTGAATCGGTCTGAAATACCGGCACACATCGCTGTAGAATTCGTTTCAAAAATTATTACTTGTAGTATTAAGAAGGCAACGATTCGGCCGAAACAGAGTATTACTTTAACTTTTAAGCTATCACCGAGACGTGTGAACACAAATTATAAGAAGCAAATTACCATTGTGAACTTGGATAATAGAAATAATGATAATATTGTCGAGATACAGTCGAATAATATTGATAAGAACATGTTGATGTTCCATGCACTATTTTATGATGTGAGAGCTCCTTCGCAACACAACTTTGCGAAAACAATCAACTTTGACTCATTAGTGATCAACAAACCTATTCTAAGAAAATTCCAAATATCGAATACCTCGAGAAGTTCTATCTCTCTTCAACTTTCTAATTCATCTCCGGATGAAATTAAGTTATACACTGTTTCTTGGCCAATATCATCACCAAAGAGAGAAGGAAAATCCATTTTTGATGAGAAACAAACTGCTTCACCAATGCCATCTAGCGATCATTCTCCTGCCTTTGATTTTTATTATTTCCTTCAGAGCATCAGCAAGTGCGAAGAATCCTCTCTGGAATCGAGAATGACAAAAGAATCCGAGTATGTGAAGGCAGAAATGGATGCACGGGAGAATTTGGAGAAGTTGATTTCAAAGCAGTATCTCGTTGAGTGCTCTGTTCTCGATTTGGAACCAAAAACTGATATGGATGTCTATGTATTATTCAGGCCCTCAGGAGTGCTAAGACCAGATGTTTCCAGTACGTTGAAGAAGATTGAAGAATCAATTTATATCAATCTCTTGTCATATGAGCAACAGAGCAACCAGCCTGACAAACAACAGATTCCTCCAAGAGAGCTCACAATATTGGCCAAGGTGTGTCGGTCAATGATGGATCTGACTCAAAAACACATCAATTTTGGTACCATCTTGGATTCTGAAGAGCGAACGAAAACGCTAGGAATCAGTAATCTAAGTGAGGTCCCTCTGCTGTACCGTGTCAAAAAGACTGGCTCGATTGCTTCAGGCGATCTGCAAGTAAGCTCAGATTCCAAAGTTGGTGTTCTGCGTGGATATGGTAGTCGAGAGCTTAAGTTTAAGTTCAAGCCTTCTCTATCGGGCAAATTTCATGAAACATTGACGTTTGTGAATGTACAGGACCCAGAGGCGCTTACTGTTATTACCATTAAGGCAGATATCAAAAAGCATCAGCGATTTGCGATTAAGAATAATGACATTGACTTTTCCGATGTTATCATGAATACCGAGTCGGCTCTGAAGAGAATTGTTATTACCAACACTACGAAGCAACGAAGAGTGTTTGACATTAAGGTCGATCATAATACCTTTGAGAATTGGTTCTTGAAATTCGCATATGATTTAGATCCGGTGAGTGTGAATCAAGAGACCGAAAAGCTCGAGTCTGAATTGGAAGATATTGATAAAAAGATGAAAATTGCAGTTCGAAAGGGAAAATCTTCCAAGGTTGAGAAGCTCGATCAGAGAGTAAAAGAGATCAAGAAGCAACTCAATTTTGACAAGGAGGATGACGATACGTTCATGTCTTCGTCTGAAGATGAATCAGAACAACGAAAGAGAAAACGTTTTAAGACAACGGAAAGTGGTATTAGGTTTGCTATTCCTGCAAAGGGAACACAAGTTGTGAATGTTTCAGTTACGCCATATCCAAATGACGAAGCTAATATCGTTGCTGAGCGTGGCAATGGCAAGATTCTCATTTCAGAAACAAAGAATGTTGACTCACAGCAGATTGTTACATTCAATCTCAACGTACTTACAAGTAGGAAGAGAGCACACTCAGATCACAAGAGAAAGATACAACCACCAATCTTGGCTGTAGAAAAACCTTTGGTTCCTCAAGATAAGGACACCATATCATCATTCATTGTCTCTCCTTTGAATATTGATCTTAAGGAGGTGGATGTTGAGGCTAAGGTCAACTGTAAGTTTACCATCTTCAATAAGTCGTTGGAACCTGCAGGATTTGTTGTCATGAACAAATCGGCATCAACTGAAGCAAAAATATCCTTTAGTCAAAATAATGGAGAAGTACCAGCGAATGGTGAATGTGTCATTGAGGTACATTTCGAAACTTTTTCTATGGGATCGCAGAGACATTACATTAGTGTTCAAAATCTGCGGACAAAGAAGATCCATACTGTATTAATTGCATGTACGCCGCAGAGTGCATCTCCTGTATCGATATCGATGCTTAACGAACAACAAGAGTTCGATTTTGGTTTCACGTATTTACCACAGGGTGGTAAAAAGATTGCTAAAGTATTCCCATTCACTTTGTCCAACAACAAGGATCAAAATCTAAATTTTGATATTGTGTCAAATTCACCCAGCCAGGTGTATGCCTATTTAGATGAAGAGTTGACCAGAAAGGCTGTGAAGTGTAGTTTACTCAAAGGGGAGAGCCAAGTTGTGTATGTTTGCATTAGTCCATCATTGTCGGCACACGACAAACAAAAGGGTCATTGTAGGTTGCTTGTAGGTGGCTTACGTTGTCAGATATTCAATGAAGACAGAAGCAAAAAGCTGTATGAGAGAACTGTTCGTTACCGTACGATTGTTGGAAGGATGATTCTCAATTGTTCAACATTAGAAGTAGATTTTGGTTGTATCAGCTCGTTGGACAAGCCGCTAGAGTCATCATTCGTTATGGAGAATGGTACCATGCATATGCCACTCAATTATGAGATTCAACATGACTCTGATAGCTTAGAGCTCGATATTTCAAAGGGAAGATTGGACGCCATTAGTGTAGACAAGAAGAGAGAAGGAAGTAGCAAGGTCAGCATTAAGTTCGCTATGAAGATTCATAGTTACGGTGTTCATATGGATACAATCAGGATTGTAAATTCTGATGACCATGAAGTTCTGCATGAGATTAAAGTCCGAGTATTCGTTGATGACAAGCAGTCATTGGAGACAAGTTTGGGTCAAACTAGCTCTGGTGTTGATGTGGTTCAACTTGATTCAATATATGCTACTACTTCTCAGTCATCGAGTGAGAAGATATCTTTGGTGTCCATGCCAAACCGATCCGACAAGCTGAATGAAATGAGACAGGCTGTTGGTGATGAGATATTCATCAAATCTGGACTGCAACAGAAATCCAAAATTATTGCTGTGCAGTCCTTTACACTAAAGAACAAAACAAGTAGGGACATGATTCTGGTGGCAGAATCCGACTTCCACATCACGCTTGTATGTCAACAGTCGTATGCTGATGAAAGGCATGACAATTTAACGAAGGATAATCTTGCAATGTTTGTCAAAGATAGAAAGAAGTATACTTCACTTCCATTTAAGCTTCCTCCTGCTGTTGAAACGACAGTATATTTGGTGACAGAAGACTTACCATCTGTTACTATCAAGCAAAGAGAAGCACTTAAGAAGAATCAAACGGTGTCTATGACAGGCACATTGTTGCTGACTGATATCTCAAGCAATCGGCATTCCAGTATTGCTGTCAAGCTAATCTACATCAATGCCTCAATTTGTATATCAGAAGGTGTTCTTCCTACCACATCTATCAACCTTGGAAAAATTGGATTTATCAATAACTGGATGAATGACTTCTTCACATTCCACTTGCAGAACTTGTCAGATTCTCCATTAGTTGTCAAACCAATTGCATCTGCAGATGACATTCAGATTCTTGGAGTGAGAGAGGATGGAACAATTACTGTTGAACCATTAGATACTACTACAGTTAAGTCAGTACTCGTTGCCAAGAAGTTCATGAGTCATGCAGGATCAAATGTTAGACGTCATATTGATATTTTCAACATTAATAATCCTTCTAATCATCTAAAACTCGATATTACATCGACACTCACCAGGCGAGCATGGAAGTTTAGTCGAATTGAACAGGATCATATTATCACATTACCGATTTTGCAGCATCCGGCGATCAATTCCTCTGTTTATAGTGATCGAGCCTTTGGCATGACGAATCAGTCAGAGGATACAATTGAATGCAAGTTCGAGTTCGTATCAGAAACAATCATTCGTTCTTTCTTGAAGGTTGAGATTTTGAACAATGTGACGAGTGCGCCTCTCAGAGATTATCAGTTTCGGTTGAACGATAGCTTAGCTGTTCGAGTACGTTGTTCAGCTGTAAGTGCAGATGCACTCATTCCACAAGCATTATTGAAATATGTTCAAACAGATAGTCAGCCGGCAACCACATTCAAACTGGGCGAGCTCAAGATTCGTGCCAGAGATCAAAAGACAGAAGTGTTTGCGATTTGGGGTAGTTTAAGCCAGATGAGAACATTCACAACTACATCCACAAATCTTGTGTTCCGTCCTGCCAATGCTTTAACTGTTCAATCCAAACATGGAGATCGGAGAAAGAACCCAATGAATGTGGACAAGACGAAACGTGTTCTCAGTCAAACATTCACGTTAACGAACATCAAGCCATTTGCTCCCTTGCATTTTAGATTTGATTATTCTCCGCCCAAGGATAACAACCTACAAATTAATGTTGTTCCTGTACAGGGATCTCTAGAGCCTGGAGTGTCTGCAGTTTTGAGCGTGTTTCTAGAATCAAAGGATGGTGCTCCTCTCAATGAGCTTCCAGAGGGAACATGTGTCGAGGTGAATGATATTTATGCACCGTTGTCTTCTGCTGTTCTTCCATTGCGAATTTTGAACAGCTTGGGATTGAACGAACTATCTAGTGCTGAATCAACTGTTAATGATTACTCTGCGATTCCATCCCCGATTGCTTCAATGGCAAGCAAATTTACACCAACATTGTCTGTCAAAGGTTGTACTCCAATCAAGGGCGCTGATACGAATAGGTTCGAGATTAATGTGGGACAGGTGAATCAGAACGAGCTAGTCACATGGGAGCTCACGTTACAAAACAACTCCCAGTTGCCTGTTGAGTATTGTGTGTATGAAGTCGGAAGACAGAACGACACTCCATCATGGCTCCACCTGAGTAACAGTGAAGGTACTTTGTCTAATCACTTGGACTCTCAGAGTATCACAGTGACCTTCATGACTGAAACAATCAAAACGCATTCCACATATCTCATCATTGAAAATAAGAATAACCCTGAGGATATGAAGACAATAAGAGTCAACATGGAAGTTGTTCTGAGTGGGAGATCTGCTGCTAAGAAGTTGTTCAATGTTTTGGTTGATGGGTCTCCAATCGACCAGAACAACATTTTAGATCTCGGTGAAGTATTTGTTGGACATATGGTGAAACATCGAAGCATTGATATTGTTAATGTGTCTGATGTGGAACTCGAGTTCCATTTAACCTCTAATGTTCAACCAGATAGTTCTGCTGAGCTCCATTTCTCTCTTTCTCTTACTTCATTGAAGAGTTTCCATACGCTACGTGTTGATCCATACGGTAAGACCAAGGTGTATATTCTGTACAAACCAAATTACAATACCAAAGATAGTACTTACTCGGGGGCCATCACAAGCGATACACCTTGTTTTATTGATGAACAACAATTATTCATCAAATGTCGGTTAGTGAAGGACTATCAGGAGGTTGTGACTTTGCGAGCCAAGTGTTCCCCTCCTCAAATTAACATTCCATCTACTGATCTCTTATTTGTGGCAAAAGACACCTCCAGTGAATCAGACATTGAGCCAGAATCGGAGCAGATTGTCATCGAGAATTGTTTTGATGAGCCACTATTGTACACAATCCGAAGCGATTTCTGTATTTACTTTAATGTGGAGATCCCAAACAAGTGTCTAATCGGTGAGAATGAGAAGCATTACATTACCATTCGTCCGAACATTGCCAAGATTTTCAGCTCTGATGACGTGTTCCAACAAGGAAAATACATTGAAGAGCATTTAACAATATATAACCGAAAGAACATGAAAGAGAAGTGGTGGGTGTCCATTCGTTTTGCTCGAGGTTATCTGAGACAATTCTTCACAGCACCCGGACCTAGAAATGCCTTCGCATTCAGTTCTCTGGAAGAAAGAATCAGTTTGCTTCTCAGGCAGTTCAAGATGTTGTGTGACACAAACTTGGAACAAGTTCAAGATCAGATGAGATCTAGTTCTCGTAATGGCCCTGCTAGATCGTTAGAAAGAGTGGGTTTGGTGTCCAAGATGTTTAAGAAGAAGCAATTTAATTTGTTGTATTTTGATTTGAGGTATCTGACTGATGAGTTGGTGTTCTATGGTCTCAAGGGAAAGGCAGGTCAAGCATTCTTTGACTTGGCAAAGTTGTTGTACAGTGTTCTCTTCAGTCACCGTATATTCACTCTGTCAGCCCTAAATGAAGAGGAAGAGGAACAGAATGTTCATACTGAGCCAAATCCTAGCATTCTGTCTGGCAGTCCTTTTGACGACTTGTCTCCAACAACTAGAAACACTCGCATTCCCTCAATATTGCAAAAATGGCGTGGTCAACTCACTTATTTCCTCTCATATTTTCCAGATAGAAAAGAGGAGCTCAAGGTTTTGTTGGTGGTCAACGAATCATTATTTATGTAATCGAAAGTCTCAATAAACTTCTTCTCATGATTGCTTTCCCTTCATCCCAACAAGAGTTATCGAGTTGGCCTCGCAATACTTGATCACCTTGTTTATGAAGTTGATATCGTCCCCACTACTAAACCAAGAA
>Ga0256889_1000709_pt1 | contig 8558 bp, 10 predicted proteins | sample MC6MC0512MT_FD_186338 | JGI IMG/M metagenome (GOLD analysis project Ga0256889, IMG submission 186338) | Metatranscriptome of enriched soil aggregate microbial communities from Iowa State University, Ames, United States - MC6-MC0512-MT... | ecosystem: Environmental > Terrestrial > Soil >...
CACGGGACCAGCACAAAGGAAGCGTCGATCGTTCGAGCGTGGCTCGACAGGCTCTGGACGATGCCGGACCCCGACTGGACCGAGGACATGGCGAAGGAGGCAGCTAAATGACGGTTCGCCCGGCCATTTCTGCCCCACGTCCGCTGCCGCGAAAGCGGGAACACGCGGACAAGCGCCCAAGGCTTTCGCTCGCTGGCGCCGTCCCGGCGCACGCATCGAATGACGGCGTCAACAGCGGCGGGCATGTGCCCGCAAAAGCAATCCAGAAGAACGAAGCGCCGCTTGCGCGGCGCAAACCAATTCAGATAAACGAAGGCCAGTCGGATTCCCGACTGGCCAACCTCGCGCGGATCGAAGCTATCCGCGTCGAGATCCGTCAGCTGGTCGAGGTCATCGCACTTGGTGCCGACATCGAACTGCTCGACCTCATGCGCGACGAGGTAGGCAGTTATAGCCGACACAAAGCGGCACAGGAAGCGCGCACATGGGCCAACGCCGCCGGCGTGCAGCTTGAGACAGGACTGATGATGCTCGACCGGGCCATGCGGCCAGCGGCGACAGGAAAGGGAGGAGGTTGCAATGAGCCGCATGCCGATTGATTCCGGCCGCTACGTACCGGTGATTGTCAACGGGCAGCGTCAGTGGGCGCGTGACCAAGTTGCTTTGCAGGACGAGGCTATCACGCTGCTAAAGGAGCGAGGCGCCCTACCGAAGAAGCGAATAATCATGGGGCTATCGACGGCTCAGGCCGCAATCGAAACCGCGCTCAACGGCCAGCTCGATGCGGGAAGAATCGAGCGCTATCGCGCAATGAGCGTGCGTCGAAGAATGGATGAACACTGGTGCATCGCGGGGCAAGCGCCGACAGTGAGTCGGGTTAACTTCCGAACAATGGAAATTTTGGCAGGGTTTCAACAGGCTGCCGCGCGGCAAGCTGGGAGCATGAACATATGAGAACGTTCGATCTGATTGAGTGCGCAGAGTTTTTGAAGGTCGACCGCAACACGGCGATGAAACTCGCCGGCACGGGCGAGCTGCCCGGCGCCAAAATCGGCCGGGCTTGGGTATTCTTGGAAGACGACGTCGTCGCGTTCCTCCGAAAGAAAACGCAAGAGCAATCTCTGGCACGATTGCAAGGCGCACATGAGCCTGAAACAGATGCTCGCGTGGCGCGAGCGATCGCCCAAGCGATACAGACCCCTGATCGGCGCCGCCCTGGGCGACGACCTTACATTCCTGCATTACCGCCGATCGGGGCCTAATAGTATTTGTCAGTTAGCTGGCAGCGCGAGGCAAGGTTCCGTCCGAAGCAACGACTTGTGTCAAGCCGGAATGGACTTCAGTCTTTGCCGAGTCGCTGCATCTCGGCAACGGTCTCACCAGCCGCCATTGAGACGGCCTCGTATGCCAATGGCATGTCTTCATAATAATGCGCGGCCCCTACGGCCTCTTCAGGTCGAAACCGGGCAGCCGCACCTACATGTTGAAACTGAGCAAGGAAGTCGTCGACCGACGTGGGCCGAGTCTCGATTAGTTTCATGAGAATCGCCCCTTGCCACTGCGCATTCGCGTCGACAGGCCAAGTCGATCGATCCACGAGATCGAAACCGTAGCGTCTCAACGCCTCGAGTACGAACGTCGCGCAGGTCAGACCTTGGCCGAGCCCGGTCTTCAGGCGGTTACCGGCGTCGTCAAAATATTCGCCGTTTTCATAGTTAATCCCGTATGGGAGACGCCCTTGGTTTGCGTCATACAGGGTCGCGAGAAAACCGACTATCGCAGTCGCCGAATAGGGGTCAAGAAACTGCGCGACCAGATAGACGTATTCATCGGTAATGACTGAACGACGATATGCGTTATGCCAAGCGAGGTCGAAGAGCCATAGAGTACCGTCATGTCCCTTGACCATGAATCCCGCATGGCGCTGATCAGCCGTGCCTGTAATGGGCCTGCCAGCGATGACTAGTGCGAGCTCCAAATCGTCGGGCACTTGCCCCGTGATGTCATGCAGAATGACAGCCATGCCAGATTATTTGCTTAAGCCGCGAAGGAGGCGATTGGGATCTTGGCCTCGCTGAAGCAGCGCCTGACGGACGTTCGCAAGAAAGCGCGACCAAGCAGGCAAAGCTGCTTTCGCAGAAAATGAAGAACGAAGCAATGCGATCATTGACCACTCAGTCAGATACTCTACCGACGCATCGGCCAATAGCTGATTTACTTGGGCAAGATTGCGACTGCGGAAGCTTTGTTCAACGAAAAACACAACGTACAGCGACGCAAGCTTCCCGTGGCCACCACGCTCCCAAGCGTAGACCAGAGTCTTCGCGCGCTCTACATCGTCGGTCTGACGAACACCTTTGAACCCCGCCTCGGACATTACGTGCAGGTTCCATGTCGGAGTTGCAGACGTCACCCAACGCGGACCGTCGACGAATGCTTCCTCTGCTGCCGCCGGCCAATGCAGCGCTGAAGCTGCGCCTGCATCAATGCCACGGGTATGAAGGCGATGCCAATAGTCGACCGCTTCGTGCGAACAGGCTTCGTAGTTGAGCGCATCAGACGTATCCGCCCCCATCGAGACCACCATCCATTGCGGTGGTGCGTCTGTCTCGTTCGCGAATCGCATAACCGTAGAACCATCGAAGCGAATCATGCCGCAACTCCCTTCTCTAGGAACGCCCGACCTTGTCCTATCATCTCGCTCAGCAACGCTGTTTGATTTTCGACGGACAGCGGCTCGCTTCGGTCCGTTTGCGAACTGAAATCGAGTTCCACCCGAGAATATGTCGTTGTTTCGATCTTAGGAACTGGTTGGCCCACATTGATGTTGATCACTTGGGCAACGGCCGACATCACCTTGCTCACTCGATTCAACGTCAATCCATCGACAGCCGCGGATTGAATCGGAAAATTGATTTGGTTGAACACGTCGCGAGCCACTGCTGCGTCAAATTGCAGAAACGGCAAATACGCCTGAGCCACCTTATTCGCTTCAACGATATTGTCAACCTTCCGCAACATAGTTGGCCCATACGCGAGCCGAACGAATGGTGTCTCAGCGGCTGCTAGCCATTGTGCAATGGGCCCTTCAAGCGCATGGAGCATTTCGTCAGCGGCGCCAATAGCGGGCACGGTCGGGCCTGGCACTGGTACAGGCGTATACATCCAATCGACACGATTGAAGGTAACTTTCATCTCCAAGCGCCCTTCACCATAGGGCCCAGATTCGGAATGCTCCGCAACAGCCGATCTCGTCGTGACGGTCTCCGGTTCTGCACCAGTGAGAATGCGCCACCAATTCTTGTTCACCCCAACGACGGGGCCACCAGCAATGAACGTCACCCGCAGTGACTCCATCAGCCACCCGGCAATTTCGGGCAGTGCCATAAGGCTCTCCTCAATCTTTCCGGCGATTGTACACGGCGCGCCGCGTCGGCCGTAAATTACCCAGTTTTGTCAATGGTATTCTTTCGGCGTCCATCAAACAGTGCGCGCCCGATCTCTCTGCTAGCGCTTTGCCAAATCACCAAAGACGGGCCGCGAGGTCACTCCCGCGCAAGTTCGAGTACCGCATCAACACCTTCGTGTCGCTGTGACCGGTGATCTTCGCAATCTGTATATCGGATAGATTCGTCTTTTCATAAAGCCTTGACGTAGCTTCATGTCGCAAATCGTGGAAAGTGACGTCCCCGCAACCGGCTGCATCAAAGATGCGCCCGAACTGGCCCGATAGACGCACCGATATTCCGGCCAGCACCTTCTTATCTCGCGACCCATCCCACCAAGGGAATAGCCGGCCCCCGTCAAAAGCAAACCCCTGCATTTCTGGATCTCGGGCCATCACGAGCTTGCGATACCGTTCGAAAGCCGCAATCGCCACGGTCGTAAGCGGCACCTGCCGCTTGCTTCCGTTCTTCGTCTTGTCCAGAAACACTGTCGCGCGCGCTACATCGAACTGGTTCAGATCGATCGTGTACATCTCGCGCATGCGCATGGCCGATTCCAAGCCAAGCTCGAACATAAAAATCATAGCCGGCCGGAATTTTAGATCGGGGCCGCGCTGACGGTTTTCAGGCTTCTCTCCATCGAGGATTCGCCTTACCGAGATTTCTTCCGTGGCGAACAGTCGACGATCGCGATACTCATCTTCCTTCGGCTCTTTGTTCTGAGCACGAACGGCCGCAGAGTCCTCGTCGGTGTATGTCGCGTAGCGTTTGGGCAGGAGGCGCAACGGATTCGTCGCTAGCGACGGAGTGCCTGAACGCACCACCCAGTCAAAACATCGCGCCAGTGCTCCGACGTAGTGACGTATAGTCGACGGCGCCATCACGTCTTTGCGCTTCATGCTTTTGACCCAACTTTCCACCCATAGATAGTCGACGCCTGTCAGCGCCTGACCTGTCCAGCGACCTATTAGGGCGTTGAGCAACGATGCGTCCGAATCGGGCAGCGACACCTTGGTCATGTACGAGCGGATTGCGTCCTCGATAGTCACCAGATCGCCACGGCGCGAGACAAGGTCTTCAGGGAGTATGCCGGCGTCGAGCATCTGCTCCAGGCGCCTGACATATGCGTCTCCCTCCGACTCTGTATCGAACGTCAGGGAAAGTGGCTTTGGCAGAACGCCTTTACGCCGGATGATGTATTCCCACGTCCCGGACGGACGCATTCTTTTAGTGGACATAGCCCCGCCGCAAAACTCACGCAAACGGCCAATGAGCCTGTACGCGAGTGGTTTAGCGTATTTATCGAGTGGTTAGAGACGGCTTTGTACCACTTTAGACGGCACATTTCCATAGATGGAAAACCGCAAAAACATGGGCTAGAAAAACGAAAAGCCCCGGCAGGCGGGGCTTTTCGGCACTTCAACTACTGGAGGCGCGAGCCGGAGTCGAACCGGCCTAAACGGCTTTGCAGGCCGCTGCATAACCGCTTTGCTATCGCGCCGCAAGCGGATTGGAATCTAGCTGCAGATTCGCTGATTTGTCTCGTGGACAACCATCAGTCCACCAAACAAAAAGGGAAGCGTTGCTTCCCCTGATGTATGGAGCGGGAGACGAGGCTCGAACTCGCGACCTCAACCTTGGCAAGGTTGCGCTCTACCAACTGAGCTACTCCCGCATTGCACTGCTTCGCAACGCCTTGCACTTCTCAACTACATTACTGACCAACGCGCTGCTTCAAAAATCTGGAGCGGGAGACGAGGCTCGAACTCGCGACCTCAACCTTGGCAAGGTTGCGCTCTACCAACTGAGCTACTCCCGCGTATTGCTGCTTTTGTGCTGCTTAAAAAGGCCTACTGCGCCTTTCTTCCTTCTACTGCAACCGACGTTTCGAACTGCGCGCATCGGAGAAACGAGATTATGGAGAAACGACCGAAACGTGTCAACCCCTTTTGCCAATCTCTTTAACTGAACAGATTTCACTCATGACGTTCCCGCGAATCGCGTTCAATGCGAGCGCGCACGGCGCTCAGGCAGCCCCGCTGCGCTCGCGAATTTGCGGCCATGCGAGCTTCATGTAATACAGCATGGACCAGATCGTCAGGAATGCCGCGAGATAGATGAGCCACAAGCCCCACGTTCGTGTGTCGATCGTCACGCCGCCGCCGAAGGACAACGGACCGTTGAACAGCAGCATCGGAATAGCCACCATCTGGCAAACGGTCTTGAATTTACCAAGCGAATTCACGGCGACGCTCTTCGACGCGCCGATCTGCGCCATCCACTCGCGCAGCGCCGAGATCGCGATCTCGCGTCCAACGATCACGAGAGCAATCGCGGAGTCGATTCGGGCGAGTTGCACGAGCACCAGCAAGGCGGCGGTCACCATCAGTTTGTCCGCGACCGGATCGAGAAACGCGCCGAACGCCGACGTCTGATTCCATTTGCGGGCCAGGTAGCCGTCAAACCAGTCGGTCAGCGCAGCGAGCACGAAGATCGTTGCCGCCGCGAGATTACGGTGCGGGGGACTCATCATCATGTCGGGCAAATAAAACACGCCGACGACCAGCGGAATCAGAACAATCCGCAGCCAGGTCAGGAAAATCGGGAAATTGAACGGCATGGGCAGGCGCAGCGTCTGACGGGAGAGATGCAATTGTGCCGTGTCGCAGTGCGTGCCACAAGCAAAGCGGCGCCGGGGGCGACGCGCGCACCGCTTGCGCGACTCCCGCACCGCGATTCAGTGCAATTGCCGATAGATCTGCTCGGCGAGCGCTTGGGAAATTCCTTCGACGCTCGCAAGATCTTCGACGCTCGCCGCGACCACGCCGCGCAGTCCGCCGAAGCGCGCCAGCAGCCGCTGACGCCGTTTCGCCCCCACGCCTTCGAGTTCCTCGAGCCGCGACGTCTGACGCGTCTTGCCGCGTTTTGCGCGCATGCCGGTGATCGCAAAACGGTGCGCCTCGTCGCGGATCTGCGCGACCAGCATCAACGCCGCACTTTCCTTGCCGAGTTCGAGCGGCGTGCGGCCGTCGGCGAAAATCAGGGTTTCGAGGCCGACCTTGCGCCCCTCGCCTTTCGCGACGCCGACCAGCATGCCCGTATCGAGCCCAAGCTCGGTGAATACCTGCCGCGCGATTTCCACTTGACCCTTGCCGCCGTCGATTAACACGATGGTCGGCAAGATACCTCCCGACGCGACCGGTTCAGCGGCCTCGGGCGTGAGCGACGGGTCTACCGCCGCATCGCTTTGCAGATCGACGGCCTCATCCGCGGCATTCGCGGCAGCCTGCGCGACCATTTTCTCGTAGCGGCGCGTGAGCACCTGGCGCATCGCCGCGTAGTCGTCGCCGGGCGTGATGCCGGTAATGTTGTAGCGGCGATATTCCGATGACTGCATCTTGTGATGGTGATACACGACGCACGACGCCTGCGTCGCCTCGCCCATGGTGTGGCTGATGTCGAAACATTCAATGCGCACGTGCGCGAGGTCGTCGCACTCCATGCCGAGCGTGTCGGTAAGCGCGCGGGTGCGTGCCTGTTGCGAGCCTTGCTCGGATAACAGTCGTGCGAGCGCGAGCCGCGCGTTCTGCTCGGCCATCGCGAGCCACGCGCGTCGTTGCCCTTGCGGCTGACGCAGCACGGTGACCTTGTGGCCGGCCTGCTCGATCAGCACGTCGACGAGTTCTCGCGTGGCAGGCGCGTGGCTGACCACCAGCACGGGCGGCACGCGATTGCCGAGATAATGCTGCGCGATGAACGCCTCGAGCACTTCCGATTCGATGCTACCCGACGCGCTGCTCTTGCGCGGTTTCGCTGGTTCAGAACTGGAATCGGGATTGGCATCGAGCGCGGCTGCGTCGCCAGCGTCACTTGCGTCGTCCGCGAGGTCGTCGTCATCTTCCGGCGGCAGTTCTTGTGCGATTGCAAGCGCGTCCGCGGTGTCCGACGATAGTTTGTCGCCGCATATATCGCCGAGCGCGTTTTCCGCAGAAACCGAACCTGCATCCGACGCGACGTCGACCAACACGTCGTCGTCGCCGTCCTCTTCGAGACCACCCTCTTCCGCCGTCAACGCACTTTCAACGTGCGCGGGGAAATACGCCTTGTCGCCGAGGTGCCGGCCGCCGCGCACCATCGCGAGATTCACGCAGACGCGCCCGCCCAGAGCGACCACCGCGAGAATATCGACATCGCTATCGCTACCGACTTCAATGGCCTGCTGATGCAGCACCGTCGACAGCGAACTCATCTGATTGCGCACGGCTGCCGCCTGCTCGAACTTCAGCTCGCTCGCGAACGCATGCATCTTCTGCTCGAGTTCCTTCATCACTTCGCCCTGGCGGCCGAGCAGAAAGCGCGACGCATTCGCGACGTCGCGTGCGTAGTCCTCTTCGCCGATGTTGCCAACGCAAGGCGCCGTGCAACGGCCGATCTGATGTAGCAGGCACGGCCTCGTGCGGTTGTTGAACACGGAGTCTTCGCACGTGCGCAACTGGAATACGCGCTGCAGGATCTGAATGCTCTCGCGCACCGCCCACGCGCTCGGAAACGGACCAAAGTACTGGTTCTTGCGATCCACCGAGCCGCGGTAATAGGCCATGCGCGGAAATTTGTGGCCGGTCAGTTTCAGGTACGGGTACGACTTGTCGTCCCGAAACAGAATGTTGTAACGCGGCGCGAGCGCCTTGATCAGATTGTTTTCCAGCAACAGCGCTTCTGCCTCGGAGCGCGTCACGGTCGTCTCGATGCGCGCAATGCGCGTCACCATCATCGCGATGCGCGGCGACAGCTGCGTCTTCGTGAAATAGCTCGAAACGCGCTTCTTGAGATCGCGCGCCTTGCCGACGTACAGCACCGCGCCGTGCGTGTCGTAATAGCGGTAGACGCCAGGCAGATGCGGCAACTGGGCGAGCACTTTTTTCGGCTCGAAAGCGATGTTTGCTTCGGGTTCGGTCATGCAGGATCGGCTGATGGAACTGTCTCGCGGGCGGTCGCCCCGTCTGGCCTCGTGTGGCCACATCGGTTTCGCGCTCAAAGAAGTCCGGCGCGAGGAGATCGAACGGGTGCTTTAGAATCGCCAGTTTAGAACATTCCGCGTCCGCCCGAGCCCGC
>Ga0256889_1000717_pt1 | contig 8517 bp, 7 predicted proteins | sample MC6MC0512MT_FD_186338 | JGI IMG/M metagenome (GOLD analysis project Ga0256889, IMG submission 186338) | Metatranscriptome of enriched soil aggregate microbial communities from Iowa State University, Ames, United States - MC6-MC0512-MT... | ecosystem: Environmental > Terrestrial > Soil >...
CGGCGCCCGACGGGCTGTTGCGCTCGGCGAAGCGGCGCGCGGCTTCCTGGCGCGCGGCCGGGTCGGCGAGCGTGGCGCGCAGGCGCATGAATTCGGCGATCGAGCTGTCGTCGTCCGCCGGAATGCGCAGGTAGCGGAAGGGTTCGGCGGCATTGTTGCGCACGCCTGCCAGGAACACGCTGGCGCCATCCAGCTGCACGGGCAGCATGTAGTTCTGGAATTCGTGCGCCTGGCCTGCGTCGTCGATCAGTTTGTATTCGACGCTGGGGCCTACGTTGCGCAGGTTCTCGTTCTTCTTGCCCGCCGCGCTGCCCGACACCGACGCCACATGTTCGGCAAAGCTCTGGTTGGCGCCCTTGGGATCGCCGCGCGTCAGATCTTCCACGTTGATCGGGCGCATGGCCGTGATCTCGACGCCCATGCTGCGCGGTCCGCCGGTGGTGCTGGCGGTGACTTCACTGGTCTTGCCCACGGTGCCGTTGACGTTGAACGTGGCGGCGTTGGACCCTACCAGCGGATAGCCTTTCAAGACGACGGTGCTGCCACCGTCATCGAAGCTGGACTGGTAGACGGTCATGCCCTTGAAGCGCAGCGGCTCGTTGACCTCGATGGTGGAATCGAACGTCTTGCCGGTATCGGGGTCGGTCACTTCCACTTCGCTGGCAAAGCGGCTGGGCATGCCGGTGGAGTAATAGTCGACAACGAATTTCTTCAGCTTCAGCGTAAAGGGCATCGGCTGCACCAGCGCGCCGTCACCCACCATCACGACCGCCGTGCTGGCCTGGCCGCCTTCAGGCACCAGCACGCTGGCGCGAAAGCTCGGGTTATTGACCGACAGGCGCCCGCTTTCGGGCACTTCAGAAATCAGCATGTTGTCGACAATCGGCTGCTTGCCGCCGAACATCACCTGCAAACGCACCGGCAGTTCGCTATCGAGCAAGCCGCCGATACAGATGATGACCATGGCCGCGTGCGCAAACACATAGCCCAGGCGGTTGGCGCTGCCCTTCTTGGCCGCCAGCAGCACGCCGTCGTTGTCCTGCCGTTGGCGCACCGCGTAGCCCAAGCGTTCCAGCAGCGATTTCAAGCCGGCCGCGGTTTGCGGCACATCGGTGGGTTCCTGGGTTTCCACGCGATGCGGGAAGGCGCGCAGGCTGCTTGCCCGCACATGCTCGCGAAACGATCGCGCATCGCGCAGCATCTTGGGCGCGTTGCGGATCAGGCAGACCGAGGTCGACACGACCAGGAACCCCATGATCAGCAGGAACCACCAGCTGTTGTAGACGTGCCAGATCGAGAATTTGTCGAAGACTTCGTACCAGAACGGGCCGAACTGATCGATGTAGTTATTGGACGAGCGGTTCTGCTGCAACACGGTCCCGACCAGGCTCGCCACGCAGATGAACATCAGCAAGCTGACGGCGAAACGCATCGAACCCAGCAGTTCGAAGAAGTCGCGAGGCAGGCTGCGCAGGGAGGGTCGGGTATGGGTTCGTGTTGAATTCATGAAAAAAGGGGGGCCGCGCAATCGGCTACCCCCCTCATAGACAGCGCGCAACGGAATCAGGTTCCGTCACGCCCAAGTTGCATGAACGCGGACCAGCCGCGCGTGTTGCGGGCTTTCGCCTACCGCAGGCCGGCCGCGTAATCCGACACCGCCTTGATATCGGCGTCCGACATGCGATCCGCGATCGCGAACATGATGTCGTTCTTGCGGTCGCCGCTGCGGAACAGCTTGAGCTGCTCTTCGATGTACATGGGGAACTGCCCCGACAAGCGGGGGTACTGGGCGGGCATGCCCGCGCCATTCGCAGAGTGGCACGCCGCGCAAGCGGGGACGTTGCGTTCAGGCAAACCGCCGCGCCAGATTTTCTGACCCAGATCAACCAGTTTCTCCTGGCCTGCCGTGGCGGGCTCCTTGAGAGGCTGCTGCGCCAGGTACAGCGCGATGTTCTGCATGTCGGCCGGCGTCAGGTTCTGCGCCATGGCCGTCATCGGGGTGGGGTTACCGCCCGCGCCGTTGCGTACCGGCAGCTTCGCCCCCTGCTTGATCTGGAAATCCGCCAATTGCTTGGCCAGGTATTCGTGGGGTTGCGCGGCCAGGTTGGGGTTCACCGGGATGGTGCTGTTGCCCGCCGCGCCATGACAGGACGCACAGGCGATGATGCCTCTTGAGGCGTCGCCTTGGTCAAACAGCTGACCGCCCTTGGCGGCATCTGGCTTGGCCGGGCCCGCAGCGCCGTCAGCGGCGAAACTGGGTGTAGAGAAGGCGGAGGCGCCGAGCAACAGCCCGCTCGCAACCAACATCCGGGACAGCACACGCTTCATGAAGACCTCGACGATCACATCGATCAAGGCGCAAAAAGGCGCCCACGCCTGCCCCGCACACCCTGGAATACCGTATCGAACCTGATTTGCCCGTTCTGCCTGCCAAGTTGCGGAAAACAACCTAAACAGTAAGCAAAAAAGACGGCTCCGCGCACGGGGACCACTGTTGCAAACGCCGGATTATACAATAGGGCTCGAAACCAACCGTATCCAAAGCCCATCCGTGTCCCTCCTACATCGCGCCTCCTTCCTTACCTCCGCAGCTCGCCTCGACCAGTTGCCGGCCGCCGGCGCTCCCGAGGTCTGCTTTGTCGGCCGCTCGAACGCCGGCAAATCCACGGCGATCAACGTGCTGTGCAACCAGCGCCGTCTTGCGTTTTCCAGCAAGACGCCGGGCCGCACGCGCTTGATCAATATGTTCGGCTTGCCCGACCCGTTGGACCCGGAAGGTCACATCGGTTTTCTCGTCGACTTGCCCGGCTACGGCTACGCGTCTGTCGCCCGCAATGAAAAAGAAAAGTGGGCGGACATTCTCGGCGGCTATCTGCGCGACCGCGAATCGCTCGCGGGCATCGTGCTGCTGATCGACATCCGCCGCGGCGTCACCGAGCTTGACCGCCGCCTGGCCAACTTCATCGCCCCCACTGGACGCCCCGTGCTGGCGCTGCTGACCAAGGCCGACAAGCTGCCCTACGGCCAGCGCATGCGCACCGTGTTCTCGGTCCGCAAGGACCTGGCGGATATCGGCGCCCTGCACACCATTCCTTTCTCGGCGCCCGAACGCATCGGTCTGGAAGAGGCCGGCGCCCATATCGAAAATTGGATTTCCCCCAAGGTCGAATCATGAACCCGCAGATCATCACCCCCGAGTTTCCGGTTTCCCGCCCTCGCCGCCTGCGCCGCGACGACTTCACCCGCCGCCTGGTGCGCGAGAACGCGCTGACGGTCAATGACCTGATCTACCCCGTCTTCGTCGCCGATGGCACGGGCGTGCAGCAAGCCGTGCCGTCGCTGCCCGGCGTGGTCCGCTATTCGCTGGACACGCTGTTGCCGGTGGCCGAGCAATGTGTGGAATTGGGCATTCCGGTGATGGCGTTGTTTCCCGTCATCGACTCGTCTTTGAAGACGCCCGACGGCATCGAAGCGACCAATCCGCGCGGCCTGATTCCGCGCGTGGTCGGCGAACTGAAAAAGCGTTTCCCTGAACTCGGCATCTTGTGCGACGTGGCGCTGGACCCCTACACCAGCCACGGCCAGGACGGCGTCATCGACGAAAACGGCTACGTCATCAACGAGATCACGGTTGAAATCCTGGTCAAGCAGGCGCTGACGCAAGCCGCCGCCGGCGTGGACATGGTTGCGCCCAGCGACATGATGGACGGCCGCATTGGCGCCGTGCGCCGCGCGCTGGAAGACAACGGCCACATCCACACGCAGATCATGGCCTACTCGGCCAAGTACGCCAGCGCGTTCTACGGCCCGTTCCGCGACGCCGTGGGCTCGGCGACGAACCTGGGCAAGTCCAACAAAATGGCTTACCAGATGGACCCGGGCAACCTCGATGAAGCGCTGCGCGAAGTCGCCGCCGACCTGCAGGAAGGCGCCGACATGGTCATGGTCAAGCCCGGCATGCCGTATCTGGACGTGCTGCGCCGCGTGAAGGACACGTTCCGCGTGCCGACCTTCGCCTATCAGGTCAGCGGCGAATACGCGATGATCAAGGCCGCCGCCGCCAATGGCTGGCTGGACCACGACAAGGTCATGATGGAAGCCCTGCTCGCGTTCAAACGCGCGGGCGCCGACGGCATCCTGACCTACTTCGCAATCGAAGCGGCCAAGCTGCTGAAAGCGCAGCGCTGATGCTGATGGCGCGGCAAGACGGGCTCGGGCCTGTGGCTCAGGCCTGTTGATGAGGCATCGCGCGAGATCAGCGCGCCTCGCCTGCCTGGCTTGCCGCAGGCGCGGTGCGGCGCAATCCCAGATACGTTCCGCCCAGCACGCAAGCCAGGCCCATGACATGGGTCAGCGTGACGTGTTCATCCAGGAACAGTGACGCAAACAGCAGCCCGAAGATCGGCAGCCAGTTCACGAACAAGGCCGCGCGGCTGATGCCCAGCCGCGCGATGCCAGCATTCCAGATGATGTTGCTGACGCCCGAGGCAATCACCGCCGAGAACAGCAGCACGATCCACGGCCAGCCGGTCATCTGCCACGTATCGGTCTGGTAGGACGACGGCGTGATCGCCGCATGCGCCACCAGCATCAGCCCGCCAGCCAGGTACATGTACCAAAGCATGCCCAGCGGGTCCATGGAACGCGACATGCGTTGAATCACCAGCCCGCCGAACACAAACACCAGCACGGCCACGAACACGATGGCGTCGCCCCAGCCCGTCAGGCCGAATTGCGCGCCACTGCCGGCGACCACCATGCCCACGCCCAGCAGGCCCAGCAAGGCGCCCGAGATCCGCACCAGCGTGAGTTTTTCGCGATAGAAAAGCGCCGCCAGCAACGCCGACAGCAAGGGGCTGGTGGCCATGATCAGCGTGCCGTTGGCCGCCGATGAAAAACGCAGCCCCGACACCAGCGCCACCCAGCCCAGCTGCACGCGGCCCAGCTTGGGGATGCGGCCGCGGCGCGCTTTGATGATCAGGGTGACGGTGATGAACGCAATGACGATCCGAACGGCGGCAAGCGCCTGGATGTCCATGTGTTGCGTGAGGTACTTGATGGAGACGATGTTCAGGCCCCAGGTGGCCATGACGAACATCAATTGAACATAGATAAGACCTTGCGGGTCCTGGCTTGCATCAACTGTTGGGGACGTCACGGGCGCCGGCCTGATGGGAGGGTAGTGCGCCGCCCACGCGGCGCAGCAGCCATGGTATACGTCCGCGCGTCAGCGCACCAGCACCTTATCCAGCGATTCCGTGAAGCGCTTGGCGTCCTGGAAACCCACGACGCGCGCATCGGGCAGCTCTTTGCCGCCGGGTTCGAAGAACATGATGCCGGGCGGGCCGAACAAGCGGAAGCGTTTGAGCAAGGCGCGGTCATCGGCATTGTTCGCCGTCACGTCAGCCTGCACCAGCAGCATGTTCGACATGCGTTGCGCGACGCCGGGGTCGGTGAACGTGAAACGCTCCATCTCGCGGCACGACACGCACCAGTCGGCATAGAAATCCAGCATCACCGGCTGGCGGCTTTGCGCCAGCAACGCGTCCAGCTCGGCGTTGTTGCGCACCCGCGTGAAGTGGACGTCGCCCTTCGAGGCCGTAGCGCCCGCTACGCCCGCCGCGGTATCTGCGCGCGCAGCGAAGTGCGACAACGGTTGCAGCACATCGCGTCCGCCGCTTGCCGCGCCGACCAGCCACGCTGCGGCAGCCAGCGCCAGCAGCAAGCCCAGGCCCTTGCCGAACATGCGTGCGGCCCCTGCCCCCACGGGCAAGGCGTCAAAGGCGCGCAGCATCACGGCTGATACGATCGCCAGGAACGCCCAGCCAGTCATCTGCACCCACGTCGGCACCACGGGAATCAGCATCCACCAGGCGGTGCCCAGCAGCAGCATGCCGAACAGGCGCTTGACGCCATCCATCCACGGCCCCGCCTTGGGCAACAAGGCGCCGGACGATGCGCCCACAATCAAAAGCGGCACGCCCATGCCCCAGGCCATGGCGAACAGCGCTGCCGCGCCCAGCACGACGTCGCCCGTCTGTGAGATATACAGCAGCGCGCCAGCCAAAGGCGCGGCCACGCAAGGCCCGACGATCAGGGCCGACAAGGCGCCCATCACCAGCGCGCCCGTGTAGCGGCCGCCAGGCACGCGCGAGGAACGGTCAGACAGCTTGGCCTGAATACCCGAGGGCATCTGGAAGGTGAAAACGTCGAACATCGCCAGCGCCAACACCGTCAGCAACAAGGCGAACAGCGTCAGAATCCAGGGCGTCTGCAACCACGCGGCCAAGCCCGCGCCACTGAGGCCCGCAGCCACGCCCAACGCGGTGTAAACCACCGACATGCCCAGCACATACGTGGCGGCCAAGGCCAGCCCGCGGCCGCGCGAAGGCTTGGGTTGCGCCACGCCGCCCAGCACAATCGACGACAAGATCGGAATCATCGGCAACACGCAGGGCGTGAACGCCAGCAACAGGCCCAACACCAGGAAAACGCCGGCGGTCTTGATCCAGCCCAGGCCACCCAGCGCATCGGCCAAGCCGGTGTCGCCTGCGGTGAACAGTGCGCTAAGTCCGCCCGACGATGTGCTCGATGGTGAGGCAGACGATGATGCTCCGCCTGTTGCGGCCCCGCCCGCCAGCGCGTAGCCCCCTGCCACCGGCGTGAGCTTGACGCTGCTGTCCATCGGCGGATAGCACAGGCCCGCGTCTGCACAGCCTTGCCCGGTCAGGGTCAGCGTAAAGGGTTGATTGCCCGCGCCCACCGGCACGCGGATCACGACGTCCTTGTGGAAGACCTCCATGTCTTTCTCGAAGGTCGGGTCGTACTTGACCTCGCCCTTCGGGTAGACGGCCTCACCCAGTGTCGTCGCGCCCGCCGGGCTGATCGTGATGCCGAAGCGCTCGCGGTACATGTAGTAGCCCGGGGCGACCTTGTATCGCAGCTCCAGCGTGTCCGGCGCCGCCATCTGGGCGCTGAACACGAAGGCCTTTTCGGGTTCCAGGAATTCGGTTTCGGCGTGGGCGGCCGCCTGCCAGCCCAGCAGCAACAGCGCCGTCGCCAAAAACATCAGGCAGTGCCTGAGCAGGGCGCGCATCGCGCGCGTGGCGTGAATCGGGCGCATGGGCGCGCCGACAATACCGGCAAGTTGCAACATCAGTCTCTCTTGTTATTCGTGACGGCCGTCTGCTCGCGCACCCAATCCAGATAGGGCGCCGCGCCGCCAATGACCGGCAGCACGATGATTTCGGGCACATCATAGGGATGCATCTGCGCCAGGGCCTGAACAACAGCTTGATGGCGCGCGTAAGTGGTCTTGATGTGGATGGGGACTTCTTCCGTCCCCTCGACCGTTCCGTTCCACAGGTAGATGGACAGGCCTGGCGCGCCAAGGTTCACACAGGCGGCCAATCCATCTTCGACCAGCACGTGCGCGATGCGCTTGGCCAGCAACAGATCCGGCGCATTGCTGATGACCAGCACGACGTCGTCATCGCGCAACATGGAGCCTCCTTGGGATACCCGTGTGGGATGGTAGTCGGGGTATTTTATCGGTATTGCCGCCGCCGTCCGGCCTGCCGGAACCGCGTTCAGCTCCATGCCACCCGTTTTCTCCGAGGCTTGCATGACCGATAACTGCCTGTTCTGCCGGATCGCCCGGCACGAGATTCCCGCGCACATTATTCACGAAGACGACCGCCTGATGGCCTTTCTGGACATCCAGCCCGTGCGTCCCGGCCATACGCTGATCATTCCGAAACAGCACTACCCGTACTACGAAGACATGCCGGCCGACCTGGCGGGGCATATCGTGAACCTGGGGCAGAAGCTGGGGCGCCACATGAAGCGGCTGTACGGCGTGGAACGCGTCGGCTTTGCCTTCACCGGCATCCATGTGGCGCACACGCACGCGCACGTCATCCCGATGCATCACACGCAGGACGTCACGTCCACGCAATACATCGAACAGCAGAACCTGACGTTCAAGATGCCGCCCCAACCGCCTCAGGAGGCGCTGGCGGCCACCGCAGCCGAGTTGCGGGGGGAGTTGTACGCTTCGTGATTCGAAGGGCGTAGCGGGCGTGCAGATCGGGAGAGCGGATCGAGCGCGCAAAAAAACAAGGGCGGGTCCGAAGACCCGCCCTTGTCGCTTATCGAGCTACCGAGAATTACTCGGCGCTGTCCGCAGCGGCTTCATCAACTTCCGGACGGTCAACCAGTTCCATGAAAGCCATGGGAGCGTTGTCGCCTTGACGGAAGCCCATCTTCAGCACGCGGGTGTAGCCACCGTTACGGGCCGCGTAGCGCGGGCCGATTTCGGCAAACAGCTTCACCACCGCATCGCGATCGCGCAGACGGGCAAATGCCAGACGCTTGTTCGCCAGCGTGGGCTCTTTGCCCAGCGTGATCAGGGGTTCGATGACGCGGCGCAATTCTTTCGCCTTCGGCAGCGTGGTCTTGATGGCTTCGTGGGTGATCAACGAAACGGCCATGTTGCGGAACATGGCAAGACGGTGA
>Ga0256889_1000732_pt1 | contig 8449 bp, 12 predicted proteins | sample MC6MC0512MT_FD_186338 | JGI IMG/M metagenome (GOLD analysis project Ga0256889, IMG submission 186338) | Metatranscriptome of enriched soil aggregate microbial communities from Iowa State University, Ames, United States - MC6-MC0512-MT... | ecosystem: Environmental > Terrestrial > Soil >...
CTTGCAGCGCTCGGATACCCGGGCGTGACAATCACCGAATTCAAGCCGTTCAAGGCGAACAGCAAATGCAATGCGGCGCTCAATCAGGGCGGTTGGCGCTTCGCTTGGCGCATCAACGTGCCGAGCACGGCGACCGCGAAGCGATTGAACGCCGTGAGTCGATGCAACGAGCCGCTGACGACCTTCGGTGACCCCGGATTGGCGTGCGTGCTGGCGCGGTATGCGCCTGCGCACACTGTTTTGTTTATTGCATACGGAGACTCTTAATGCGCCGGATTTCTACATCAACGCGTGTTATCGATAAGTTCGGCGCAGGTAAGGACGGCTTCACGAACGGTGATGCAGTTTCTGGCCTGCCGTCGACCGATCTTGAGGATGTCTGGTTCGATCACGTGCAGGAAGAGATCGCGAACGTAGTAGAAGGTTCTGGCTTTGCGCTTGATACGTCCAATCGCGCGCAACTGATTGCGGCAATCAAGCAGCTGGCTCAAGGCGGCGCTGGTCTAACGCCGCCAGTCGGATCTATGGTCAATGGAGCGGTCCTGCTAACGACTGCAAGTAACTCGCTCACTTTAAAGGCTGACCAAGTGATTGTTGGGACGGCCCTTAATGGGCTTGCCTACACCGTCCCTAACGTCAACCTGACTATCAACACATCAGGCGTTGGCGCTAATGGAATGAACACGGGGGCACCGGCGGTAAATGGCTTTGTCGCGGTCTACCTCTTCTACAACCCGATCACCGGCGCAAAGATCTTACTGGGCGTCAACGAAGTCTCGATCAATATCCCGCCAATGATTTTTGCGGGTGCGGGCATCCCCGCAGGCTATACGGCGAATTGTCTGGTCGGCTCGTACTGGACTAATTCTAGTGGCCAGTTCATCCCGTGTATGCAAGCCGGGCGCAGGATCTGGAACGCGGGCTCGGCTACGATCAGCGGCGCGGGGGTGGCTACGCTGGCTGGCACGGTATGGCCTGGTGTACCTAACGCAGCAAAGTCGGTTAGCGGAAACATCAACATCACTAACTCCGGCAGCAGTGCCGATGCGGTGACTTTCTTTCCTCTATCGACAGGCGGCCCAGGGTACAAAAACCACAACCGTAATGGTCCGGCTGGCGGGAGCGCCGCCTGCTTTTCAGATCTTCCGATCAACCCGGCGACGCCGCGTACTAGCTATTACTCGATCGCAGCAACTGGCGGTTCTATCAGCGTTACTGTCACTTCCACCGATTACGTGGTGTAACCATGACAAATATATATTGTGTTTGGGACGGCGAAAAAATAACGGTCGTTTACGGCGTGGATATTTCGCAATATCCGTGGATCGAAGTTCCCGATGGATACACGAGCATGCCGACCGATGATCCGCGATATGCGGCATGGTATGACGCGCTTCCCGCGGCACAACAGCCCGGGGCCATTGCGCCGGGCGCATAAAAAAGCACGTGAGCCTTTACCGAATGCCGTGATCGTAGGCGAGGTTATAGACCTCGCTGGCCTCCGCCTCCCACTGCACCTTCGCCGGCCCGGTTTTCCGTACCAGGCAAGCGCTCAACAGATGTCCGCCAGGCCCGTCATCCAGACCGGGTTGGGCATGCGCTACGGCGGTGGTCTCTGGGGCGATCCGGCAGCGCAAAGCGCGCCCCGCATCTACAATCTCGAAACCGGTATGCGCATTGAACAGGCCGCTCCATGCGTCCTTGGAGAAGCGCCAAAAATCCCACGGCTCATCGTGCAGAGGGAACGTGTGATGCGACTGAATGTAAGCGAGGCCGCCGATTCTAAGAACCTTGTTCATCTCCAGTGCGACCATCCACGGCATCAGAAGGTGTTCGAAGACGGAGATGGAGAAAATCGTGTCGAACATCTGACCGCGCACGTGTCGGCTGAGATGATGTGCGTCGCCGACGATGTCGACGTTGGGGCCTGTAGCGATGTCTAGGCCGTAGTATTCGACTTCTGGGTGCACGAGATGCCGGTTTGTGTTGCCACTTCGCGCGCGCGAACCGATCTCCAGAACCTTGTCGCGAGGTTTCGATTCGGCGAGGAGCCGCTGCGTCAGGCTGCTGAACTGCGCGTTCTCGAGATCTTCCAGCATGGTTCCTGGCGCCCGCAACACCACATCGCCGAATCGCAGCGCCAGATCGCGGTTATCTATAACGGGCGGCAAATATGCGGCGACCTTAAATCCCCACTTTTCGGGATTGCCTCCATGCGCCGCCGCAACATCGGGGCGTGCGATCGGCAGGCAGGTCGCTTCAATCGGCTCACCCCTATATAGGATTTCTGGAACGCCACGTTCGCACCATCCATCGACAATCAGAAAGCCCCGGAAAATCGAACACGCGTCCAAGTGATAGAGCATTGGTTTCTCGTGATTTTTTGTAAGGTGGCAATCATAGCTCAGAGTCTGGCGGTCGCGAATGCCGACTGCATCGCACATCGATATTTGATCACCATGCGTAGTTCAGCGACATCATCCATTCGCCCTTTATCCCAGCGGGGACGTTTTTATCAGTGCTGTACCCGACAGGGGCACTGAGATAGTCCAGGCGTGCGGAGAAAGGCCCTCTGCCAACCGACGCGCCGACGAGCACGCCGACTTGAATATGCGGCTGATGGTTTAGCGTTTCCTCTGTACCTGTCGGGCCGAATCGCGGCGAATCGTTGATTGCCACGGCGGTTGACGTCCACGTGCTGCGGTACAGCGCGGGGCCTGCTTCCAGCCCAAGTTGCCAGCCGCTGCCGAGATCCCAATACGGCTCGAGGGTCAATGCGATGGCCTGAATGCCGCCAGTCGAATTGAACCGCCGCATGTCGCCGCAGTTGCCATCGACGCACCTTTGCGTCGCGATGTTATAGCCGCCTCGTTGTCCGACGGACGAGAAGTCCGCTTCGTCCTGCGGGTTCATGCTGGACCACTTCACCTTGCCGAAGGTGTAGTAATCGAGGTGTGCCCGCACGCCCGGTACGAACGAGCGAGGCGCGGCAGGGATAGCGTTAAACACAATGCCGATGCGGCCGCCGTAGCTGCCGTTCGGCGTGTCATGAGAAAAACCCTTGGAGTAGTACATGCCGTCGCCGAGCTTGACGGCCGAAGTGACACCAAGGCCAGCTTCGAGCTGGAACCACGACTGTTCTGCGTGTGCGCTTGCAACTGCGCAGCCGAGCGCCATAGCTACGGCTGCGGCTCGCCATCTGACGCCTCCGCGACGTGCGCGCCGAACTCCGCCATCTTCGCGAGGACGCGCGCGAACTCTTCCTCGGTAAGTGAGAGTTTCGCGCCCGCCACGAACGCCATGTGCGGGCTCAGTTCCCGTGGGCTCTGGCCGCCCGTGTACTTGCGCCACTGATGATCGCCCGCCAGCCAGAACAGATCGGCCATCTGTTTGCCTGTCAGGTTCAGATGGTGTTTGAGGTCCGCGAGATCTTTCGTGGACGGAGGGCGATACCTGATTGGCATAGGTCGATGCTCGCGGCGCGCGCGAGCGAAAAGTGAGCTTCATGGTCATTTCCTTTCGGGTTGTCGGGCTGCGCCAGATGCGCTACCGCTGAGCAAGAATCTAGACCCTTTGGGTCTATAGGTCAAGAGTAATCACCAGCCACCTTCGGGTGGCTTTTTTTATGCCCGCATGGGCCTCACCGGGGGATCGAATGTCCATAGCGCAACAACCTCCCGACTCGCGCCGAAGCTGGTTCGACGGGACGGTGAACATACCGACGGTGCTTTCCGTCATTGGCGGCGCCGTCGGCGCGGCTGTGTTCTGTGTCGGCCTCTACAACAACGTTTCGCAGCGCGTCCTGCTTCTCGAAGAGCGCGACCGGCAACAGGAGATTCACTTCCAAGCCATCGAGCGCGATCAGGCCGCGTTGCGTAGCGACGTTAAGGAGCAACTCAAGGGCATCAGTTCCGACGTCAAGGACACGAATCAGAAGCTTGACCAGCTTCTCTATAACCGCGCCGAGGCGCGACCCGAGACACGGAGATGGATGCGATGAAACTCAAGATCACGCTGGCCGATGGCTGGCAGCAACTGCACAAGCGCGGCACGGTCATTCTCTCCGGTGCGCTGGCGACAATCTCGGCGTTCGGGCCGGTCATTCGGGAAGCATGGCACACGGTGCCCGACGACCTGAAGTCGATCATCCCGGCGCATACACAACAGGCGATCGCCTACGCGATCCTGTTCGCCTCGATCATCGCGGTGCGCTACACGTCGGTGAAGCGCGTGCCGAAGGAGGGCGACGATGGCGCGGATCACGCCTGAGGCCGCCGGCGGCCGCAACGTGTGCGCGTTCCTCGACATGCTGGCCGTATCCGAAGGTACGTCGACGGACCCAGATAGCGACGACGGCTACAACGTGATCGTCGGCGGCGCCCTCTTCATTGGCTACGCCGATCACCCGCGCCGGGTCGTCGAGTTGCCGCGGCTCGGCATTTCGTCGACTGCCGCGGGTCGCTATCAACTGCTTGCGCGCTACTTCGATGCGTACCGGAAGCAGCTCGGCTTGAGCGACTTTTCTCCGCTCTCGCAGGACCGGATCGCAATCCAGCAGATCCGCGAGCGGCGCGCGCTCGACGACATCGTCGCGGGCCGACTGGAAAGCGCGATCGCAAAGTGCTCGAACATCTGGGCGAGCCTTCCCGGCAACAACTACGGCCAGCACCAGCACAAGATCGAGACGCTGCGCGCGGCCTTCATCCTGAACGGAGGCACCACATGCTGACTTTGATACTTCAATTCGGGCCGTGGATCCTCGCGGCGCTCGCGGGAGTGTTCGCGCTTCTGACGCACGCAAACTCAAAGGCGAAGGTTGCGGCAGCCGATCAGAAAGTCGCCGAGGCTCGAACGAGCGCCGCCCAGGCGCAAACCCAAACCGCCGAGGTGCGCGACGCCGAGGCCCAAGCAAACGCATCGGCCGCGGAGGCTGGCGCACAAGCAGTGAAGGAGAGGACCGATGTGGAAAATGACATTGCTGCTTTGCCTAGTGGCGCCGCTCAGCAGCGGTTGCGCGACGAGTGGAGCCGACCTGGCGAAGACGCCGGCCGCGGAGCCGTTGGTGCAGGTCAAGACCCGGTTCATTGACACGGGGTGTGACTGGACGAAGCCAATCTACGTGAGCAAGGGTGATGTGCTGACCAACGAGACCGCAGACGAGATTCTGGCGCACAACAAGATGGGCGCGGCCAAATGCGGTTGGAAGCCTATATCAGCCAAATAACCTACTCATCCTTTGGGACGATCTTAAGTTCCGGCCTCTTGTGCTTGGTGCTGTGCGCTTTGATTCGAGCATCAAGCCCTGGCTTGTTGCACCCAGGCGCCGGATATAGCCCCTCGCATACCTTGTCCCCAACGTGTCCGCAGAACATGCATTGCCTGACCTGGCGATCGTCCATTGATATTCCCCAATACTTTCAGTGCGATGAACAGTCTGTCATTATAAGCGCTGGACCAAACGAGCCGCCGTCGCCGGGGGGCGCTGGAAGCCTCTGCAATTACCTAAAGGCCCCCGGCGCCTCGGGCAATCAAGAAAAGTAATGCGATATAAGTGGCCGCAAGTATCGTAAGTCCGCAAGCCAGGATGGGCGATCGTAGGTTGGTCACAGTTTGTGTTGTTTTAATGTTTAACGCGTGCGGTATCATCCCGCTTCCTCAGCCGGATTTCAACCGCAATGTCAACGTACGCCAAGCGCTTTTTAACTTTCCGATGGTTATTCATTGGTGCTTTTGTAATTCTGGGTGCCATATACGTGTCGCAGACGTGGTCTCCGTCGTCATACGGCCTGGTGCTTCAGCAGTTGCAGGCGAAGAATACTGGCGTAATTGCGGGGGATCCTAGGCCGATTCGGGCCGACGAGTGGGGCGTGATCACATCGCTAACAGCAGCGTCGGTGAATAACAATTTCGAGCGGTACAACAAAACCTCTCCCTACAATGATGATCTGCGCATCGCATTTGGCATTCCAATTGACGACTGGGGCTATTTCTTCAAGCCGACGATGCTGCTTTATAAGTTCGTCAATCCGGCATACGCGTTCTCATTCCATTATTTTGCAGTCTTCGCGCTATTCATAGCGGGTTACACCGTCCTGTTCCTTGTGACCGGCGCGACGCGCACCCAAGCCGTGCTACTCGCGTTCTGTGCGTACTTCACCGGCTACTCGCAGTTCTGGTGGACCGATAAGGGCGTCCTGTTCGCCCTCTACGGCGCTGCGATGGCCGCTCTGTTCCTGCGCATCCCAAAGTGGGCGCGGCTGCTGCTGTTTTACTGGCTGCTGACCGGGATGATGATCGAGATGTTCTATCCGCCGTACATCGTCTCGCTCGCGTTCGTCAGTGTTGCTTTCGTTGTTGCCTATGGCCGCGAGTGGTTACGTCCAGTGCCGCTGGTCGGTCTGGTCATCGCTGCAGGCGCATCAGCCGCGACGACGGCTCTTTATCTTAAGGACTACCTGCTCGCCACGACAAAGACACTGTATCCGGGCGTCAGAAACTTCGACGGCGGCGGAGTGGGGATCCGGCAGGCGGCATCGCAGATTTTCCCATTCGCCACATTCGACGGGCGCTTTCACGAGCTTTTGTCCAACTCGAACATCTGCGAGTCAGGCACCTTCGGCGTGTTCTTCGTCCTGATGGCGTTGTGCTTCGCGAATTACCAGGGCATCACGACAGCGTTCAAGGACCGTGAATTCGTTCGGCGCACGCTCATCCTGGGCGTCGCTCTCGCACTGATGCTGGCGTGGGAGCTGCTGCCGATCCCTGCGACAGTCGGAAGGCTGCTGCTCTGGAACAATGTTCAGCCGAGCCGTATGCAATATGCGCAGGGCGTCCTGCTCCTGTTTTTCGTGGTCAACATGGTCAGTCGGATCGGACTTACTGTCTCGCCGGCGCGGATCGTCACCTTCGTCGCGGTGGTGGTGTTCGGCTGGATGATGCTGAAGGCGGCAGCGGAACTCCCGTTCTGGGCCAACACGATCGATATGCTCATCATCCCGTTTGCGATCGTCGCCTACCTCGTCGCGCGCCACACGAAAATTGACCCCGCCATTCCAATGCTCGCCGCATCGGTAATCACCGCCGCCCTCGTGATCGGTCGGTTCAACCCGCTTCAGCAGGCGTGGCCGATCTTCAACCGGGAAGATACGCCGGTCATGGCAAAGATGCGCGCGGCGGTGGACCCGAAGACCGGCTATCTAGTGCAGCAGTTCCTACCCGAGTCGGTGCAGAACGGTCTAGGCTTCAAGTCAATTGCCTACACGACTGCTGTCCCGCAGTGGCACTTCTGGAATCAGTATCGCGACAAGGTGGACGCCGAGACGTTCGAGACCGCGTTCAACCGATACACCAATATCTGGGTGACCGACGTCAGCAAGCCCACGAATCCAAGTCCAGACGCTGTGATCGTCCCGAGAGCCTGGTTTAATACGCCCAACAAATAAGCCCCGCACCGTCGCGATTCAGTTAGGCATCGCTATGCGACGCTGATCTCCAGGTGTTTGCCGAGCGCTTCAAGCGCATCGGCAATCGTGTCGATCTTCGTGACGTGCCCAAGATTCACAATGCGGTTCACGTCCTGCGGCCGGGTATTCAAGCGGCGCGCGAGCTGAGACGGCGTCACCTTTTGGGCGATCATCTCGTTGAGCAGCAGCACCTTAGCGGAGACGCTGGCGGGTAGGGCGATCAGCTCTTCGCCTTTCTTCGCCTTCGACGGTGCCGGAACCGGGCGCTTGTCTTCGAAATAGAAATCCATGGCCGTGAGCAACGCATCGGCGGCCATGGCGCGCGCTTCTTCAGGCGTCGCTCCACCGGATAGAGCCTCCGGGATGTCCCGAAACGAGACCATAAAGCCCGATCCGTCAGGCTCAATCAATGCGGGATAACGCAACATATAAAACTCCATCGTTTTGAGAAACGGTGCGGAGAAAGCCCCTTTCGGGGCCCCCTCTCACTTCAGACCGAGTTGCCTCAAAATTCGCTGCCTCAGACCTTCCCCGATTTCGTGGCTGGGATGCCGTGGCAGGGTGGTTTGCTTGCCGTTGTAGTAGGCCTTCCAGTGGCCCGTTCCTTCTTTAACTACGACGCCTTGCTCTTCCAACCATTTTTTGAACTCTTTCTGCTTCACCGCCCCTCCGTGTTGTTGAACATGTGTTTATATTAAACACTAATGTTTAAACATGCAAGGGGTTTCTAACCATTTTTGTTTATACAGATTGTGTGCGCCCGGCGCGTCGGCGGCTGCTCGTCGTCGGCGCCGATGGCTCTCACCCAGTAGACGCAGCCTTGCTGCGGCTGAGCGTGGACCTGTTTCCGGCCGCCGTGGACGCAAAGGATATGCGATCCGCCCGCGATGAACTCACCGAAGTGCTCGCACCCGACGCAGGGGCGCGGATTTCCGTATGGGTCGAAGTGAGGCATGGCGCGTACCTGTATGGATATACAGTATAGC